>ERZ1034710.88-NODE-88-length-42403-cov-11.246033_pt1 | contig 42403 bp, 26 predicted proteins | sample MGYA00520597_ERZ1034710 | MGnify/ENA primary metagenome ERZ1034710 (study PRJEB33766, sample SAMN09781714) | gut metagenome | biome: gut microbiome | host: Homo sapiens | place: Madagascar | study: EMG produced TPA metagenomics assembly of the PRJNA485056 data set... | reverse complement strand
GAACCTCGCCCCTGTAAGGGGCTCATATCTCGAATCTTATTGCGGGGCAAGCCCCTATCCTGGAATATGAGCCCCTTTCAGGGGCAGCGGCGCAACTGCCATGTTATTTGGCTCAAAACCGCGCAGAGATTTTTCTTGATTTTGAACACCCTAACTATCGGAGAGGAAATGCACTATTTGTACTCCAACACTTCGCGTTGGCGTCGCAACACAGCCAAGGCGTTGAGCGCCAGGGCCTGCATCTCGTCTTCACCTGGATAGAGATAGACAGGGGCCATGAAACTGATGCGATGCCGCAGGCGCGACGTGATATATTCGGAATGCGCGATGCCGCCCGTGATGAGGATGCCATCGATTTTTCCACACAAGACAGCGCCTTCGGCGGCGATGCTCTTGGCAATCTGATAAATCATGGCATCGATGAGCAGTTGGGCATGCTTGTCGCCATTTTCAATGCGACTGATGATTTCCTTCACGTCGGTTGTTCCGAGATGAGCGGCAAGTCCCGCATTGCCCGAGATGCGCTTGAGAAGTTCCTGTTCCGTATAGCGTCCGCTATAACAGAGGCGTATCAGGTCGGCCGAAGGCAGTGTTCCCGCCCTTTCCGGGGAGAAGGGGCCCTCGCCGTCGAGACCATTGTTGACATCAACGGCGCGTCCCTGACGGTGGGCCGCAACGGTAATGCCACCGCCCATGTGGCACACGATGAGGTTGAGGTCTTCGTAGCGCCGTCCCGTTTCACGCGCAAAGCGCCGCGCGATGGCCCGCTGGTTGAGCGCATGCCAGATGGGCACCCTCGGCATGAGGGGCGACCCGCTGATGCGTGCCACGTCTTCCATCTCATCGACCACGCCAGGATCGGCAATGAAGGCCCGACAGCCTGGAATGCGCATGGCGAGCTCATAGGCAACAATGCAACCGAGGTTGCAAGCATGCTGGCGCTGGGCGTAATACATGTCGTTGCACATCAGTTCGTTGACCTCATAAACGCCACCAACGATGGGCTTGGCCAGTCCGCCACGCCCGATGATGGCATCAAACTGGAAGCGGACGTCGAGCTTTTCGAGTTCGCTGATGATGAGATCGCGGCGAAACTCACGCTGGTCGACAATGCGGTCGAAACGCTTCAGTTCATCCATCGAATGGCGGATGTTGCGCAGCAGCAAAGGCGACTCGTCTTCGTAGAGCGCAATTTTTGTGGACGTGGAACCGGGATTGATAACGAGGATTCTCATGGGGTTGGGATTGTATAAGTTGGGGCTTGGTGGGACGGTAAGGATAGAAGTATTAATGGTTGGCGACGCAGTTGCCCATAGAAGGTGGGGTGTTCAGAATCAAGGTCGGTAAAGAGGCGACAGCACTGTAGCTCACTTTGCTCGCAAAGTGAGGGGGGCGAATATTGTGGCGGCCAAGCACGATCTGAAAATCCAACAAAGTCATGCCCAAAAGCGCTGGTCATGTTCGCTACGTGTTCGTGGCCCTCACTTTGCGAGCAAAGTGAGCTACAATGCTGGCGCCGCAACAGACGATTGTGCGGGCTAGTGCAAATCTCCGCTGCGAGGACATTATCACTAACCTTTAATATTCCAATTTTGAACACCCTACCCTTCAAGGGCATTGGGTGCCAGACACGTGCTGGAGGATGGCGAGGGCGATGCTGTTGTATTTCGTCTGGACATCGTCGCCGCGCGACGGGAGCACCACTGGGCAGGTTGTGCCGCAGAGCATGCCCGCCGTTTCGTTGTGGGCGAGGAAGGTGACGGCTTTATAGAAGGTGTTTGCAGCCTCTATGTCGGGGAAGATGAGTGCGTCGGCATGGCCTTCGAGCGTCGAACGGATGCCTTTCGTGTGGAGCGCCACGGGGTCGATGGAGGTGCGGAGGTCGAGCGGTCCGTCGATGCGCACCTTTCCCCAGCGTCCTTGTCCGGCCTCTGCGATGATGTCGCGGTAGTCGAGCGTATGCGGGAATTTGTCGCTCACATGTTCCGAGCAGTGGAGCAATGCCAAACGCGGTTCTTCCGCTCCGAAGGCGCGACAGAGGTTGACGACGTAGGAAATCTGCGCTCGGCGCTGTTCGGGCGTGGGATAAGGGATGACAGCAGAATCGCTGAAGACCAGCATGCGGTTCATCTCCTTCATCTCAGACACTGCCACATGAGTCAGCACGCGCCCGGAAGGGAGGATGCCACGCTCTTTGTTGAGAACGGCACGCAGCAGCACGTCGGTGCTGACAAGACCTTTGACCAAGACGTCGGCCTCGCCGTTTCGCACCATCATGACCGCCTTGGCAGCGGCTTCTTCATCGCTGGCGGCAGCGACAACATCGGCTGGGAAGGCCGACAGATGCAGCGTTTCAGACATTTGGGAAATGGCGTCGAGATGGCCGACGAAGACGACCTCAACCATCATTTTTTCAACGGCACGGGCCACGGCTTCGAGCGTTGAGGCGTCGGAACCGCAGACAACGGCGAGGCGGCATCGACGCCCGCTTTGCGACAGATGGGCAGTGAGTTGCCCGAAGTTTTCAATCATAAGATAGGTTTGGCGTTTCCATCTGGCACCTCGCCACGGGGAGAGGCAGCAGATGTGGGACATTGTTTTTCTGGGGGGACGGCGCGGATTATTCGCGCCGTCTACGCACCGATACAAATTTACGAATTATCTGCAAGTAAACTTCATCGACGGGGTATTTTTCCCTTTGGTAAGGGTGAAAAAATAACTTGACCAATTTTGTGGAGTAAGGAGTTATTTCTTATGCCCTGTGACAGGGCAAAATTGCTCGACTTATTCTTTTACCATTCCTTCATGAATCTCTTCTGACTGGCAGTTTTTTGTTTCTGCACGATTTTTTTTTGCTACATGGCTAACGTTCAATTGGATAAGGGCTAAAATAGTTACGAAGGAAGGGGGCGTTAAATGACATAAAGTGGAAACGCTGTTGGGCGGCATCGTAATTTTGCACTGAAAGTTGCCGAGGGAAGAGGGAGGCTGAGGGAACTGGCCGGCCATTCTGTTCAGGAAGCCACTATCGTGTACCAGCGGCGCTTTCAGAATACACCTTATTTATATAAGTAGGTGTTCAAAATTATTTTTATACCAACCATCAAAACCTGAAATTATGAAACTGTTTGGAAAGAAGACTGAGGACATTGTTCCCGAAAGAAAGAACGTTTGGAGCATCGTTATCCAAGTGCTGATTGCCGCGCTGACGGCCCTCTCCGGCGTATTTGCCGGCTGCTCTTTGGCTTCTGCCTGGCAATGACGGCAGGAGGAGATTTCTATGTGGGGGGCTTTGGAAGTTTTTAAGTAGGTGTTCTGTCCAGAGCTCCCCAAAAAATAATTCAATTTTTTTCGCGAGACCGACTTTTTCGGAATGTCGCGCCGTAACTTTGCAATATCATATCCGATATTCCTTAGCAATTCTAACTAACTACTTTGCATTTCTAACAACTTAGCTATTCTAACCATCATTTAGCTATTCTAAAGCACCATTACCAAACCATGAAAACTATGAACCTTGGGATTGCCAACCGCAATCCGCTGAACATCCGTTACGTCAAAGCCAACCACTGGCTCGGACTGCACCCGCAAACGCCCAACGTGAAGGGCTTCTGCCACTTTACGGCTCCCGCCTATGGTTTCCGGGCGGCCATCATCTTGATCAAAAACTACATGAGGAAATATGGCTGCGTAACGCCAGAGGACATTATCAGACGGTGGGCGCCACCGACGGAAAACAACACCGAACTTTATATCGCCTGCGTTTGCGGACGCAGCAGATTGGGACGACAGGAACGCTTGCACACTGAAGGGCCGCAAATCGGACGTCTCGTTGCAGCCATGACGCGGCAGGAAACGGGAATGTATATCACCCCAGAAGGCGTTGACGAAATCAGACGGAAGTTTAATGTATAAGTAGGTCGACCTACTTAGCAATTGCTACCTTATTTAAAAGAACTTGAACATGAAAAGAAAGAGACATACCGTATGCACTAAATTCAAGACCCGCCGCGAGGTGGCTCTCCTGTGTTTCTCCGAGAAATCGCCTTCTAACGCCGTCAACTGTTTGCGGCGCTGGATTAATTCAGACCCGGAACTTCTGGTGAATCTGGAGAAAGCAAACTATCACCCACACTCGCGCTACTTGAGCCCGCAACAGGTCAGGGTGCTTCGACGCTTCCTGTTATAGCCTCCCAAGGCAAACGGAAACGGGCGATTGTTCTCCCCTACGGTGTTGCCGAGGGAATGAACAATCGCCCGTTTTATGGGAACAGGTCAGAATTGAGGAACAAACTTATTATTTCACCATGACTAACCTTTTAATATGCGCTTAATGTCGTTGAGCTTGTTGAGCGCTTCAAGCGGCGTTAGATTGTTAACGTCGAGGTTGAGTATTTCGTCGCGTATTTGCTTGAGGACAGGGTCGTCGAGCTGGAAGAAACTGAGCTGCATGCCGTCGGTTTGCTGGGAGAGGACACCCGTTGAAGCCGTTTGTGCTTTCGGTCCGGGCGAAGACGTTTCGTCGGCACCGAGACATCCGTCGTTGGCATTGTTGGCTTCGAGTTGGCGGAGAATCTGCTCCGAACGCTTCACGATGAGCGCGGGCATACCTGCCAGACGCGCCACATGGATGCCGAAGGAATGTTCCGAACCGCCACGGCGAAGGGTGCGCAGGAAGACAATGCGTCCGTTTTTCTCAACCACCGACACGTTCCAATTTTTGATGCGCGGAAAGAGTTTCTCCATCTCGTTGAGCTCATGATAGTGCGTGGCGAAGAGCGTTCGCGCATGCGCTTTCGGATTCTCATGAATGTATTCAACAATGGCCCAGGCAATGGAGATGCCGTCGTAGGTGGAAGTGCCGCGACCCAACTCATCGAAGAGCACGAGGCTGCGCGGCGTGAGGTTGTTCATGATGTTTGAGGCTTCGCTCATCTCCACCATGAAGGTGCTCTCGCCGACGGAAATATTGTCGGACGCCCCCACACGAGTGAAGATCTTGTCGACCAGACCGATGCGAGCACTCGTGGCAGGAACGAAAGAACCGATTTGCGCCATGAGGGTGATGAGGGCCGTTTGGCGAAGCAAGGCGCTCTTACCAGCCATATTGGGACCAGTGATGATGATGATCTGCTGGTTTTCCGTGTCGAGCTGCACGTCGTTTGGCACATAGCTCTCTCCCGGCGGCATAAGGGTTTCTATCACCGGATGGCGGCCACCGCGAATATCGAGCGCCATGGAGTCGTCGACAACCGGACGGATATAGCCGTGCTCGGCGGCAACGAGGGAGAGCGAAAGGAGGCAGTCGAGCGTAGACACCGAAGCGGCATTGCGCTGCAGGGGGGCGATGTATTGCAGGGCGTCGTGGAGCAACTGCGCATAGATTTGCGACTCAAGAATCAAGATGCGGCTTTCAGCGCCCAGAATCTTTTCTTCATATTCCTTGAGTTCCTGCGTGATATAGCGCTCGGCCTGCGCGAGGGTCTGCTTGCGAATCCATTCGTCTGGCACCTGTCCTTTATAGGTGTTGCGCACTTCGATGTAATAACCGAAGACGTTGTTATAGCCTATCTTCAGGCTCGGAATGCCTGTGGCTTCGCTCTCGCGCTGCTGGATTTGCAGGAGATAGTCTTTACCCGTCGTTGAGATGCGACGCAGCTCGTCGAGTTCTTCGTTCACCCCATTGGCGATGATGCCCGGTTTGCCACTCATGATGGGCGGGTCGGGGGTGATTTCGCGGAAGATGCGGTCGTGGAGTTCCTGGCAAGGGTCGAGACGCAAACCGAGTTCGCGAATGGCTGTTGGCTGGGCATCCACACAGGCTTTGCGGATGACGGCGATGCTCTCGAGAGCTACGCGCAATTGCTGCATATCGCGCGGATTGGCACGTCCGACGGCCACCTTTGAGACGATGCGCTCCAAGTCGCCTATGTTTCGAAGCTCTTCTTCGGCGAGGTCTCTGAAATCGGGCTGGCGGAAGAAATATTCCACACCATCTTGACGGGTCGTGATTTCCTTCACCGTGCGCAATGGGAAGAGCACCCAACGGCGCAGCATGCGGGCTCCCATCGGCGTGAGGGTTTGGTCGATGACATTGAGCAGGGAACGGCCGCCTTCGTTCATGGGCTGCACGAGTTCGAGGTTGCGGGCCGTGAAACGGTCAAGGCGCACACAATGGTCTTCCTCGATGCGGCGGATGGAAGAGATGTGGCTCGTTTGCGTGTGTTGCGTGATTTCCAGATAACACATCACGGCGCCTGCTGCGACGAGGGCCGTTTTCAAATGCTCCACGCCGAAGCCCTTGAGATTGTGGACGGAGAAGTGCTTGCAGAGTTTTTCTTTCGCCGTGGACTCATTGAAGGTCCAGTCTTCAAGCTCGAAGATGAAGAACTTGCCCCCGAAAAAGCCTTCGAAACGCTGGCGCATTCCCCGCATGATGAGCACTTCCTTCGGGGCGAAGTTCGCCAAGAGTTTGTCAACATATTCCGAGGTGCCTTCTGCCACAAGAAATTCTCCTGTGGAGATGTCGAGGAAGGAGACACCCACACTATTCTTCCCGAAGTTGACCGCCGCAAGGAAGTTGTTTTCACGCGCTGACAACACGTTGTCGCTCATGGCAACGCCAGGCGTGACCAATTCGGTGATGCCGCGCTTCACGAGTTTCTTGGTGAGCTTGGGGTCTTCCAACTGGTCGCAAATGGCCACGCGGTGTCCAGCACGGATGAGGCGCGGCAGATAGGTGTCGAGGGCATGATGAGGAAATCCCGCCATCTCTGTCGGCGACGAGCTCTTGCCGTTGTTGCGGCGCGTGAGCGTTATGCCAAGCACCTGGGAGGCGGTCACGGCATCGTCGAGATATGTTTCATAGAAGTCGCCGCAACGAAACAGCAATATCGCATCGGGGTGTTTGGCCTTCAAATCGCGGAATTGCCTCATCATCGGCGTGAGTTCTTCTTTTGCCATAGTGGGGAGAATGTTTTTGAAATAGAGTAGAAGAAGCGGGTAGCATCTTTTATTTAATTCAGATGCCACCCGCTTTTACGCTTATAAGGTTTGTGACGCCCAGAAGCGACACTCATTTTTTTTCTTCTGAACCTTTGCTGGAAGCATCGTCGGGATTTTCGGCAATCACTCCAACTGGCAGGTTCTTCTTGTCGGACTTGGCTTTCACCTTGATCTTGTCGAATCCGTAGCCAAAGACACCAATGACTTTCGACTGCGAGACGAAGGCACCTGGGTCGATGTTTTGGATGATGCGGAAGATGGTGGTGCTTTCACGCTTTTTGGCCAAGACGACCAATACCTTGCGCTCGTGCTTGGTGTACCAGCCCTGGCCGTTCAACACGGTGACTCCACGGTGGAGCTTGTTGATAGCGCCGGCAATTTCATCGTACTTCAATGAGAAGATGAAGAACTGCACGGACTGGCGGCCACGGTCGACAACGTAGTCGAGCAGGAGGTTGGTGATGATGAGCGTGCAATAGCCGTAGAGGAGGCGTTCGACGCTACCTGTTGGAAGAAGCAAGCTCGAGGTGATGATGATTACGTCGCAGAGCATCATCATCTGGCCGAGTGTCACGTCGCGGTATTTGTTGATGATGGCGGCTATGATGTCGGTTCCACCGGTTGAACCGTTGCTGAGGAACACCAAACCGATGCCGACACCTTCAATGGAAGCACCGATGACGCAGGACATGAACATGCCGTTGTTGCCAACGAGCTGAGGAAGGCCCTGAGGACTGATGACATACGTGCCATCTGGCGCGTTAGCGGCCACTTCCATCATGATGGTCTTGGCCAAAGCCAACAAGAATGTCAGCATGAAGACGGCGTAAATGGTCTTGACACAGAATTTCCAACCCAACACCTTGATGGCAACGCACAAAAGGAGGATGTTGACAATGAAGAAGGTGTAGTGGACCGGGAAGCCCGTGGCATAGAACAAGACAGCTCCAGCACCAGCCAAACCGCCCGTGGTGATTTCATAAGGGAGCTGAAAACACGTAAAACCTGTGGCGTAGAGCACCAAACCGAACGTGATGACAAGATAATCTTGCACGTTTTGCACGACGGAGGAAATGCCAATTTTCTTTCCCATAGCTTTTGGATATTAAGTAGGTATTCCAAATTATTTTAAACTATCAATGCGGGGATAAATCAGTTTGATATCGCCTTGCCGCATTCTTTTGCCCCTACAGCTGCCTTTCATCAGTCACGTAGCCCACTACGCTCCTTCTTCAAGACAACTGTAGGAACAAAATAATACGACAATTCAATATAAACTAATTTCGAACACCTACTTATTTTTTCAAGACGATGTTCACAATCTTGCGCGGCACGACGATGACTTTCACCACCTGCATGCCTTCCAGATATTTTTTGGCTTGTTCCGACTGCATCACCTCCTGCTCAATGGCGTCCTTGGTGGCGTCGGCCGGGAAATCAAGCGTGAAACGCGTTTTGCCGTTGAAGGAAACGCCCATCGTGACGGTGTCTTCCTTGAGGTATTCCTCGTTGAAAGCAGGCCATTGTGCATCACATACGGTTGTTTCGTGTCCCATCAAATGCCAAAGTTCTTCGGCAATGTGAGGCGTGAACGGCGCGAGAAGCACGATGAGGGGCTCGAGGATGGCGCGGGCGTTGCAACGCTGCTGGGCCAGTTCACCGACGGCAATCATGAAGGCTGGCACACTCGTGTTGTATGAGAACACCTCTATGTCGTCGCTCACCTTCTTGATGAGCTTGTGGAGCGTCTTGAGGTTTTCCTTTGAAGGAGCTTCATCGCTCACGGCCAGGTTGCCAGCCTTATCGAAGAAGAGGTTCCAGGCTTTACGCAAGAAACGGAAGCAACCATCGATGCCATTGGAATCCCAAGGCTTGCTTTGATTGATCGGGCCGAGGAACATTTCGTAAAGGCGAAGCGTGTCGGCACCGTATTTCTCAACGATGTTGTCGGGGTTGACCACGTTGTACATCGACTTGGACATCTTCTCAATGGCCCAGCCGCAGATGTATTTGTCATTCTCAAGGATGAACTCTGCCGAAGCGTATTCCGGACGCCATGCCTTGAAGGCTTCGAGGTCGAGCACGTCGTTTTGAACGATGTTGACATCGACATGGATGGGGGTGACGTCGTACTGGTCTTTGAGGCCGAGCGAAACGAAGGTGTTGGTGTCTTTGATGCGGTAGACGAAGTTGGAACGCCCCTGAATCATGCCCTGGTTGACGAGCTTTTGGAACGGCTCTTCCTTGCAAGAGACGCCGAGGTCGAAGAGGAACTTATTCCAGAAACGGCTGTAAATCAAGTGGCCCGTGGCGTGCTCCGAACCTCCGATGTAGAGGTCGACGTTTTGCCAATACTCGTCCACTTTCTTGTCAACGAGTGCTTGCTCGTTGCGCGGGTCCATATAGCGAAGGTAGTAGGCTGAAGAACCTGCAAAGCCCGGCATCGTTGAGAGCTCCAAGGGGAATACGGTTTTCTGGTCGATGCGGCTGTTTTCCGTCACGCAATTGTTTTCTGTGTCCCAAGCCCAGCGAGTGGCATTGCCGAGGGGCGGTTCGCCCGTTTCGGTCGGGAGGAATTTCGTCACTTCTGGAAGTTGCAGCGGCAAGCAGGCCTCTGGCACCATTTGCGGCATGCCGTCTTTATAATAAACCGGGAACGGTTCGCCCCAGTAACGCTGACGCGAGAAGATGGCATCGCGCAAACGGAAGTTGACCTTCACGCGACCCAACTGGTGCTCTGTCACAAACTTCTTCGTGGCGGCGATGGCTTCCTTCACGCTCAAACCGTTGAGCGAGAAACCGTTGAGCGCTTTCTTACCAGCAGCAGGAGAGTTCATCACGATGCCTTCCTTGGCGTCGAAACTCTCTTCGCTCACATCGGCGCCCTCGATGAGCGGGATGATGGGCAGATTGAAATGACGAGCAAAGGCATAGTCGCGCGAGTCGTGTGCCGGCACTGCCATGATGGCACCGGTGCCGTATCCTGCCAAAACGTAATCGCTGATCCAAACAGGGATGGCATCGCCCGTAAAGGGGTTCAAGGCGTAAGAGCCTGAGAAGACACCGCTCACTTTGCGGTCGGCAATGCGCTCGCGTTCAGTGCGCTTGCGGGTGGCTTCGAGATATGCCTCCACCTCGGCTTTCTGTTCTGGCGTGGTGAGCTGGTGAACGAGTTCGCTTTCAGGAGCGAGCACCATGAAGCTCACACCGAAAATCGTATCGGCGCGGGTGGTGAAGATGGTGAACTTCACGTCGCTGTCTTTCACGGAAAATTCCATCTCCGTACCCTCAGAACGTCCAATCCAGTTGCGCTGCGTTTCCTTGATGGAATCTGTCCAGTCAATGGTGTCGAGACCATCGAGCAAGCGCTGAGAATAGGCAGAGACGCGTAAACACCACTGTTTCATCTTCTTCTGCACCACCGGATAGCCACCGCGCTCAGAAACGCCGTCGACCACTTCGTCGTTGGCCAATACCGTGCCGAGCTTCGGACACCAGTTGACCATCGTTTCGCCGAGGTATGCAATACGATAGTTCATCAACACTTCCTGCTGGCGCTTGTCGTCCCAGGAGTTCCATTCATCGGCCGTGAAACTGAGTTCTTCGCTCTGCGCCACGTCGAGACCTTCCGTTCCCTTCTTCTGGAAACGCTCTACGAGATGGCTGATGGGCTTTGCCGAACCGCAACGGTTGCAATAGAAGGAGTTGAACATCTTTTGGAAAGCCCACTGCGTCCAATGGTAATACTGCGGATCACAGGTGCGGATTTCGCGGTCCCAGTCAAAGGAGAAGCCGATTTTGTCAAGCTGTTCGCGATAGCGTGCAATGTTGTTCACCGTTGTGATGGCAGGGTGCTGTCCAGTTTGGATGGCGTATTGTTCTGCGGGAAGTCCGTAAGCATCATATCCCATCGGGTTGAGCACATTGAAACCATTCAAGCGCTTGTAGCGAGCATAGATATCCGAAGCGATGTAGCCCAACGGATGTCCCACGTGGAGACCTGCGCCAGAGGGATATGGGAACATGTTGAGGACATAGAATTTCTTGCGAGCATCGTCTTCCTCAACGTGGTATGTCTTGTTGGTGGCCCAATAATTACGCCACTTCTTTTCAATTTCTTGAAAGTTGTATTCCATTGTTTTGATTGAGATTTTCTATATATTTGGCAAAGTTACGACAGACTCTGCCCATAGCCAAACAAATCGCGTTTTTTTTCTAACAAAGCGCCCACGGAAGACTCATAAAATTGTATCTTCGCACCCTTGAAAAGGAAGGACGGTCACTGTAAGGACGGCCGCTGAAAGAGATTTACCCCTTTTACCCATCCGTTCATCCCATTCCATTCCCACACGCCAATTTACCATTTTACCATACGTATGCGCAACCCCATTCTCAAAATAGCGATTCCCAGCATTGTCAGTAACATCACCGTGCCGCTCCTGGCGCTGGTGGACACCACCATTGTGGGGCATTTCGGAGCAGATGCCAGATTGACCGATGCGCCCGCCGAACAGCCGGGAGCGGCTGTCTATCTCGGCGCCATTGCGGTCGGAGGCATGTTGTTCAACATGATTTACTGGCTCTTTAGCTTCCTTCGTATGGGCACCGGCGGCATGACGGCCCAGGCTTGCGGCGCCCGACAAACTGACGAAGCGCTACGCATCCTGCTACGCTCGCTCACGGTGGCCACAAGTATGGCTCTGTTGTTTATCCTCTTCAAAGCGCCAATGCTCGGTGTGTTCTTCCAGTTTATGGAGGCCAGTGTCGACACGGAAATGCTGGCGCGACAGTATATAGACATCTTAGTGTTCGGCGCTCCAGCCGTATTAGGTCTCTACAGTTTCACTGGATGGTTTCTGGGCATGCAAAACGCCAAATATCCCATGTATATCGCCATCGTGCAGAACATCGTCAACATCGGCGTAAGCCTATGGCTCGTCATGGCGCTCCATTGGCGCATGGCCGGCGTGGCGGTCGGCACCCTGGTGGCACAATATGCGGGCCTGCTCATGGCCCTGCTTCTCTGGCGCCGCCACTACGGCCACTTGCTATCACGCCATGCCCTGAAAACGCTGTGGCAACGCGGCGCACTGAAGCGTTTCTTCACCGTCAACCGCGACATTTTCTTCCGCACACTCTGCCTGGTTGGGGTCACGAGCTGCTTCACGGCCTTCGGTACGGCTATGGGCGATGCGACATTGGCGGCCAACACACTGCTCATGCAGTTTTTCGTGCTCTTCTCCTACATCATGGACGGATTTGCCTATGCTGGCGAAGCCCTTGGCGGCCGCTATGTGGGCGAGGGCAACGAGGGTAGTTTCCGCCGCCTCACCAGAAGTCTGTTTCTCTGGGGCGCCGCCCTCGTGGGGCTTTATTCTCTGGTGTATGTTGTCGGCGGCGAATCGTTTCTGCGCCTCCTCACCAACGATGCCTCCGTGGTTGCCGCCGCCCTTCCTTACCTGCCCTTGGCCTGTGCCATCCCAGTGGTGAGCGCCGCCGCCTTCATCTTCGACGGTCTTTTCATCGGTGCCACCGCCACACGCCAAATGCTGCAATCAATGGCGGCCGCCACGCTCACGTTCTTCGCCGTTTTCCTCCTCAGTCAGCAAACAAACGTTTGGCTCTGGACAGCCTTTCTCTGCTACCTCGGCATGCGCGGACTGGTGCAGGCACTGCTCATCAGCGGCATCAGAAAGAAAATATTCGGGCTTCAAGGGAAATAAACTTGGAGAAAACTTGCCGTCTTGAATAAAAACACTAATTTTGCGAACTACAACAAACAACCAAATATCATTATGGCAAAATTCAAACGCATCCTGCTCAAGCTGAGCGGAGAGAGCCTCATGGGCGAACAAGGATATGGCATTGACGTGAAACGTCTCAACGAATATGCAGCGCAAATCAAAGAAGCCCTGGAAATGGGCGTGCAGATCAGCATCGTTATCGGCGGCGGCAACATATTCCGTGGCTTGAGCGGTGCCGGCAAGGGTTTCGACCGCGTGAAGGGCGACCAGATGGGCATGTGTGCCACGGTCATCAACTCGCTTGCGCTGAGCAGCGCCCTCGGAGCCATCGGCGTGAAGAGCCGCGTGCTGACAGCCATTCGCATGGAGCCCATCGGCGAGTTCTACTCCAAATGGAAAGCCATTGAAGCCATGGAACGCGGCGAAGTGGCCATCATCAGCTGCGGCACAGGCAACCCATACTTCACCACCGACACGGGTTCTTCGCTGCGCGGCATCGAAACAGAGGCCGACGTCATGCTGAAGGGCACACGCGTTGACGGAGTCTATACGGCCGACCCAGAAAAAGACCCAACCGCCACGAAGTTTGACGAGATTACCTACGACGAAGTGCTCTCACGCGGTTTGCGTGTGATGGACATCACAGCCACCGCCATGTGCAAGGAAAACAAGCTGCCCATCTATGTGTTTAACATGGACATCGTTGGCAACTTGAAACGCGTGCTCGAAGGCGAGAACATCGGTACGTTCGTTCACGCATAACACCTCCCAAGCAAAGTAATTTTTTTCATATGTTGAAGGCAGGAGTGGACTTCGGTGCGCTTCTGCCTTTATTGTTACCGACACGCGCCACGCAAACCTCTTCCATGCCAAGCGCTTATCTTCCAAAATCAAGAAAAGCAACCGGCATTTGTTTCACATTCCTCCCCTAATCCCAAACGCTTATGAAATCATTCAGAAAAATTTACTCCCTCATCCTCTTTTCTTTCGCATGCCTGCTGGGCCTCAACGCCTGCAGCAGCGACGAAGAAGGTACCGAACCGCCGCAGAAAAAAGACCAACTGGTCATGGCCATTAGCTACGAACCGAGCGAGGACCTGCTCGCCGTGGCAGACATCAAACTGACGTACACCGACGGCTACGGACAGAAACACACGGAAGCGGTGAAGAAGAAATTCGAAAAATCCGTCATCATCGTAGCTTTTCCCATCAACGCGGGCTACGAGGTCAGCGTAACGCCGAAGACTTCCTACGAGAAGAAGGAAAGCTATAACATCGCGGCGAAGGAATGGGTGAACATCACGAGGAACGGCATTCCCGTCACGGGACTCCCCAAGAGTGTGAAGCTGCTAGGCGTGACAGACATCGAGGGACTGCTGCGGAAAGGAACGCTCAACACGAAGACCTATTTCCACTTCAATGCCGAAGGAGAATTTGTGGCAGAGCCAACAGACAGTATCTAAGACCATTCCACGTAAGCCACCGCCAAAGCGGGGTTTTACAGAAATATCAATCCAGGCGTTCAACGACAACCCGCCATTGTCGTTGAACGCCTTTTGCGTTTGCCGCCAACAGGAACCTGCCTCTGCTGCCGACTGGGACAAGGGAGGGACGGCGGAGGAATACGGGGAGACGAACTACAACGCTATCTGCTTACAAAATATCACTGCCAGAACAAAATATCTAACAAAATTGCTGCCTGAATAAAACTTCTGTGTAAAAATGTTCAGTACGGATGACAGGGAATAAAAATAAAAATATAACTTTGCAAAACTCGTCTGCAAAACAAGCGGAGAACATTCTCCCCAGCCCATGCAGGAAAACCACAGAAGGGACACTGCTCTGTTCTTAAGTAAGTATTCAAGAACACCTTACCATTGAGGGGCCTGTCCGAAAGAATCACACAAACCCAAACGCTTATGTTGACACTCGATTTGATTTACAAAGCTTCGACGGTGCTACAAGACGTCGTACGCAAAACGCAACTGATACCTACAGACAAAATCAACCCCGACTGCAATATTTTCCTCAAACCAGAAAACCTGCAAGTGACTGGCTCGTTTAAAGTGCGCGGCGCTGGTTTCAAAATCTCGCAGCTCACCGACGAGGAAAAGGCACGCGGCGTGATTGCCTGTTCGGCTGGCAACCACGCACAGGGCGTGGCCCTGGCAGCACGCCGCTACGGCATTCCCGCCCTCATCTGCATGCCCTCTGGCGCCCCAATCAGCAAGGTGGAGGCCACCCGAGAAATGGGGGCTGAAATCTGCCTCGTGCCAGGTGTCTACGACGATGCCTATGCCAAGGCCCGACAGCTCAACGAAGAAAAGAACATGACGTTCATCCATCCGTTTGACGACGAGATGGTGATTGCCGGACAAGGCTCTGTCGGCATGGAAATTCTGAACGAGAACCCCGACATCGACGTGATATTCGTGCCCATCGGCGGCGGCGGACTGGCGAGCGGCGTGGCCTACGCCGTGAAGGCCCTCAAGCCCACGGTGAAAGTCATCGGCGTGCAGGCACAGGGCGCAGCGAGCATGGTGAACAGCCTCGACCACAACCAGATAGAGTCGTTAGCCTCCGTGCTGACCATTGCCGACGGCATTGCCGTGAAAGAACCGGGAGTACACACCTTTGAGCTCTGCCAGCAATATGTCGACGAAGTGGTACAGGTGAGCGAAGACGAAATCTGCGCCGCCATCCTGGCGCTCATCGAGCACCACAAGCTCATTGCCGAAGGTGCCGGCGCCGTGAGCGTTGCCGCAGCGATGTTCAACAAGGCCGACATCAAGGGCAAAAACGTGTGCTGCATCGTGAGCGGTGGTAACATCGACGTAACCATCCTCAGCCGCGTCATCAACCGCGGTTTGATGAAGGGCGGACGCACCACGGAAATGCTCATCGAGATGCCCGACCGTCCAGGGTCGCTCTTGGGCCTCTGCAACGTGATATGCCGCTACGGCGCCAACATCATCTCAATCCACCACGAGCGCAATGGCGAAAGCCCCGACGTCAACTCCTGCAACTTGCGTATCGTGCTTGAGACAAGAAACTCCGACCACATCCGCGACATCCACATCGGCATCGAATCGGCAGGCTATGCCATCCTGCAAGAAAAATGATAAACTGACTTTCAGACACCCCTGAAACCCACACAGCCTCCCATGTTCTGCACATCAACAATACATCTGAAATGTGCAAAGCATGGGAGGCTTTCCGTATGCAAATCCCCATCGTTCCCCAGGCGTGTCCCGACGCGTCCCCTGCAAATGCAAATACAAAAACAATTCAGACTACCGACTTACCAAAAAATATTTTCTAACTTTGTCCCCAATAACCCCACATCCCCCTCTATGACATCATATTCTCTCAAACGCGCACATTTCCACTGGCTTTTCGCTCTGGCGCTGCTGCTCATCCCTGCCGCCGCACCAGCCAAAAACCTCGACTCGCTGCTCAACGTGCTCGACAAATGCCTGCTGGAACGCGATATTTATGAAAAACAAAAAAACGAGAAAGCTCAACAGCTCAAGGAGCTGGCCACAAAGACAAAAGACAAGGCAAAGGCCTTGAACGCCTGGGTGGAACTGAGCTATCTGGAACAGACGCGACACAGCGATGAAGCTATCACGGCCTGCGAAAACGGCTACGCCTTGGCCCGCCAATTGGGCGACTTGCCAACAGCGGCCAGTCTGGTGCTGAGAAAAGCGCTCGTGCTCGGCATGAGCGGACTCCCGTGGGAGGCGAAAACGCTGCTGGAAACGGCCTACAGCGACCAAAAGCTGCGTCCTTACCTGCGGGAGAGGAACTACTACCTCATGTATTACAACAACTTCGAGTTCTACAACGCATACAGTCTGCCGACATCGCTTCTCAACCGCAACGCCAACATCATGAAGCATCTGGAAGACTCCATCCGCAGCCAGCAGACCGATGCCGCGCAGCTCGCCATGACGTTCAACTACAGTTCGTATAAAGTGACCGACATGATTGCGGCGCTCAAACAGCGCCTCTACGAAGTGGGAGAAGAAGACAAAGGCGTGGTGGCCAACACCATCGCCAACAAATACCACCTCATCAACAATGTGCCGCGTCGCGACTACTATTGGGCCAAGGCAGCAATCTACAACGTGCGCTGCGGACGCCGCGAAAACGAGGCACTCATCCGTCTGGCGGCACGCATGGCGGAAATCGGCGACTGGCGCCGCGCCACGCTCTACGCCCGCGAAGCCACCAAAGACGCCGCCGTCTTCAACTCACGCACCCGCATGCTGGAGCTCTATCCGACACTGGTCGACATCTCGCAACACAACGAGCAAGTGGCTGAAAAACGCAGGAAATGGGCCTGCTGGGGCAACACGGTGGCCTGCATCATCATAGTCGTCCTCTCCTACCTCTGTATCCGCGCACGCCGCCGCCATCGCCGCCTGATGCAGCAAACCTCTGCCATGCGCAAGCAGCTCAGCGACATGCGCACGGCAGTGGCCGACAAAAACGACAACGCGATGCACTTCCTCCAGCTCGCCCTTGAATCGGTGTTGAAATTCGAGCAAATCAAGCAACTGGTGCAAATCAAACTCGAATCGGGAGAAAACGAGCGCCTCAAAAAAATGATGAAAGACCCTGCCCTGCTCGACAATTTCAAGGAGAAGTGCCTACGCCGCTTCGACGTGGCCTTCCTTCGTCTCTATCCCTCCTTCATCAAAGAAGTCAACGCCCTCCTGCGCGAAGACGCACAGCTCGTGTTGTCTGAAACGGAATTTATGAACAACGACCTGCGCCTCCTGGCATTCCTGCGCATCGGCATCACAGACAGCGCACAAATCGCCGCCATCCTCGGCGTATCGGTCAACACGGTGTATTGCTACCGCACGAAATTGCGCAACCGCGCCATCGACCGCAACAATTTTGAAAAACAGATAGCGGAGAAGGATGCGTGAGCAAAACGGGCAACAATCCCTTGCCCCGCCCGCCAATCCATCCCCAACCAAACACAAACGATGGGAGACAAATTCTTGACCAACAAGAAAATGTCTCCCATCGTTGTTTTCCACGCCGTGCATCGCGAAAAACGCCCCAACACGTAGGGTGTTCAAAATCGAAATATTAAAGATTAGCGGTAGCGCCCTCGCAGCGGAGATTTGCACTGGCCCGCACAATCGTCTGTTGCGGCGCCAGCATTGTAGCTCACTTTGCTCGCAAAGTGAGGGCCACGAACACGTAGCGAACATGACCAACGCTCTGGGGCATGACTTTGTTGGATTTTCAGTGCTTGTCCGCCACAATATTCGCCCCCCTCACTTTGCGAGCAAAGTGAGCTACAGTGCTTCGCCCCAGGCCTCCGCCAAATGTCCGCGTGGTGCCCCTTGCAGCGATGCCACACTCGCTATGCTATTTGCTCTCAAAACCGCACAGATACTTTTCTGGATTTTGAACACCCAACCCAACGCGGCCTCAACGCCTTGCCCAGTTCAAGGGCGTCCCCACCTTTCCAAGCCCCAAACATACCCGCCCTTTTTTGCTTTTCCCACAGGCGCGTGCTGCCAGAAACGCAATTCGCCAATCCGTCCTCTATACCAGTCAGCGAACCACGCCCCAGATGCGGACGCACCACGCCCCAGATGCGGACGTGTCTCGCCCCAGATGCGGACGTATCACGTCCCAGACGCGGGCGTGTCTCGCCCCAGACGCGGGCGTGTCTCGCCCCAGACGCGCTGACAAGTCTTATTTTCCGCGCATCCTTGATAATCAACTTATTGATATTATCAAAATGAAATATCTCAGTCGTAACCACAGGAAAACCTATAGGAGACCTCCGAGACGAAAGAAGTCACCATACGACTCCCAGATAGCCCTCGCCATCAGTATAGGCATAGCCATGTTGCTGGCAGATTGCACCTCAGCAAAACCCGTTTTCTCGCCTGACAACATTACAATATTTGCAATTTTAATGTAAAATACAAAATTGTCTATTAACTTTGCATCGTTAACACCTAAAACAAACTTGACGCAGACACACTCTGTGAAACACTACCATTAAAAACCTAAGAATATGAAAAAGTATCTATTTTACCTAATGCTGCTTGTTGCACTTAGTGTCCATGCAACAAGTAAAGACACTGTGAATGCTCTACGCATGGTGTCTTATGAACAGACATGGTTAGACCGTCAAGGAACATTGGCCTTAAAAAACAACACCAAACATACCATATACAATGTTCGATATAGATTGACCTATTTCGACATGAAGGGAAACCCAATGGACTATAAAGACTTCTATACAGAAATCGAAATAGCTCCAGGCATGACCAAGAAGGTAAATGTAGAAGGCTATGAATGTGACAGGAATTACAGTTATTATCTGTCTGAAGCTTGTCCATCTCATCCGAAGAAATTCAAGATCAGCTACGAGACTCTTGCCTATAACCAAGCAGAAGAAAGTTGCGTTCAATTAAATACAGATGCGCTGTTAACCAAGGAATCGCCCATAAGCGAAATGGATGATGAACCCACCTACCTTAATAGCGTGGTAATGGTGATTATCATGTTATTCGTCCTCGCTGGCTACGTTGGATTTTATGTTCTCGTCGCTATAATGGCTCAAAGGCGAAATAGAAGTGCTGCTTTATGGCTACTATTGAGTTTCATTGCAACGCCTATACTTGTTATTCTCATATTACTCGTTATTGGGAAAGCACCTGAATGCGAAAATTTGAGTTAAAGAAACAGATTGTCTTACAACCACACTATTGACTTGTAAGTTATTAAATTAATTTTGAACACCTACTTATAACTAAAGTTTCCCATCCTTTTTATTGAAGGATGGGAAACTTTATTATATTATTCGTAACTGGATTTTGATGGTTTTGAATTTTGGAAGAGGTCACATAGCGGCTATGTGACCAATTAAAAACTGCTGTAGGGGCAAAATAATGCGCCAAAGCTATATTAAACTGGGAGCCAGCAATAATCCTACTTAACTTATCGACGTCGTCTTTACTCCTCCAAGGTTATAAAACCCCGTGCTATACTTGAACCTCCAAACAACAATATCCTTTGATAAATTCTTCTCCTTTGCTTTCTCCTTAAGATATTGAATAATCTTGCTTAACTAAGCTTGGCCGTTTATAATGTCGTTCCAAACTGCAGGAGGAATGAGCATGTCTTCTGAAAATTTGTTAGCTTCCAATTCTTCCTTGCTTGTCGAATTATAACTGTTCTCGCTTGAAGAGTAAGGAGTAATTTCTTATGACCTAGGTCAAAATTGCTCAACTTATTCTTTCACTATTACTTATATCCGTAGTTTTGTTTGTAGCTTTTGTTCAGATCAAGACATTTTTGCGGAATAGGGAATACGGTCGTAAAGCCTGTTTCCTCACCGTCAATAGGGGTGCGTTGGTCGTATGCCTTCGTGAATTTATCAAACCGAATAAGGTCTTGCCTTCTCCAGCCTTCCCAAACCAATTCTAAAAGACGCTCTTTGAGGATATTGTCTAAGTTGGCCTCCACCAATGGCATTCCTGCTCTCTGCCTGATGGCATTCAGCTCTGCTGAACCATCTTCGCCATTTCGCACTTTTGCCTCAGATTCCATCAACAAGGCATCGCCATATCTGAAGAGCACGATGTCATTGTCAACCTGTTTTCCATCGGAATAGGCGGTGCGATCCACCTCGTATTTTGCAACACGGGCACCAGCGGTCTGTTTATACGGACTGGCGCTGAGGTTCAATTTCAATTCCAACGGCCTATACACCAGGGGCTCTCCGTTGTCAAGGTAAACCTTCTTGCCGTCGACAAAGACGGTGTCGGCATAGAAATTTGTGTAGAATCTGTTGTCCACATGGTCTGTGGCATAACCATAGGCCTTGACTGTTGAGATAGTGGCACAGGTTCCATTTTCCGAAGCCCCTCCATAGGCTCCGCCATGCTGGTAGTGGCGCGAGCGGAAGAGGTAGTGGTATTCGTTCGGATAAAGATTCTTGTCCAAAGGAATGGTGAAGATGTTTTCTTTGGAACTTTCGTTATGAACGGCAAAATTGGAGGCATAGTCGTTCTCCAGTTCATATCCCTCTTGCCTTAATTGCTCGCAATACCAAATGCAGGTTTCCCAAGCGTTCTTCTTCTCTCCATTAACATGGAAGAAAATGTTCTTGCCGTTCTGACGACTGCCACTGGTCCAATTGTCAATGGTGTAAACCTCGGCATTCAGGGCCAACTTGGCAAGCAGGAAGTTAGCAACAGGGCGTGTCACACGTCCGTAATAGTCCCCCCTTATGTTGGAATGCTCGTCAGCCAGCAGCGGAGCGACCGCTTGCAATTCATTGAATATGAAACGGAAGACCTCGCTTCTCTCGTTTTGCACAACCTGCCCCAAATTGACGTTGTAGGAAGTCACAATGGGAATGCGCCCGAACATGTCCATTGCGTAATAGTAGAACAACGCACGTATGGCCCTCACCTCAGCTGAGAATGCGCTCGCTTGCTGGTCGGAGAGCAGATTCCTGTGGCTGTCAATGATGGAGAGCGATTGGTTTGAGAGAACGATGACCTTGAACAGGTATTTCCACACATTGTAGAAATAGATGTCATTGGCATTCCATTGGTGTTGATACATGTTCTCCCACAGCCCACCGTCATACCAGTCGCCGCCACGAATGGGAATCATGGCTTCGTCTGTCGTGAGGGTGTTGTAGTCGTATATGCCGCGGCAGGTGCCTTGAAGTCCTTCCGACTCTTGATTGCTTCCTATGTAGTTGTAGAGCGAAGCCACTGCATTTTTGTAGATATTGTCAGCATTGTTGTAGATGGCTTCCTGGTCTATCTGATCCTTTGGATGCTCGTCCAAGCAGCCGCAGAAGCACAACGCCACTGATGCCAAGAATAGGCAGCTCAAAAACTTTTTCATGCTTTTCCTCTTTTAAAATTGCACACTCAGTCCCAATGAATAAGTACGATATAATGGATAGTTGCGTTTGTCGTCAATACCCATTGTGCTGTTCACAACGTAACTGTTGATCATCGGGGTCAATCCCTTGTAGGCGGTGATGGTTCCCAGATTGCTGACACTGCACGACACGCGCAACGAGCGAATCATCGAGTTTTTCAAAGGAACATTATAGCCTATGGTCAAATGCTCGAAGTTCAGATAATCGCCCTTTTCCAGCCAGAAGTCAGACACCCTTTGGTCGGTGATATTTTTCTGCGGTGCACCCTTCAGGACATTGTAGTCAGGGAAACTGGCCATGCAGGTGTAGGCCAGTCCTGTTCCGTTGAAAATCTTGTGGCCGAAAGCCCCGTTCATCTGCAAGGCGGCATAAAAATCCTTGTATCTGAAACTGATGTTTGAGCCGAGCGTCACCTTTGGCGTGGCCTGTCCGGCGATGTATCTGTCGCCTCCGTCGCTCAGGTCAACCTTGCCATTGTGGTCAAGGTCCTCTATGTCATAGAAATAGCTGCCGTTTTCGTTCTTGACGAGCCCTTTGCAATGAGGAAGATAGAACACGCCCAGCGGCTGGCCGACAATCTGATAAACCACATTGTTGTCGCCACCATTCTGCCCTGCCCCGTCAAGCGAGCCGATGGCGGTGATGGGGGCCGCCGACATGTTCATGCCCTTGTAGTTTCCGCCAAGAGAGATCAGTTTGTTGCTTTGAAACGAGAGGTTCATGTTGATGTTCAGTTCCATGTCCTTCTTGCTTATTGGCTGCACAGACAGCCCCAACTCAAATCCTCGGTTTGACATGGAACCGATGTTTGCCAGCAAGGTGTTGTAGGCAAACGGCGGAACAGGCACCTCATAGGCGTAGAGCATGTCGGAGGTCTTGGAGTAATAATACTCAGCCGTGAGCATCAGGCGGTTGGCAAAGAAGCCAAGGTCGGCACCAATATTGAAGGTGGTCTTGGTTTCCCATTTCAAGTCAGGATTATTGTTTCTCACCATTCCGAGGGTCACCGTTGGCGAACTCTTGATGGGCACGATTCCTGTTTGTCTCACCGTGTTCATGGTGGTATAGGCAGAGATGCCGCCAAGGTTTCCGGCCTGTCCCACCCCCGTGCGGAGCTTCAACATGGAAAGCGGCTTCACGTTGGCCAGGAAACTCTCCTTCTTCAAGTCCCAGTTGAATGAAACGGAAGGGAAGAAGCCCCACGTGTTGTTGTCGCCAACCATCGAAGAACCATCACCACGCGCATTTACCGACAACGTGTAACGGTCAAGCAGGCTATAGCTGAAACTTCCCATTACGGAAGCCAAGGATTGGTCTTCGTATGTGCTTTCCGTTCCGCCATACGGCCGGACGGCTGCCGCTCCCAAGTTGTCATAATGGAATCCATTTGTGGGGATGCCTTTGGCATATACCCCAAAGGAAGTCTTCTTCAACTTGCGATATTCGCTGCTCGCGTCTGCTGAAAAACTGTGTATGCCCACCTTTTTGTTGAAACTGACGGCGACATTGCCGAGCCATTCCTCTTTCTTGAACTCGCCACGATAGACGTTGCCTTGCGCCCACACCCACGTCGGACAGAATTTCGCGTTTTCCGTGGAGGCATATAGGTAAGTGCCGAAGGTGGAGATGCGCCAATGAGGATTGAAGTCATAGCTCAGTTTGATGTGAGCGTCGAAATTCAAATCCTTGGAATCGTTTTTTTCATCAAGCAAAATGCCAGGAGGGTTGATGTGCGTGGCCGCTCCGTTCTTCACCCAATTCCCGTTTTCGTCGGGTCCTGCTGGGAACGTCGGGTTCTGGCATGCAGCGGAGTAGAACAGCATTTGCGTGTCGAAGATGTCATGGTTCTTGAATGATGAGCCAAACACGCCGAAGTCGCCAGTGAGTTTGTCGTTAAAGGCTTTCTGGGTTACGTCAATCTTGGCCACAAAAACATTATAGTTCATGTTTTTTATAATGGTGTTGTGGTCCATGAGGCCGAATGAGGCACGATAGTTTGATTGTGGCGTTCCGCCGCTGAATGCGAGGTAGTGGTTGTTGACAAGACCGGTTCGCGTTATGACATCGTAAAAATCCGTGTTGAATCCTCGATTATTGCAATAAACGCCTAAAGCTCTTGCCGTGGCAACATATTCGGAGGCGTCGAGCATATTGAGGTGCTTGTACATCTGCTCGAAACCGACATTGCCCTCATAAGAAATCTGGAAACCGCGCCCAGTGCCTTTCTTCGTTTTCACCTCTATGACACCCGAAGCACCGCGCGAACCATACATGGCTGTCTCTGCCGCATTCTTCAGAATCCGGAAACTTTCGATGTCAGCAGGATAGATTGTCGAGAGGGTAAGCACATCGGACGTGACTCCGTCAATCAGCACCAAAGGGTCGTTTCCGCCAATGATGGAGGTCGTACCGCGCACGCGTACGCTATTGAGCATGGCCATACGGTCGAGACCATTGGAGGACACGTTGACACCGGCCGCCTGACCGCTCAACACGTCAAGGACATTGTTTATTCCTCCCTTTGCGGAGTGGTTGTCCGCCATTTTTATAATGTCGTTCCTGTTGTCAATGGAATCCTTCTGTTCTGTCGGCACTTGCTTTTGGGCATAAGCCAGAGAACTGCAAAAGAGCGCAATGACAAGGAATGTGAAATGCTTCCCTTTATTTGCCATCTTGTGTTTCTGTTTGCTTTGATTATTGGATGAATTTATCGGACAAAGTTAAGGAAGTATTGCGAAAATAACACCTTTTGGCGGGGGATTTTTTATTGCTGCTGTCGTGAAAAATGCCAAAGGTCTCATTATTCTGCCGCATTTTCCCTTGATTTTGAGCGCCCTACCCCTCGGGAGGGCGCTACCGCCGCTCTACTCGCCTACCGCAGGCAAGCCAACCTCACGGCGAAAGTTTGTACGAGGCAGCACAAGCGTCCGATGCGGCGAAGCATTGTCGCCTCAAAAATATCCCTTTTTCTCCGGGTATATACTCAAGTTTCGGATTTAGAATTGGCGATTAAGTTTATTGCATAAAAAGGCTTTGAGCATTTCCGTGTGGTGATTCTAAGGATTTGATCATGCAGATTATCGAGAACAATAAAAGACTTGCGGCACTTAGAGCCTACGCTATGACTGCCTAAAATCTAAATCCGAAACTTGAGTAGGCATCTCCATCGCTCCGCATGAGCCTGAAAAGTGCTAGTTGCTCCTCCTTATGATGCCCCCACTGTCGCTCCATTTCCTGGGCGATGGTGGGGGCTTTCGGGGGATAGGGGAGACCCTTGGGTGGCCTTGGCTATGCTCGTCAGGTTTATCAGAGCGAAGTCAAAATGGATGGATAAATTATACGGGGGACCATAGGTTGATCTTAGGTAAAAAATGTTGCCTAAGCGTGTACGTCACCACGTTTTTGTGGTTGAAAAATGAGGAGGTATTTCATGTTTTATCGTATATTTGCTGAGTATTTCGTGCATATGGAATGAGGTATATGAGTCATCAATAAATCACGATAACCAATGGAGAACATGAATATTCAAGAAAAGCTGAGAGCATGGGCTGAAGAGACCTATAGATTCTATTCAGAAAAGGCCAGAAACCTTGATATTGATTTCTACACTCAGTCGGACCTTACCTTACTCACAGACGACAAGCCCGTTGAGCTCATGGTCGTTGGTATCAACCCTGGGTGTGGAGGACATTATCAGAAAGACCGCTTTGCAAAACCCGAAGATTTGTTGCGCGGAAATTGTGATTTCAAGAAAGAGGGTAATCCTCATTTCCCTATCTGTGAATGGCTCATCGTAAGACGGTTGGTTTCCATCCTTGATTATGGTCATACAGGTCATATGAATGATTTGCTGAAAGATGAAAGTCGTTTTGTGTTTACCAATGCCACTTTCTTTTCGACGCATAAGGAAGCAGGCCTTAAGGGAACAGAAGTCGAAGAGGCACAGAAGACATCCATTGAATATACGAAAGGATTGATAGACCTTATTCGCCCGAAGCATATCATTTGCTTGGGTGGAAAGAATTGTATGAATCTGTTGTTGAATCGCACAGCGCCGTTGCTTGCAGATGTGGTCAAACTGGATTACGGGATGATCAACGGCATTCCCGTTTATGGCATTGATCATACTTCTTCGGCTTGGCCGATTGAGAAAAAGGAATTGGTGGGTAAAGCTTTAGGAAGGGCTTTTGAGGTGGATGACAGACGAATCGATTGCAGAGAATTCTATGATCAATCAAAAGACATCATTGAAATTTTCACGAAGAAAAGGAATGATCGTGATGAGATAAAGCATGAAATGACCCTTCGTTGGACGTATATTTATGTCTGTCTTTGCAATCACTGCAAATTCAGTCTAGGCTTGGAGGTCTATGAAAAGACAGAGAATCGAGTAAGATTTTCCGTAGATGACCAACAAGGCCATCCCGCATTGCTTGTTACGATTTCCAACCAGTCAAAGAAGGAGATAGGTGTCCGTTATCAAAAGAATGACCAGCCTAAAGACGAGCGTTTTGATGTGATTTCTTCAGCTCTAATGGACATCGACAAGTCTTTCAAGCCCATGATCAATAGGCAAGGAAATGTTACGTGGATCGGTTGCCTTGACATCGCAAACCGACTCAAGGATACCGACACTTTTATCCATGAGACAAAGGGGATACTTGACAAGGTCGTAGAAAGTATGCGTGAGATTCTCTGAGGGAGAATCATCAAGAAAAAATGCCGAAAGGAGTCTTCTTTCATGCTCGCTAAATTCAGCGGGTTGACCTGAATTTCGAAGGAATGCGATGGAAAATACCATGTGGAAAAACCGTGCGAAGCGCAAACATTTACGTGCGAAGTTTCCAGGAACCCTCTAAAGTGCCAAGTTGTTTTTTGAAAATGACTAAGTAAGCAAGCCCCAAACTGCGCAATTCATTTTTCTACGGTTACGATGCGTCTGATATTGTCCATACGATGATCGATGATCAGCGGCACACGTTCAACCATCACCATAGAGGTGTCGAGTCCCAATGCCTTCGGTTCGTCAATGCCTATTTTACTGATGAGAGCATAGAAGTTCATCAATAGGTTCTGTTGGCGATTGACGGAATTCTCAGGGTAGTACACGCGATGAATGATGATGAAACGAAAATCGCCCGAAATGCCGTTTTTGCGGAGTGAAGGGTAGTTGCTGGTCAGATCTACCTTCTTGTTGGCAACGAGGTCTTCCACAACTTGTCTCAAATAGAGGCTTACTCGAGGTTCTATGCGGAATCCTATGTGCATGGTTATGTTGTATAGGGTGTTGGGAATTAAGACCTTACAGTCGTACTCCAACGTGTCAGGAGTATCCACAAAGTCCATATTGATAAGCCAGTAATGGTCAGCACGTTTCGGCTGCTTGTTGATGATTGAATAGACCAACTTGTCATCAACGGTTCCTTCCTTGCTGGCATGGTTGATATAGACAAGATTGGATGCATATTTCGGAATGCTCATGTCGGCTTTGATGTCGGAGATAATCTGATAATAGTCATCCAGTGGTTTGGAGCTGATGTAGTGGTTGCGTATCTTTATAGCACGAATCCACACGTACATCATCAGGAACAAAATACCGCCAATAAGCATCGTACACCATCCTCCTGCAAGGAACTTTGACAGATTGGCTGCGAGAAAAATCCCCTCGATGGTGCAATATGCGCCGATAAACAATATCATGATGAGTCGCGATACCCCTTTTGTGTGTAGGTAGGAACCAAGCAACAATGTAGTCATCAGCATGGTGATGGTGATGGCAAGTCCGTAGGCAGCCTCCATATGCGAGGAGTCGCGAAACAGCAGGATGATGAGAACTACACCGATGTACATGGCAAGGTTGATCACAGGGATGTAGAGCTGTCCCTTTACCTGAGTGGGATGCTTAATTCGCATACGAGGCCAGAAGTGCAGGTTCATGGCTTCGCTCAAAATGGAGAAGGTTCCGCTGATAAGTGCCTGACTTGCAACGATAGCCGCACCTGTGGCCATGATGATGGCGAAGAAAAGCATGCTCTGCGGCATGATGGAGAAGAATGGATTGACGGTGGAGGCCGTTTGTACATGGGGCAACACCCATGCTCCTTGTCCCAGATAGTTGAGAATGAGCATGGTCTTTACAAATGCCCAGCTGATGGTGATGTTTTTCCTGCCGCAATGTCCCAAGTCAGAATACAGAGCCTCTGCACCGGTGGTGCAGAGAAATACAGCACCTAGGATTAAAAACCATTGTGGGGATTTTGCCAGTAGCAAGGCAGCATAATAGGGATTGAAGGCCTTCAGTATCAGAGGATAAGATGTGATGCTGATGATTCCCACTATGCCCAACAGCAGGAACCATAGCAGCATGAATACTCCAAACGACTTGCCTATGCTCTCTGTGCCAAAGCGTTGGACGAAGAAGATGATGGTTATGATGGCAAGCGTGATGGGAATGACAGGCAGATGGGGGCTGATGCTTTCGAGTCCTTCGATGGCTGTTGTAACCGTGATGGCGGGGGTGATGATTCCGTCAGCCAGTAATGTGCTGGCACCAATGATGGCCAATATGTAAATCCATTTACTTTTGAGGCGGCGCAGAAGAGCGTAGAGGGCGAGGATGCCTCCTTCGCCATTGTTGTCGGCACGTAGAGCTACACAGACATATTTGATGGTGGTCTGTAGGGTGAGTGTCCAGATGATGCAGGATAATGCGCCCAAAATGGTACGCTGGTCGATGGTTTCACCTGTATGTAGGACAGCCTTCATCACATAAAGGGGGGATGTGCCGATGTCTCCAAACACGATGCCTAAGGTGATGAGTAATCCCCAAAGGCTTACCTTGTTATGGTTGCAGGCTGCTGAAATTTCTGTGCTTTCTTTCATAAATGCTATGCGTTTGATTCTGGATTTGCGCACAAAAGTATAAACATATGATGTGATATATGATTCATTTAACAAGGATTATACGATTTAACACTACCCATGATCCTTTGCCCGAGATATGAGTTCATCGTATGATTCTTTGTGCTTGATGTGAAGGATCAAAGGCTTGCGGCACTTAGAGCCTACGCTATGACTGCCTGAAATCTAAATCTGAAACTTGAGGTATATACAAGTTCACTGATTCATCATCCCCCACTGCTACCATCCAATTCCATCCCCACAACACTTCGGCTGAGGCTAATTTCACCTTGCCACAAAAAGACAGGGCGGAGGCCACATCGCAATGGATGCTCCTCCGCCCTAATATCATGACATAAAACTTTTCTTGGAAAAGACTATTTCTTGGGGAAATCAAACTGCTCAAGCTTCAGCGTGCCGAGTTGCTCGAGTTGACCCACATAGAGCTTGAAATGCTCGGCCTCCATGTGTTTTTTCAAAACTTCCTCGTTCTCCCATGTCTCACAAATCATGAACACATCGGGATTCGTGGCACTTTCAAAAGTGTCGTAAGCCACATTGCCCTCGTCCTTGCGTGAGCAAGCCGTCAGAGCCAAAGCTGCGTCGAGAGCCTCTTCATATTTGCCCTCGTGTGCGCTGAAAAAGCAATTCAATCTTAACATGCCTTCTGTCTTTTGATATTGAAAAATCAGATGCGGCGCCATTTCTTTTGAGCGTGGAACGTACGCCGCTGTTCAATCTGGTACTCCTGTTGGGAATCGAACCCAAATCTACGCTTTAGGAGAGCATTGTTCTATCCATTGAACTACAAGAGCGCTTCTGCACAGACAAAATTACATCATTTTTTTCAAATACAACGGCTCCCGACACGGCTTTTATCATCTTGCGACGAGATTGACACTGAAAATCTTTGGCTTCCTCGATTTTTTTGCCGTTCTTTGCACCACAGAATTGGCGGAAAACACCCCGCTGGAGGTTCGTCACTGAAAAATTACGCGCCGACAGCTCCATGGCGATTCCTCGAGAGAAATAATCACCAAAACCAAAATACTAAACACTACATGATTACATTTATCGTTGCTCTGTTTGTCATCGGCTATCTCTGCATAGCCCTTGAGAGCGTTTTGAAGATCAACAAGGCGGCCCCCGCCCTGCTGATGTGTGTTGGATGCTGGGTGCTCTACATGCTTGATGCCGGCTTCTTCATCCAAAGTTTCCGCGGCGTGAACGTTGCCGCTGCCGACGTGTCCCAGTGGGTCAACGAGCACATCCTGCTCTCACACCTTGGCGACACCTGCGAAATCCTGTTCTTCCTCATGGGCGCCATGACCATCGTGGAGATTGTGGACGCCAACGGCGGTTTCAACTTTGTTCGCGACCGTTTGCAAACCAAACACAAGCACACGCTGCTATGGCGCGTGACGTTTATGACGTTTGTGCTCTCAGCCGTGCTCGACAACCTCACAACAAGCATCGTGATGATCATGGTGTTGCGCAAACTGGTGAAAGACCATAAAGACCGACTCATCTACGCCTCCTGCATCATTCTCTCAGCCAACGCAGGCGGCGCATTCTCGCCCATCGGCGACGTCACGACCATCATGCTCTGGATCAAGGGCAACATCACGACGGGCGGCGTCATCACGGAACTCCTCATCCCTTCCATCATCTCAGTGGTGGTGCCGACATTCCTGCTGCAGTTCAAGCTCAAAGGACAGTTGGAAACGAACCACACGGCAGAAGCTGGCGATGCGCTCCATTTCTCACGTTTGGAACGCAACATGGTGTTCTTCATCGGTGTGGGCGGCCTCATCTTCGTGCCCATCTTCCGTTTCCTCACGGGTCTGCCTCCTTTCATGGGCATCCTGCTCGTGCTGGGTCTGCTCTGGAGCATCACGGAATTTTTCTACCGCTCTAAGGGCCATGTCGACGAGAGCATGCAGATGCGCGTGACGCAGCTGCTCAAACGCATCGACATGAGCACCATCCTTTTCTTCCTCGGCATCCTGATGGCTGTGGCCACCCTGCAGGAAACGGGCGTTCTGAGAACCTTCGGACAGGCGCTCAACGAAGCCTCTGGCGGCAACCACTACATCGTGACGGGCGTCATCGGCGTCGTTTCCAGCATTGTCGACAACGTGCCTCTCGTAGCTGGCTGCATGGGCATGTATGACATTCTTCCAGGCACAGACTTCGCCGTTGACGGCATCTTCTGGCAACTGCTCGCCTACTGTGCCGGCGTGGGAGGTTCTATGCTCATCATCGGTTCGGCTGCCGGCGTGGTGGTGATGGGACTGGAGAAAATCACCTTCGGATGGTATATGCGCCACATCACGTGGATTGCCTTCGTTGGCTATTTGGCCGGCATTGGCGCCTATGCCGTTGAGAAAATGATTGGCATGTAATCCTAAGTAATGGTAAAAAAATAACTTGACCAATTTTGTGGAGTAAGGAGTTATTTCTTATGCCCTGTCTTTTTGCCGTTTTTGGTATTTGTCATCGGTCACATAGCCCGCTATGCTCCCTCTTCCAAATTCCAAAACCAACAAAAATACAGGTCAAAATAGGTCAACTTATTCTTTCACCATTACCAAATAACAACCAAATAAATACCAAAAGACAATGAAGAAAATCATGATGACACTGGCCCTTTTGCTCTCTATGGCATGGGCCACACCGGCTTCGGCCTTCGGCTTTGACTGGGGCGTGACTGGCGGTTTGAACTTGACGAAACTGAAAGTGAAGGGAGAAAAGAAAAACATCTTCAGCTCCGACAACCAAGCTGGATGGTTTATCGGCCCGAAGGCTCATCTCAACCTCGCCATGGGCTTCGGCCTCGACGGTGCGCTGCTTTATTCGCAGCAGAAATACCAGTTGTGTGCGCTCGAAAACACGACCTACGAAACGAGCCGCAGCATCTCCGTCCCTGTCAATCTGCGCTACAGCATCGGCCTTGGCAGCGTTGCCTCTGTGTTCCTCACCACTGGTCCGCAGTTTGACTTCAACATCGGCAACAAGGACTACACCTTTGGCAACGGCATGTTTGAACGCGAGAATATGGCCACCACATGGAACGTGGGCGGCGGCGTCAAGGTGCTGGGCCACCTGGAAATCGGCGTGGGCTACAACTTCGCATTGGGCAACACTGGCAAAACGCTCCTGGAATCTTCAGGCAACGGCAGCATGATTGGCGGCTCAACGAACATCAACAACGACATTCGCGCCAACACCTTCACCACGCAGGCTACGATTTATTTCTGATGCCCTCTTTCATCTGGAACGCTGGCACCATCCTGCCAACGCTCTGGCAAAATACAAAACAGACCGGCCACATACGCCAACACAAAGGCGTTTGTGGTCGGTCTTTTTTTTGACAGAATGAAAGCGCACGCCAGCGCACAATCTGACTTCACCTCGCGGTTCAACAACAGACGGAAGGCATAAAAATCCAGTCCCTATACTTTTTAGCGAACGCCGTCCTGCGTTCGATTGCGTCTCGCCCTACGTTCGATTGCGTCTCGTCATGCGTTCGGTCGTGCCACGTCCCGCGTTCGCTAAAAAGTATAGGGACTGAATCAACAACCATATTTCCGCCACCATCATCAAGCGTTCCCAACCGCCTTCTGCATCCCTGCCACCATCCTTGCCACCGGTTCGTCTGCTGGCAGCCACTTCACAGAGTCCAGTTCATTGCGCGACAACCACCGCGCCGCCTCATGTTCTAACAGCGTGAGTTTTCCGCTGCCCACCCGACAGAGGTAGCAATGCATGATGAGGTGGAACTTCGGATAGTCGTGCTCCACCGTTGTTAGCAGCGGTCCAACTACAATCTCCGTTGCCAATTCCTCCCTGATTTCTCTCATCAGCGCCGCCTCCGGCGTCTCTCCAGGCTCTATTTTTCCGCCAGGGAACTCCCACCAGTCCTTCCATTCGCCGTAGCCTCTCTGTGTGGCAAACACCCTTTCGCCGTCACAGATGACGGCCGCCACGACTTCAATTGTCTTTCTCTGATTCATTTATTTTCTTAAATTTCGGGGTTAGATGATAAGCTAAAATAATACTGGTAAATCAGGTCTGTTCCTTTCATTTACAGTTTTGAAAATCGCATCAGCTTTCACTTTCTCCCACTCCCCTCAAATCCTTTGAATCTTATTTTTGGTTCATTCATACTCGGTCCTCTTTCGTTTGATTCAACAATTTGTCTAACTCGGCTTGCAGTTCCTCCCTCTTAGGCAAGTAGAGTTGATAGCGAGCGGCAAAGAGTTGGTTAGTAATACCTTGCAGCGCATATTCCATCAGCAGCTCATCCTTGCGTGCGCCAAGCACGATACCTATAGGGGGATTATCGTCGGGCTGACATATCTCAGCCTTGAAATAATTGAGATATAGGTTCATCTGCCCAATGTCGCCATGCTTAATCTCTGCCCGCTTGAGGTCTATCAGCACATAGCATTTCAAGATGCAGTGGTAAAACACCAAGTCCACCTTTAGCTGTCTGCCACCAACTGGTATCACATACTGTCTGCCAATAAAAGCAAAGCCTCGTCCGAGTTCAAGAAGGAACTGTTCCATATTGGTTTTCAGCGCATTCTCTAATTCACTCTCTTTGTAGCGTTTTTTCTTAGGAAGTCCAGTAAACTCCAACACGAATGGGTCGCGGATGATATCTTCGGCGGTCATCACCTGATGCCCCTCATTTGCCAAAGCCAATACGCCCTCCTTGTCGGTGCTCAAAGCCAAACGCTGAAACAAACAGCTCTTCATTTGGCGTTTCAGCTCCCTTACCTTCCAACCCTCATTGATGCATTGCTTCATATAGAACTGCCGCTCCATAGGGTCATCGCATTTCAACAATTCGTAATAATGGCTCCACGTCAATTTGTGGGACAGCGTCCCACTTTTTGGGAATGCAAGATACAACTTCCTCATATAAGTCAAGTTACTACGATTAAATCCCTTACCATTTCTTATGGTCAAGTCCTTTGCAAGATTTGTGAGCAACTGCTTTCCGTACTCAGCTCTTTCTTTTCCTCCCTGCTCAAACTCAACGATATACTTACCTGTTAGCCAGTTTGACGTCAGCAACTCCGTATTTACGGCAGTATAGGCGTTTTCCTTGGCTTGACACCACAATTGTGAGATGTCACTCACCAAGTGTTGGTAATCGGAATTTGTATGGACGATACCGTCCTCCATAATATGTTTCTTTGGCTCATTCATGTCACATACCTCCTTTTCTTTATGATTATCACGCTGCGAAAAGAGTTTTGTTCCTATCTGCTTCATTCTTTTTTAATATTGCGCAATTCGCTGATTGTAAATATCTTACAAAATCCCCTCCTGCATATTCACCCGATGGCCTTATACTGGCTTGCGAAAGCATAGGTTGCCTCAGGCATCGGCGTATTCAAATGCCACACGATTTGCATCGGCTTCGACCCCTCTATGCTCTTCATTGTTACCTGTCCGAGATAGGTGAATCCCATTCTGCAACCATATTCGGGATGTTCCACCTGCTGTCTGACAAACAAGAGCATGTTGTTTTCGCCGTTTCGGTAAGCCTCAGCCTCACGACTGCCTTCGCGCACACGGTTTTGCGTTTCCCAATGGAAGAACTCGCGATTCTGAGCGTAGTCTTTATATGCCGTCATAGAGCCCTCCTCACGCTGCTTGATGATGTCGACATACATGGCTTCCAGTTTAATATCCTTCAAGCGTTCGAAACCTTCGCGCGAAGACGACTTGCGCTCAATGGTTGAAAGGCCAAGTGCCGCCTGTATTTGTGCTTTGGTGTACACGCCATGCAAATGGAGCGGGTTCCATTCCCGATAAACAGAATTATCTTCTTTCTCTGGCGCAGAACATTTTTCCCTCAAATAAGAGATGACTTCCTTGAACTCCTGAATGAACAAATGATCGGAGGCCAGGTCGGAAAACATGCTTTCAAGATTGGGGTAAAAGCCTGCCTTGTCAAACAAATCGTAGTAGAGCATCACAGCACACCGCCTCTCCTTTTCGGAAAAAGCGGCCACATCGCATCTGAATCCGCATTCGGCAAAGCGCAGCAGCTGAGTGAGATAGGAGAACGAATCTGTTGCCAGCCACTTGGTTCTGACCGCGTATCTTATCTGGGCTGAATGGGCAGACACTTCTTTCTTGACACCTGCCAACTGACACAGTTCGCCCCACGTCTGGCTGCCATAGAGCTTATGGAACGGCACATGACTATAAGCCAAGAAGCCCTTCAAAGAAAACGTGTTTTTGCAAACCTTATGATAAGCCGCTATCTCCTTGATTATTCGGTTTTTATTCAAGCTTCGAAGATACCCCTCGATGTTGGCAAGGATTTCTTCTTTTGCCTTGTCTTCCAATATGATTTTGCATCCGAAGGGGGCATTTGTGAAACCGCCCTCTATCTCGTCTTTGATGTTGCGCGAATGACGGCCTATCAACGCCTCAAAGCGGTCTTTATAGCTAAACTCCGCACGCGAATGGCCCACAAAGTCGAGCACAGTGAGGTGGTCTTTGCCTTTATGCAGACGCAGGCCTCGGCCAAACTGCTGAAGGAACACCGTGACGCTCTCCGTTGGACGGAGGAAGAGAATCGTGTCGATTTCAGGAATGTCCACACCTTCATTAAAGAGGTCGACGACGAAGAGGTAATTGATGGTGCCAGTCTGAAGCTGCTTTTTCACGAGAAGGCGATGGCGGTCGCTATCGTCGCTCGTCAGCACCGCCGTTTTCAGTCCTGCCAACGTGAACTTCGCATTCATGAATTTGGCATGCTCCTTGTCGACACAGAAGCAAAGCGCCCGCACGCGGTGCAGGCGGCTGTTTCCAATATATTCCTGCATCTTCTTCAGAATGAGCCCCGTTCGAAAATCGTTCTGCGTGTAAATGCGCGACAATTCGGCTATATCGTAACCATGTCCGCTCCATTTCACTTCCGACAAATCCACATTGTCGGGTATGCCATAATAATGGAAAGGCGCAAGGAGGCCGGCGTTTAGGGCTGCTGGCAGACGGATTTCCGCAGAAATGTGCCCATCGAAGAAAACCGTAATATCTTCTTGTTCATTAGTACGCTCAGGCGTGGCTGTCAAACCGAGAAGGATTTGGGGCTTGAAGCATGTCATCAGTTTGACGTATGTCGGAGCCACAATGTGGTGCACTTCATCCACCACCATATATTGGTAATAGTCTGCCGTGAGTTGCAAACCATCCAAGCGATTACGCAATGTGTCCTTACTCGCGAAAACATGCTGAAAGCTGGACGGCTCGTGGTCGCCGTCCCACAAACTGCCAAAATTGGGGTCGTCAAGGACAATGCGGAAGGTCTGCATGGCCTGTCGCAAAATTTCCTGACGATGGGCAATGAAAAGAAAATGACAGTCGGGATGCGCTTCACGATAGCGTTTGAAGTCGAAAGCTGCTATGACGGTTTTTCCCGTACCCGTAGCAGCCACCACAAGGTTGCGGAAATGTCCGTGCACGTGGCGTTCCACGTCAAGTTTTTCCAATATTTCCTGCTGATAATCCTTCGCACGCATCAGGTCGAGCGCCGAGAAATCAAGCAACGGGGTCTCCCAGTCTGTGCCCAGCGCCTTTTTCAGCCGTTCGTCGCTCACACCAGGAATGAACGTCTCAAATGTTTCATCACACCAATAGGTTTCAAACGAGTTGCGCACCTCTTCTATCACCTGCGGCAATTCAAACTGCGTGGCTTTAAAGTTCCATTCTTTGCCATCTTTCAAAGCGTAGCGAGAGAGGTTACTGGAACCGATGTAGGCCGTGTGGAACCCCGAATTTCTGAGAAAGATATAGGATTTGGCGTGCAGACGGTCTTGCGTGCCGTCGTATGAGATTTTCACCTCCGTGTTGGGCAGCATGGACAAACGGGCAACGGCATCGTAATCCGTTGCCCCCGTATAGGTGGTTGTAATGACGCGGAGGTTTTTTCCTTCGCTTGTGAATTTCTTCAAACTGTTCCACAGCAAGTTTAAACCGCTCGTCTTGATGAAAGACACCACCCAACATATCTCGTCAGAGCAAAGAATCTCGCGGTTTAATTCGCTCTCCATGTCGGCAGGCCCCCTGCCTCCGAAAAACAAGGCACTGCGGCTCAGCGAGGTGACGGGCATAATGGCCTGCAAGTGTTTCTCTATGTCGGGGTATTCGCAGTTTGTGCGGTCGATGACAGCCGTCAGAATGCTCTTTTGGGCATCAATCAAATCAAGTTCCGTGTCGTCAATATCAAACTCCCTGCCTAAGGTCTTGATGACGGAATTGACAAAGTCCGTGTATTTTCCAACCTCCTGGTCATCGGGCACGCCAACGAACGCAACTTCGATGAGACGTTGCAGATATTTGCTCAAGATGTGAACCGCGTCGTCCTTTGAAATCTGTTTCTTTCCGATGTAGAAACGCTCAGCGTCCATTCTGCTTAATTTCAGATGGAAGAGGCGGTTGATAATTTGCTCGTAAACACCTGTCGGGATATTCGGGTCTTGCATAATCACATGATATAGATTTCCTCCGCATGATGTTGAAGGGACACAGCATCGGGCTTGCGTTCCTATGGGAGGGTGAACTTTCCTGTTTTGGAGAGGCAACCAGAATCGGTTTTCCGCTTGGCATTGCTGAAACCTGTGTGGCCATGCCAAGCGCTTCAGTCCTCTTCATACAAAATTAATGATTTTCCGTCAATGTGACGAAGGGCAAGGAAGGGAATTGTTTTAGTGTTCTATAAATTAGCCTGAGCCGATTTTACAACAATCTGCGAGTGAGAACTGTAAAAGCGGCCAAGTCAATCCTAAATAAAGAATCTCCATTAAAACTAATTTATAGAACATCCCTTTATATTTCTGAAGGGCAGAAATTCCTCTTCTTCCACCCCTCTGCCCGCTCTTTTTTATTTTTCCGTGCAAAAAAGTTGCAATGGATTAGAAACTAATGGGTTTGGGGCTGAAAAAAGTGTGGTTTTTGGGGGAGTTAAAGTGCATAAAGTGGAAGCGGGCGTTGAGGACGTCGTAACTTTGCATTGTCATTCAGCGCTGGATGAGGAGCCACACCGGAAGGGCGCCCAACACTCCTCCTCAGGCAGATCAAGACAAACCACTAATTATTCACCTTAAAAAATTATCAAAAACCATGATTCCATTTATTGCAAAAGCCAAGAAGAACCCCATTACCAAGGAAGTGAAGTATTATGCCCAGGTGGCTCCCGTTGACCACGTGGAATTGTTGAGCATCACCAGCAGTATTTCTGAGAAGTGTACGGTGACGGAACACGACGTAAAGGCCGTTTTGTCGGCGTTGCAGATGAGCATTGCCAAGCACATCACTGACGGAAGCAGCGTGCGCTTCGGAGACCTCGGCTCGTTTCGACTGACCATCAAGGGTACGCCAGCAGACACCAAGGAAAAGGCTGGCGTTGCAAACATCGAGCGATTGCGCGTGGCATACACCCAGAGCGGACGCCTGTCGCAGATTTTCAACAGCGACGTGAGCGGTCTCAAATTTGAAAAGGTGAGCGACAAGGCATAAGGTGGCTCATGGCATGCAGGGGGCTGGAAACGGAAGGGGCATTGTCAAGTCTGCCCCGACCTCCTGTCTGCGCTTTCTGTAAGTGGGTGTTCAAAATTTGTTTTAATTCCTACTTAGGTAGTCAATTTTTTACCATTACTTATCTCAAAAACACAATTATCAACCATTTAAAATTATCAATTTACCATGATTAACTACACCGTAAAAGCCAAAAAGAATCCAGTTGACGCCAGTGTTAAATTCTATCCCCAAATCGGCAAGCAAAAAGCCACGGACCTGGAAGAGATTGCCAAGGAGATTTCCGTGATGTGCACCTTGTCGTTGCCCGACATCGTGTCGGTGCTCTCTGCCACGCAGGAGGAGGTGGAGAACGTGTTGAAGAAGGGGCGCTCCGTGAGGTTCGGCTATCTGGGCTCGTTCCGTCCGACGATTGTGAGCAACCCTGTTGAAAAGAAGGAAGACGTGGGCATTGGCAATATCAAGCGTGTCCGTGTGCGCTTCACGATGGGAGGCTATTTGCGCAAGCATCTGAGGAAGGACATGATGAAGTTCAAGCGTGAAGAATAATCTCCGCGGCTAAGGGATCCACCCAGGAAAGGAAAAAACGCATAAGAACCAGATGTTGTTCCGGGTCTTATGCGTTTTTTGTATGCAAGTAATGTTGAAAAAATAACTTCCGCAATTTTGCCGTTGGCAAGTAATATTTATATACTCCCCTGCCTTTTCGGCTCTTTTCGAACTTATTCTCAGTCACAATGCTCGCATTGCTCCTTCGAATAAGCTCAAAAATAGCTCAAAAATGCAGGTGCAAAATTGCAGAACTTATTCTTTCAACATTACTAAATCATCCCCTATAAGGAGGGACTGTGTTTATCAGAGCGGGAAGGTCATACCGAAGTTGACGTTGGCATTGAGGTTGTTGAGCGGAATGAACTGCTTGTTGACCTTGCCGAGAATGCGGTCGGAACCAACGTAGAAGTTGAAGTGTTTTGCCTTCAGGCTGAGGGCGGCACCAAGAGAGCATCCTGTTCCGCCAGCCGTGGTATTGACCGAAATTTCAATGGGGTTGACCGGGCGGACGGTGGCTGAGAGCATGGCCTGGTGGTAAGAATAGAGACCATGAATGCGGCCGGTGTAGAGGAAGCCGAAATGGAGGCGACGGTACATCGGCAACGTGTATTCAGCACCGACATTGAGCGTGGCGGCCAGGGCCTGCGTTGTGCTCGTTTCGCCGTCATCATAAACGGAGAACATCTCTTCGAGGTCGTCGCCGAGATTTTCAAACTGGTCGCCGAGCTTGTTGTTGCCCGTGTTGTTTGAACCGGCATAGATGTTGTTGAAACCACTGAAGGTGTAGTCGCCAGCAGAAGATGCCTGCTTGGTCTTTCCCCAACTGATGAAGCCGAGGTCGGTGAGACCGGCTGAAACGGTGAGGTCGTCCATCACCTTATAGGAGGCACCGAGGTCGAATGCCATACCGAAGCCGGGCATTCCGAAGCTAACGTCATCGAGCCCTTTCACGCGGCGGCGGCCGTCGGGAGCGTTCTTTTCAGGGCCTTCATAGTCGAACTCGCTCTTCAAGACGGATGCCTTGAGGCGTGCATCGCCCTGAACGCGCCATTCGTCGCCGTTCATGGTGAGGTTGAGCTGATTGACTTTGAAGTCGGCATAAGCCACACCGAAGAGGAATTTCGCCTTAGCTCCGACGGTGAGGCGGTCGTTGATGCGGTGGCTGTGTCCCAAGGCGAGTTCCATATAATTTTGCGAACGGGCACCGATGTCGTGGAGCTGATAGAATTCCTTCTCGCCTGCGGTCTTCATGAATTCAAAGAGTTCGTAGGGCAAGGTGATGTTGGTGTTGGAGCGCAGATTGAGCTCAACGACGTTCATTCCCTTGAAGCCACGGAAGCCCACGGAGAAGAGGTTATAGTTGACATAGATGTCGGCACGGTTTTTATCGTGCAAACCGCCGAGGAAATCAGAAGCCGAAACCGTTGGGCTCATGAAGGTGGTCTGGTCGTAGAGCGGGTTGCCTTCAAGCTTGTAGATGAAGTTTTTGTAACCCATGTTACCCGTTGCCCCAACGTTGATGTTGCCCATGAAGGGGAAAGAGACGTAGGGGGCATCGATGAGCGCCGGGTTCATTTGATGGCGGAAATTGCTCGTCTGCATAAAATAAGACGTGCGGAATTCCTGGGCCTGTGCCGGAAGCAATGCTGAAGAAAGAACAAGTCCGGCTGCTATTTTTTTGAATATAGTTTTCATACGTGAGATTTTTATTACGTGACTAAAAACGAATCAGTTCATCAGTTGAAATCAGCAACGATTTGACCTTTGAGTTTCAGTCGGATGTCCTTGACTTTGATGTATTGCAGCGATGAAAGCACGGCTTTCTGTCCGGCAGTCTGTGTGCCAGCGGCCTGAATGCGGAGACGCAACACATCGAGACGCTTGAGGGCCTTCGGGTCGGTGAGCGTCATGTTGATCTGCACGGGAGTTTCCACACCAGTGGCAGTCACTTCGGCTTCGTTGGCGAGCACTGACTTGGGCTGTGCGGGAGCGACGTTGGCTTCTGAGACAACGATTTCGTTGATAACACGTCCGTTGACGTCAACAGGGATGACAGTTGCGGTGAGGTCGAGCGGCACGGCATTGAAGATGTTGGCCGTTACGACCAAGCCATCGGCTTCATAATCCTTGAGGTCTTTGTTCATGCCCGTCACAGAGTCGTTGTAAACGATGTTCAAACCGTTGTTGAAGGTAAACGGCACGTAGAGGTCGTAAGACATGTCGGAATTGTAGGTGCGACCCAATTGAATGGTCACATCTTCGTCAACGAGCTTCACGCGGCGGTTTTCCTTGAGATCGACAGAGATGTTGTCGGGCAACTTGGTGATGAGGCTGCTGATGCCGTCGACCTGGAATTTCATGGCCGTTGCTTCGATGGCAGCAGGAGAGTAAGGACCTGCGGCGGCATCTTCATAGAAGTAGACATGGTTTTTCTTCTCCTTCACGAGCGTGGCATTGCCTGTTCCTGGGAGGTTGACGCTGGCAGCCACTGTGCCGTCTTTCTTGTTGGCCTTCAGTCCGGCATTAAATTCGATGGAGGCTGGCACGTTTGAGAGGTCGGCCATGAACTTGAGCGTCGGGTTGGCCACCCGGATGGTCACATCGTCGCTGTCGAGGAAGTCGGGCAGATTGTCCTTGATATTGATGCTTTCAATGGTTGGAGCGATGTCTGGGTCGAAACGTCCCGTCACATTGTCGAAGACCACTTCGTTTTGTCCGACGAGGGTGTTACCCATGTGGAGATAAACGTGGAGCGTGAGTTTGCTACCTGTGGTCGGAGTGAAGGCGCGTGAAGCGGAGACCTTGAAGTCGCCAGAGAGCGAAACTTCGGTATTCGGGATGCTGAGCGTTCCGCCGTTGACTTTGCCGTCGTTGCCGTCAAGGACAATCTTGGCGATGTCCATCTCAGCGAGGTCGATGTTCGTTGAGTTGACATTGTGACGCGAATTGACCGAAACGACCTGTCCGGCGATGGTGGCATTGGTTGGATTGGCCACCTGCAAGTATTTCGGTAGCTTGATTTTCAGATTGTCGATGTCGCGAATGGCGAAATACATGCCGTTTTGCTCCAAAGCCATGCTAATCTTGAGTTTCGTTCCCGCAGCAGGGGTGATTGACTTCACTTGCTTGACAACACTGCTGATATTGTCGAACTTGAAATTCATGCTGTTATCGGCCGTCAGGTTGTTGATCTGATAAACAAATCCTTCTGGAACGTTCAGACTTCCTGCCGTTGCTGGAATCAATTCCTGCAACTTGGAATAGTTGAGCACTTCCAATGTCGGCGAGAGCACTGCGTTGTCAATGTAGGCATTCATTCTGTCAACACTGAAATTAACGTTTGTGCGTCCGCTTTCGATGAGGTAATAAGTGTGTTGTGCGTCCGTTTTCAAGTTCTCGTCCTCCTCGAGGAGGTCGGCAAGCATGATATTTTCGGTGTTACCAAGTTTGAGCTGCAGTCCTTGAGAACCGAGACCCATCGTCATGTCAATGTCCTTGCTGGCATCGTAGCTGTCGTCGACACAAGCCGTGAGGGGCAGTCCCAACGAGAGGGCAAGACAAACCTTTGCCCATTGTTTCATTTGGAAAGATTGCTTTTTCATAGGATAAAATTTTGAAGTTATTGATTTTATCTTTGAACCTGTTGGCGGAATTAAAAAACCGCCTGAAAATTAGTATATTTTTATGGAGA
>ERZ1034710.87-NODE-87-length-43471-cov-10.139603_pt1 | contig 43471 bp, 38 predicted proteins | sample MGYA00520597_ERZ1034710 | MGnify/ENA primary metagenome ERZ1034710 (study PRJEB33766, sample SAMN09781714) | gut metagenome | biome: gut microbiome | host: Homo sapiens | place: Madagascar | study: EMG produced TPA metagenomics assembly of the PRJNA485056 data set... | reverse complement strand
ACATGAAAATAGGAGATAAACACCTATGATTAGTGTTTACCTCCTACTCGATTTACGCAATCCTTATCCCGAACTCGCGTTTTTAGGTAGAGCCTTTTATCATATCATTCAGCGCCGTGGCTTCTTGAGTAATAGAAAAGACCAAGGTGGAGAAGATTCTGGCAAAGTAAAAGAAGGAATCAGTACCCTTACTCAAGAAATGAACGAAGCCGGTTATGAATATCTTGGTGACTATTTCTATGTCCTTTATAATAAGGGGGAGAAAATCCGCAAGCATTATACTGCACGTAATGAACATTTTCTTTCTGAGTTTAAGGCTATATGCGAGAAGCAAGAGTTGGAAAAAGAACTCGGGTTGGAAGTGGTACGTAATATTGAAAAGGCAATATTTGACCAAAGGCCTTTAAAGTCGCAGAAAGGACAGGTAGGCAAGTGCGTGTTTGAGAAGAATAAGACAAAATGTCCCTCTTCACATCCCATGTACGAAGAGTTCAGAATGCTCACATTTATCAATAACATTAAGATTAAAACTCCTAATGATGCTGCCTTACGCCCTCTTAATACTGGGGAACGTGAAATCATCATGCCTTTATTCTTTCGCAAGTCGAAGAAACAATTTGATTTTGAAGATATAGCTAAGAGGTTGGCACCAAAGAAGATGTATGGCTTCTACAAGAAAGGTGAAGATGCAGAAATGCCATTTCTGTTCAATTATCCCATGGATACATCTGTTTCTGGCTGTCCTGTTACTGCTGCCCTTAAAGATGTATTTGGAAATGATTGGATAAATGCTATTTGTGAAACATACACATTAGGTGAGGGTAAGAGTCGCTTTGACATTGTAAACGATATTTGGCATGCTTTGTATTTCTATTCAGACAAAGACAAACTTGCCGAGTTTGCTATGAACCGCCTGCAATTATCCGAAGATGAAGCAAAGAAATTTAGTGAGATTTCTTTGCCAGCTGATTATGCCTCATTAAGCCTTAAGGCTATCTGCAAAATCCTTCCTTATCTAAGAAGAGGATTGATATATTCTCATGCTGTGTTTTTGGGTAACTTATGCGAAGTCATGCCCAAATACGAGTGGAGCATAAAGGAAATGCGCGAGGCTATTATCGACAACATCATCATGGAGATGAATAGATATGACACTAAAGACAAACGCACTTTTGAGGTATGCATTAAGGATTACTTGAAGGAGCAATACAATGTTTCAGATGATTGTCTGAAGAAGTTGTATCACCCTTCTATGATTGAGAAATATCCAAGGGTACAATACGCTAATGAGCATGGTGTTTATCAACTTGGTTCGCCAAGAATAGATAGTATTCGCAATCCTATGGCTATGCGTTCTATGTTCAGATTGCGTAAATTAGTGAATCGTTTACTTGCAGAAGGAAAGATAGATCAAGATACCGAGGTTCATATTGAGTTTGCACGTGAACTGAATGATGCCAACAAGCGAAATGCCATTGCTTTATTCGTAAAAGAGAACCAAATAGCCAATGAAGAGGCTCGAAATAAAATCAAAACACTGTTCAAGAATGAGACTGGAAAGGATATTGAACCTACAGACAAAGATATATTGAAATATGTTCTTTGGGAAGAGCAAAATCACATATGTCTTTATACCGGAAAGCAGATACGTATATCCGATTTTATTGGAGCAAATCAAAAGTTTGATATTGAGCACACCATCCCTCGTAGTGTTGGAGGTGATAGTACAAAGATGAACATGACGCTTTGTGATAGTCGTTTTAATAGAGATGTTAAGAAAGCCAAGCTGCCCATAGAATTGTCTAACCATGACGAAATCATGGAGCGCATAAATGAGTGGAAAAAGAAGTACGAGTTGCTTGATATGCAGATACGCAAGCTTAGGAAACTGTCAAAGGGAGCGACAACGAAAGAGCAGAAGGATACAATTATTCGTAAACGTCATCTCCTGGAACTACGTCGTGATTATTGGCGCGGTAAGTATGAGCGTTTCACAATGGAAAGTGTACCTGAAGGCTTTAGTCGTCGTCAAGGCACCGACATTAGTGTGATTTCAAAGTATGCCCGTCTTTACTTGAAGTCACTCTTCAATCGTGTCTATACAGTAAAAGGTATAGCAACTTCTGACTTCAGAAAAATCTGGGGAATACAAGACATCTATAGCAAGAAAGAACGTGTCAATCATGTACATCATTGCATAGATGCCATTGTCATTGCATGTATTGGCTTAGATGAATATAATAAGTTGGGTGCATACTATCATGACGAAGAGAATCACAAATGGTATGGTATGTCGAAGGCAACGTTCAAAAGGCCTTGGCCTACATTTGTTGAAGACATAAAGAAAATACAAGACGAAATCTTGGTGTACCATTACACTCCCGACAACATGCCGAAGCAAGGACGCAGAAGAATTATGATTGATGGCAAGAAGATTCTTTGTAAAGGTGATGCCGCCAGAGGTTCTTTGCATAAAGACACCTATTATGGTGCCATTGAAAATGCTGGGGCTGTTAAGTATGTTAAACGTATAGACTTAGCATCGTTAGAAAAAAACGATGTTAAGAATATAGTGGATGATACGGTTAGGGGTATTATTGAAGCTACCATAAAGGAGAAAGGCTTTAAGGATGCGATGGCAAGTACAATTTGGATGAATGAGGAAAAGCAGATACCAATAAAAAAGGTAAGATGTTTTACTCCCTCTGTCACCAAGCCATTGAATATTCGCAAACAACGTGATGTCTCTACCAAAGAATACAAGCAGCAATATCATGTAGCCAATGATAACAATTATTTGCTTGCGATGTATATTGGTACAAATAACAAGGGCAAGGAAAAACGAGAGTTCGAAATTGTTAATATGCTCCAAGCTGCTCAATACTATCGAACAAGTAATGATAAAGAAGTTGTTGATAGACATATGGTGCCAATAAAGAGTGAGCATGATTATCCATTTGCTTATACATTAAAGACAGGAACAATGGTTCTTCTTTATGAAAAATCGTCTAATGAGGTTTGGGAGGCTTCGGTCAAGGAAAGGAATAGACGCCTTTATAAGGTGACAGGTATGTCTACATCAACTATTGGTAATTGTATCTATGCGAGAATAACTATGGTTTACAATGAAGAAGCTCGTCCAAGTAAAGATATCAAGGCAAAAAACGGGGCATACAAACAAGGTGAGAAACTCCGTCCAGCAATAATCATGCTTCATACGCAACTGAATGCCCTCGTTCAAGGTTACGACTTTGAGATAAATGAACTTGGTAAAATAAAAAGACTTAGATAATATGATAAAGCAGACATTATTCTTCTCGACTCCGGTTAGTCTCTCGCTAAAGAATTCACAACTTGTGATTTCTTGGAAAGACAGTGATGAAAAGGTAACGCGCCCTATAGAAGATATAGGGTGTGTTGTCATGGAAAGCCAAATGATAAATATTACTTTGCCATTGCTCAACGAGTTGGTGAAGAATAATGTTGCTGTCATTTTATGTGACAATAAAATGATGCCTACTGCAATGCTTCAAAGTTTGGATGCCAATACCACGCAATCTGAGAATATAAAGTCTCAGATTGCTGTTAGCGAACCGATAAAAAAACAGGCATGGAAACAAATAATAGAAACCAAGATAAAGAACCAATCAGCAGTCTTGGATATGTTTTGTAAGAACGGCAATATACTTAAACCTTTTTACGCTAACGTGAAAAGTGGTGATACCGACAACAGGGAAGGCATTGCTGCAAAAATATATTGGACACAAATGTTTGGTAAAGACTTTAAACGTGACAGGTGTGGAGATTCGCCAAATGTACTACTTAATTATGGATATTCAATTTTGCGTGCAGCAACAGCACGAGCGTTACTTGGTTCTGGGTTGTTGCCTAATTTGGGTATATTCCATAAAAGCCGATACAATGCTTTTCCGCTCGCTGATGATGTTATGGAGCCTTATCGTCCTTATGTAGATTCGATAGTCTTTAATCTTTATGCAGATGGTATTACGGAATTAAACAAAGATTCCAAGATGGAGATAATGCGCCTTTTAAGCTGTGACGTAAATATAGGCAAGGTAATGCGCCCGCTACAGATTGCATTGACTTTTACGACAGCCTCTCTTGTTAAGTATTATGCTGGTGAAATTAAGAGAATATCACTTCCATTTATCTTATGACAGAATACAGACTCAACGCATATCATATTATGTGGCTATTTGTGTTTTTCGATTTGCCAGTTTCCACCAAAAAAGAAAGGAAGGCAGCAGCATTTTTCCGTAAGAATTTGGAAAAAGATGGCTTTTCCATGATGCAGTTTTCTGTTTATATACGGCATTGTGCATCAAGAGAGAGCTTGGATGTGCATGTGAGAAGAGTGAAGGCATTATTGCCTGAAACAGGAAAGGTTAGCATCCTAAGTGTTACTGACAAGCAATATGGTGATATCTATAATTTCTGGGGCAAACCAAAGAGCAAAAAAAAGAGTAAAATCACTCAGAAAGTAATTGGCGCACCTATTCAATTGGAATTTTTTTAATACATTTGTAGCGTAATAATTCTTACACGGCGATTTCTTATAACAAAACAAGAACTATAATGTATTGGTTCTCTGATATTTAAAAATTATAGGTTGTGGTTTGATGTAGGAATCAAAAGATATACAACAATTTATTAAAATTGGCCTCCCGAGCCGCGTTGTGGTTTGATGTAGGAATCAAAAGATATACAACTGAGAAGAAGAAGACGTCGCGGCCGTCGCGTTGTGGTTTGATGTAGGAATCAAAAGATATACAACAATGTTACAATGTATGGCTACTGCACCAAGTTGTGGTTTGATGTAGGAATCAAAAGATATACAACGATGCGGTGGATGGTAAGATTGGGATAGATGTTGTGGTTTGATGTAGGAATCAAAAGATATACAACTTAAATCTTCGCTTGACACTTGGCATGATGTTGTGGTTTGATGTAGGAATCAAAAGATATACAACAGAATCTGCAAATTTACGTTCGCGGCTTGGTTGTGGTTTGATGTAGGAATCAAAAGATATACAACGCTTCGCCGTACATTGATTATGCTGTCAAGGTTGTGGTTAATGTCGGAATCCCGCTTCTTGCGGCTGGAAAAGGCCTATATGCCAAAGGCAGGTTGGATTTTCCTTCTTAGGAAGTCCAACCTGCCTTTGGCATATCATATTAATTGTAAAGATTCAGCACGTCGGGCAGAGAAAAAATCACATGGTCAAAAAAACAAACCACCAGTTTGTCGCGGATAACGTTTGGTGGCCTGTTCCGCGTTTTCTGCCCTCGTTCTGCCGTTGTTACATGGCCCTTGCGTCAGAGCCAGAGCGGATTTCGTTGTTCTGGCGAGTGACGGGGAGTTGCGTCGATCTGTCGTTTTGTCTTCCAGTCACATTTTGAGCTTTGTATCTCACGTTGCCGCCGCTGCCCTCGTTTCGCGAGATGTTTCGTGCGGTCAGTTCTCGGGCATCGATGCTCGCAGCGCTCGAGGCATTGAGCACGGCCGTTTCGGTGCATTTTCCCTTAAACGTGCAGTCGGCACCGCTTGAGGCGCTGGCAAAGATATTTTGGCATTTGATGCCTTCGATGTCGGTGTTGGCGCCGCTGCTGGAGTTGACAGAGATTTTTCCGGCCGTCATCTTTTCGATGTCGGCATCAGCGCCCGACGAGCTCGTCAAGGTCAGGTTGTCGCATTTGAGATGGTCGATGTCGGTGTCAGCTCCGCTGCTTAGCGTGATGGAGCAGGAAGTGCATTTGATGCCCTTAAATTCGGCGTCAGCTCCGCTGCTCATCTCGAGAGAGAATGGGCGATTGACGTTCAGGTCGTTTTGCATCTGAAGCGATGCGCCCGAACTGAGAGCCACCTGTTGTGGAGAAGCGGCAGCGAGGTACACCTTGATGCAATTGTCTTTAATTTTGACGTTCTTGGTGAACGAAAGATTCAGCGTTCCGTTTTCCATCTTGGCCTCAAAATATGGTGCTATCCTTTCATCGATGACGGCCTTGACTTCCGTTTTCTCAGAAGCGTTTGTTGTGTAGTAGACTTCAATGCCTCTCGATACATTCAGTTTGGAGAGCCTGCCAAATTCCTTGTATTTGGTGACATACTTTGCGTCTTTGGAATCGGCGTTGTAAACCGTCTCGCTGAAATCCTTGACAAAGTCTTTGGCGTTGCCGTTTGAACAGGCTGAAGCGAAGAAAGCGGTCAGTCCGAGGAAAGCCACAGCACAGATGGGAATTGTAAACTTTTTCATGATGGTTTTGATATTGCGAACCAGCCCTGCTGGTTCAGGGTTACGTAATGGGTGTTCTGAAAAAATGCGGAAACTTCCTGGCAACTTCCAGCACAGCCCTGATAAATGTTGTGGCTGGCAGTTTGTGCCAGCACCGTCACAAATCTACGAATTTCCTTTTTTTCGCCCAAGGAAATCCTGATTTTTTTTGTGGAGTGTCGTGTTTTGTGTAAATTTGAACATCCGCTTTTCCAAGCCATAAAGATATATGCCAGAGCAAACAGCACGAACCTACATAGCCATTGACTTGAAATCCTTTTTTGCCAGTGTGGAGTGTGTGGAGAGAGGGCTCGACCCGCTTTCCACCAATCTGGTCGTTGCCGATCTCAGTCGCACGGAGAAAACCATCTGTCTGGCAGTCACCCCCTCTTTGAAGGCACACGGCATTTCCGGTCGTGCGCGTCTTTTCGAGGTGGTGCAGCGCGTTCGTGAAGTCAATCGCCAGCGAAATCTCAGGCAATGGGAATTGCACGCGGCGCAGGGTGGGGCTGCCGTTGCCCGTCCGTCGGGCGGACCGCGCGGCGGATGGTTGTTGACGGGGAAGTCGGCAGACGACAAAGAGTTGCAGGCACATCCCGAATATGCGGTGGACTACATCGTGGCGCCGCCGCGCATGAAATATTACATTGACTATAGCACACGCGTTTATTCCGTATATCTCAAATATGTAGCCCCCGAAGACATCCATGCGTATAGCATCGACGAGGTGTTTATGGACGTGACAGATTATTTGTATGTCTATAAAATGTCGGCCGAAGAACTGGCCATGACCATCATCAAAGACGTGTTGAAAACAACTGGCATCACGGCAACGGCTGGCATCGGCACCAACCTTTATCTGGCAAAAATCGCCATGGACATCGTTGCCAAACACATTCCGGCCGATGAAAACGGCGTCAGGATGGCGGCGCTCGACGAGATGACATACCGGCGCAAACTTTGGAACCACCGCCCCATCACAGATTTCTGGCGTGTTGGCAAAGGCATCGCCCGGCGCTTGGAAAAGGAATATATCTATACGATGGGCGACATTGCCCGGCAATCGGTGCGGAATGAGGGTCTGCTCTACAAGCTCTTTGGCGTGAATGCGGAATTGCTCATCGACCATGCCTGGGGGTGGGAGCCATGTCGGCTGTGTGACATCAAAGCCTATCGGCCAGAGCGCCGTTCCCTGTCGAGCGGACAGGTGTTGCAGAGCCCCTACACGTTCAGCAAAGCGCGGGTGGTGGTGCAGGAAATGGCAGAAGGTGCCGCTCTGGATTTGCTCGACAAACATTTGCTGACCGACCAGATTGTGCTCGACGTGGGCTATGACATCGAGAGCCTGAAAGACGAAAACATCCGCAGCCTCTATCATGGCGAAACGCAGACCGACCACTACGGACGCGTGGTGCCGAAATCCGTTCACGGTTCCGCCAATCTGGGAGCTCCCGTGTCATCCTTCAGTTTGATCAAGCAGGCCGTCGCCAACCTTTTCGACCGCATCGCCAATCCCGTCTTGCTCGTTCGGCGCCTGACGCTGACCACCAACAACGTGGTGCCAGAGCAGGAACTCGAGCAGCGGCGGAAAGCCCCCCGGCAGTTGAATCTTTTTGAAGACGGCATCGGGGCGCAGGAAGAAAAAACGCAGCAGGAGAACCTGTTGGAACGCGAGCGGAAGGTGCAGCAGGCCGTGCTCAACATCAAGAAAATGTTTGGCAAGAATGCCATCCTCAAAGGCGTCAATTTCGACGAAGGAGCAACGGCCATCGAGCGTAACAGTCAGATAGGAGGACACAAAGCATGAGTGAATATGATGACATTATAAATATGCCACACCACGTCTCGAAGACACGCCCTCGCATGTCCCTTCGGGCACGGGCCGGACAGTTTGCCCCTTTTGCCGCCCTGACCGGCCACGGAGCCGCCCTTTCCGAAACGGCCCGTTTGACAGAGCGTCTGCCCTGCTTGACCGACAGCGTCTTGAAGAAACTCGACGAAACGCTGGCCTATGTGCGCGAGCATGCCGAAGAGGGCGTTCGGGTGTCTGTCACCTATTATGTGGCCGACGAGCGGAAAGAAGGCGGCAGTTACCACGTGTTGCAAGATGAAGTCAAGCACGTCGACGCGTTGCGCCGTCTGCTCCTCTTCAGAGGCGGAGAGGAAGTGCCCCTTTCTTCCGTCGTCGCCTTAGAAGTGGACGGAGGCGCTCTTGAAGATTAGCAAAGGCCACCCCGTCGTTTCTCCCCTTCGCAGGTGCAATCCGCCGACACCCATGCGCCCCCTTTGGCGGCCTGATTGCAAAACCGCTTTCCAAACGGCTTTTGCCCTTTGGAAGAGAACCCATAAACCACAGCAAATCATGGCAGAAAGAAATATATCCATATTAATCCCCTGTTTCAACCGCTTTTGCGTCCCGCTCGTAAAGACGTTGCATGATTTGGCCGCTGCAACCCAATCTCCGCGCCATGACGCTTTCAACTTCGAAATCATCGTGGCCGATGACAAGTCGTCGCGCGTGGGATGTGTTGAGGCCAATCGCGAAATCAACGCCCTGCCGCATTGCCGCTTGCTGGAGATGGACCACAACGTGGGGCGGGCGGAAATCCGCAATGTGCTAGCGCGGAATGCGCGTTACGAATGGCTGGTGTTTCTGGATTGCGATGTGAACATCGTCAATCCAGATTTCCTGTTGAACTACCTGCAATGTGATGAGCGGCACGAGGTGGTTTACGGCGGTGTCTCCTTGCCGCCTTTCGGCAAACGCTTCCACGGCAATCTCCGCTACCGCTATGAGAAACGGTGCCTGCCCAAATTTTCCGTTGAAAATCGTTTGGCGCAGCCCTACCAGAGTTTCCGCACCTGTAATTTTATGGTCAGCAAACAGACCTTGCTCAATCATCCTTTCGATGGTCGCATCCGCACCTATGGTTATGAAGACGTCTTGTTTGGCAAATCTCTGACAGCCGCCCATATACCAGTACACCACATTGACAACCCGGTGGAAATCGACGATTTCGAGGACAACGGCAACTTCATGTATAAGACCGAGGAAGCCATGCAAACCTTGTTCAGGATGCGCGACCTGATGGACGGCTATTCGCTCATCACGCACTATTCCGCCAAGATCGATCGTTGGAACATGAGGCGCCCGCTCCTCCTCTTCTTCAGGCGCTTTGGCAAAATGATGCGCAAGGGTTTGCGTGGCAAGCATCCCTCTGTCAGCGTCTACAATCTCTACCGCCTGCTCTATTATCTGTCGTTGGAAGACGACTGAATAACACTCAGGGAGTCCTCGCCTATAAGTAAAGGTAAGTAGGTGTTCAAAATTAGTTTATACTATTCATGTTGGGATAAACTAATTCTGAACACCTACTTAAAAAAATAACTTGACCAATTTTGTGGAATAAGGAGTTATTTCTTTCCCACCATCACTTACCTTCGAAATATTTCATCAGCGCACCGCGCGGACATTTGGCGGAGGTTTGAGGCGAAGCACTGTAGCTCACTTTGCTCGCAAAGTTAGGGGAGCGAATATTGTGGCGGCCAAGCACGAGCTGAAAATCCAACAAAGTCATGCCCCAGAGCGCTGGTCATGTTCGCTACGTGTTCGTGGCCCTCACTTTGCTCGCAAAGTGAGCTACCATGCTGGCGCCGCAACAGACGATTGTGCGAGTCAGTGCAAATCTCCGCTGCGAGGGTGCTACTGCTAACCATTGATATTTCAATTTTGAACACCCTTGATTTTTTCTGTATTTTGAACATTCTACCCATAAGACCATCTCTGGCATCAGTTTGACGGCCCTGTCCCGTGAGCGCATCCATTCAGACAAAGCCTTTAGCCGAACATCCTTGCGCTTATTGCAAGTCATCGACCTGCGGCCGCGAGTAGCGCTACCTTCGGCCGCGAGTAATGCTACCGTCGGCCGCGAGTAATGCTACCGTCGGCCGCGAGTAGCATTACCGTCGGCCGAAGGTCGATGACTTTGGATTATTGCTGAGTTTTTGACTGCCTGCAGTTGACATCAGCTTTCTGATCAGTTATGGTTGAACGGTGAGATTGGCGGCAAAAGAAGGTAGTCAATGTGTATGTGGAAGGTGGCATAATCAATTGTAATGTTGATGCCACAACAAGCAATAACTCTGAGGCTTTGCGTGAGGAACTAAATCGCTTCATGCAACATCTTTTAGTTGGTTTGCCTACAAATCAAATTCCAATGTTTCGTTAGGCTTGAAAGCAATCATGCCATCGTAGGTAGGAGAAAGAATCTCATACTTACCATAGTAATCGGCGAAATATACCTTCAGATGGTATGTGGCTGACGTGAGATTGGAAAGTTTGAAGCCGACATTATATCTGCAGTAGCAATCGGCTTCCAACGTTGGATCTTTCTTATAAGGAGCAATTACTATCTTTATTGTATTTCCCTGCGGGTCGAGCCTGGCATCGATTTTTTCCGTTATACAGTCGTATTCCAGGTTGGTCAAGTGGAATGTGGCCACACCATTGCCACCCACAGAAATTGTCATCTTGGGAGATTTCCTCTTCTCTTTTGCGTAAAACTCAGGGCGGCTTTCTTTTGCCGAATATGTGGTCTCGCAACCCGTGTTTGCCAAGTCGCTTAACGTCACTGATTCCATGATAATTTGGTCGGATGAACAAGCTGTTAGGGCTGTGGTTCCCAGTATAATAAATCTCAATAAATGTATTCTCATAAGCTTGATTTTAAGTATTTGCTCAACTTATTCTTTCACCATTATTAAAAGAACGAATAGCATCCATCAAAGAGTAGGTTTCCATAAATGCTTCTAAGGATTGAACGGCTGAGGCCCCATTCCCTTCAACAGCATCTGCAAAACTCTTTATAGCGCCGTAATATCCTTGTATGAAAATCTGGTTGTTGGGCATCAAAGGTAGGAATTTATTCCTGCCAAACAATTCAGTCGTCACCTTTTTATGTGTAAAAACCTTTTCCAGAGGTATTCCACAAAAACAATGTGGCTTTTGGCGGAAGTTAAGGCTGTCCAATTGCTCCAGTGTGTACACACCTTTGTCGGTATTTATGGTCATGCTCTCTTGTGCATCAGACCATGTATAGCCCGTGGAAAGTTCAAGAATTCCTGTGGCGTCAGCATGTTTGAGCATCAACATTAGAGTCTGTCCGTTGATGGATTCCATGCCTCTGACTTCCGATTTCCCAAACAGACAGGTGACACAGTCTAACGGATGGATGAAGAGGTCGAACAGAGAATCTCCCTCAGGGTATGCACCGGTCAGGTATTTCAGATTGTAGGTCTTTGTGCCTTTGCATCTCTGCAATTCCTTCTTCAATATTTGTATTGCGGGCGCAAAGCGTTTCTGCAGATCAACGACCGCTAACACTTTTGCCCGCTTCTGCAATTCTGTCAACTGTTTCAGTTCAGCGGTGCTCAGGCATGGCGGCTTCTCAATAAACAACGCTTTTTCATTTTCTAAAACCTTTGATGCAATGGAGAAATGCGCCTCTGGCGAAACCGACACGAACACGCCCTTGACCTCTTCGTCTGCCAATATTTCATCCAACGACGTGGTGGCACGGACATGAGGAAAGGCTTCTTCAATCATGTGGAGCTTGCCGGGAGATTTGCAGCAGATGTATTTCAAAGGGATATGCAGATAGTTGATCACGGGGTAGAGATTGTTGGTGCTGTGATTCCCAATCCCCACAAAAGCATACTTGCTTTTATAGCTCTGGCGCAACATTCGGAAGCTCCGAATGTGCTTGTAGCGCTCTATAATGTTTTTGATGTATTCCATTGGCGGCTGATGTTGTTGATGTATCTTCGGTAAGTCTCTTTGCTGTTGCTGGTCCATTGGTATTTGCCATAGAACAATTCGATGACCCTTTTGGGTAAAAACTTTTCGAGGTTACGCAGCAGGATAATGTCGTACTTGCGATGGAAATTAATCCAGCAGGCATTGCAGTTTTTAGAGTATTGGCATTGCATTTTGGCAGTCTCCTTGGAGTTGAAAATCTCGTCCAATGAATGCTCGTGAATATTGCCAAGCATCACGCCCAGATTTTGGCATAGCGGCACATCGCCATTAGAGTGTATCACCAGTTCACTGAAAATGCTTTGGCATCGCAAACGCAGATGACCGTTTCTCCATTCCTTATACAGGGCCACAAAATCGAAGTTTTCTTCTGTGTCGTGAATGCTCTTCGGGATATTCTGATTGTAATGAGCAATGTCTGCAGAAAGCAAATCGGATGTGGTGTCAAAGAAGTCCATCGTTCCATAGATGCCGATGCGCACGTCTATGTCGTATTTTTTTGCAATGCCAATCACATAATCCATGTCCTTAAAGGTGTTCCATGGGGAGAGGCAAAACATTAGAGATATAGGCACCTCCTTTTTCAAGGTTTCAAGCACTTTAATCACATGGTCGTGTCCGTTGCAGCCTCTCATGAACTTGTATGTTTCCTTGTCGCCATCAAGCGAAACGTATAGATGCTTCGGATGATAGCGTCGAACCGCTTCAATGAGTTTTTGAGGCGCAAGGCAATTGGATAGAAGTGTATAGTTGGGGTGGTTGTCTCTAAACCACTCCATGATGGCATTCGCATCGGGATGCAGTAGAAACTCTCCACCTTCCAAACCAACCACCGTGTTCTTTGTGATGCACCGGCTTGCCATAATGTCTTTTATATTCTCGAAGGACAGATGGTCTTCTGGTTTTTGCCATATAGAGCAATGTTTGCAACGCGATTGGCACTTGGTGGTGGAGTAAATCATCAGCGTGCTCAGTTGCTTGTGGTGCGGGCGGATGATGTTGTTGAGGTATAGGACCCCGTTGTGTAGATAGTCTTTTGTCTTGTACATTATTATCTTCCAAAGCTTTTGTGCTTCTATTGGTAAGAGGCGGAAAAAGTCTGAAAGACTGCACGAAGACATTGTCACCAGGTGAATCTGATGCCGAATGGAACAGTGAAGGTGAACGGATGTTCTGTCCATCTCGTGTGAACAGAGCTTCCATGCTGTAGGTGCCAATTCAGCGATGGTTCCAAATAGATTCCCCAGTTGGGTGTAAAATGATATTGCACGCCGGCGCTTGTGTCAATGGTCCATTGCAGCGAAGGCGTGAAATGCCAACTATTTGTATATGGTGTGGTTTGCCCCGTCACATACTTCTCGTCTGTTTTGCCATACACAGGTATATGCAGAGTCACGCCCAGTGAAGAATATATAGACCAATTCTTGGCATCAAGCCATCTGTATGACGCGTGCAAAGGCAGTCCTAAGTAGTGAACCTTTTGATTCCGCTTGATGTAATAAGCGTCTTCTCCTAATGTAAAGTCGGATTTCAAGAGCGAATACTGCAAACCTGTCGTTACGCCCCACTTGTTTTCCAATGATTTGGTCACTGAAAGGCCGAAGGTGATGGGGTTGTCATGTCGCTCATGCTCCACGATTTTTCCATCGTTCTTTGTGTCGTTCTTGTTGTTGAGGGCAATTTCCATAAGTGCTTTTTCTTCCTCCGACAATGTTTCCTGCTCTTTCATTTGCAAATAATGGTAACACTCTTCCCAGGTGGAGAATCTATTGGGGCTTGCAGGTGCATCAGTGTCTGGTAAACCGCTTCCGATGTTGCTTGCCAACATCTTATAGGCGTTTTGAACCAAGGACGACCCCAAAGAACCTGCTGCAAGTAGTTGCCATTTGTGTTTCGTGGGGATATGTCTATCTTCAGCGATAAACGTTTTGCCGTATTCTTGCCAAATGTTTCTTACCGTATCGGTCGCAGTGCTGTCAAATTCGGTTTCTGCGATGTGATGGCTGCTTAATGAATCATGAATCAGAATCGTGTCGTTGGCCAGCATAGAGTTGGATTTCGTTTGGAGGATATTCTGGTGGGCCATATTGGCTGCTACGTTTTCGGTTCTTTTTCCCCGTGTCGGCATTTCCTCCATTTGTTTCTTGGTAATATGCTGCTTCCGGCCCTTCTTCCCGTATTCAACCTGTGCCGTATGTGTGTGCCCATTTTCAATCTTCGGCTTTCTCCATAGGATGCGATAGAGCGGTATGCTGATGAGGAAGAACGAGACGATGGCCAACATGCGTTTGTTGATAATCTTTCTCAGCATCGCTTTGGCCCTTGCCAATTGAGAAGAAGAACTGTGTGGCTCTATTCCCAGTATTTTCGCTATCTCTTTATGCGAATATCCTTCAATCACAGCCATCTGAAAGACCTTTCTGTAGCCTGTTGGCAGTTGGGCGATGATTTCATGTATTTCTTTTTCCTCCAGCCAGTTCTCAGGAGTGACACATTCCTCTACTTCAAATTCTTCGTTTGTGAACGATGAGAAAGGCGTAAACATTCTTTTCTGCTTATGCTTCAGCAATTTCAAGGCTTCATTTCTTGCAATGGCACACAACCATTCTCCGAATTTATCAGTGTCTCTGAGTTGATGAAGAGAATAATAAGCACGGATAAACACCACTTGGACGACGTCATTCAATGTGTCCTCGTCCTCATCAGTGATGTTGGAGCATACTTTTCTCACCATTGGGGAGTATGCTTCGATAAGTCTTGCCAGAGCATTTGCGTCTCCAGTTCTCACTTGCTTTATGGTCTCTTCTATATCCATGTTAATGGGCGATGCGTTTTTGCTTTTCTTATTAGGATAATCGGAAGTGGGAAAAGACTGCATGATATGATGCTAAAAAAATGCTGACCACCAGCATGGGGATTGAAAACCCTACCTTGTCAAGGTAAAGATAGAACGATGCTTGAAGGCTTGTGTCATTAAAAATGAATCTCATAATCGACAACGCCCAGCCATGTTGCAAAGCATGGTTGGGCGTTGTCGGTTTTTTATTTTTTGAGATACCACCAGCGGGCATCGAAATATTTCTGCAATTTTTTGTCTTTGAAAGTTTTGCCTTGCAGCGCCTCCAGGTAGTGCTTCGCGGCCAGTTTGTCGAGCGGACTGAGCGGCGTTTCCGATTCGGCGGCGACCAAGGATGTTTTGCAAGGGTCTGGCATGCAGACGATGCCGCTCTCGCTGCAGTCGGCAGCACTGAGATGCAGTTCCTCTTCCGGTTTGAAGTCTTTTGCGTGGATTTCAACAAAGGCATCCCTCAGGAAAAACTCCAGCATCTGCTGCGCTTGCTTATCGTATTCGCTTGAACGGATGTTGCGCATTTGGTGTTTCCCGTAGCCCTTCTTTCCTGCGGCGTTGATGATGGCGGGAGCATCTGTTCCCTTCATGCTGGCGGCATTCAAGAAGAAGTGAAGCGGCGAGCCGTCGCTTTCGATGCGCAGCGTGAAATCGTCAATCTGATGGTTGGCCCAACGCAGTGCAGGGCTCAGTTTGTAGTCGAGCAGATAGTGCGTGTAGACATTTTGGGCCATCGTGTAGGTGTAGCGGTGGTGCACATGGTTGAGGCCCGGTTTGAAAGTTGCCTGGAAATAATAGACATAGCTGATGCTCGTGCCGAGATGCGTGTCTTGCAATGTCAGATAGTTTCCGCTGCCGGATTCGTCTTCTTCATACAGAGAAAGGTCCAACGGCTTAAACTCCAGTTTGTTGACAAACGTTGAGTCGTTGGCAACAGTGGCATGACGGAAACTGAGCGCCGTGTCGTTCATTTCCACCGTGAAATCCTTGATGAAAGGGTGCTCCGTTTCTTGCAATTGCTGCCCAGTGAAGTTTTGCGGGGCGTCGGCCACAAACCCGACCGTCACGCAACGCTCTTCCTTTTCTGGATTGAGAAAGTCGTATTGGACATCCACGGTTGCTGTGCCGTTGGCGTTGAGGCGGATGGTGAGCACTTCTTTGCTAACGCTGATTTGCGATTCGTTGAGCGGAACGAGCTGGTTGCCAGAAGTGTAAAACAGGCCGTCGTTGGCCATGCCACTGCACGGGAAGGCGCAGATGGCGGCGAAGGCGAGGAAGAGGGTCTTAAGAGATGTGCGTTTCATGAAAGAGTGGGGGAGAGGTGTATGCTTTGTTGTTTGTTTGGGGATTTTCTTTGGGGAGAAAACCATTTGTCTCGGTCAGTTTTTGTTGAGTAATGGTAAAAAAATAACTTGACCAATTTTGTGGAGTAAGGATAAGGTGTTATTTCTTATGCCCTGTCTTTTTGCCGTTTTTGAAATTTGTCATCGGTCACATAGCCCGCTATGCTCCCTCTTCCAAATTCCAAAACCAACAAAAATACAGGTCAAAATTGGTCAACTTATTCTTTTACCATTACTGAGAAGAAAGTCGAGCAATCCTTCAGAGGCGTCTTCAAGCAGATCGAGCACGTGGTCGAAATCTTTGCCTGTGCCGTAATAGGGGTCGGGAACGCACGTCTCGCCTTCGTGGTGGCGGAGGAAGTCGGCCATCAGCACCACTTTCTCCATGTCGGAGGCCGAAGGGGCCACGTGGCGCAGGCGTCGCACATTGTCGGCATCCATGGCAATGATGTGGTCGAAATGGCGGAAGTCTTCAGGCGTCACGGGACGCGAACGATGGGTCAGTTTGTAGCCGCGCTGGGAGGCGTGTTGCCGCATTCGGCTGTCGGCAAGTTCGCCTTCGTGGTAGTCGATGAGGCCTGCCGAATCGATTTCAAATTGCGCGTTGAGCGCGTGTTGCTTGACCCATGTGCGGAACACCTCTTCGGCGGCGACAGAGCGGCAGATGTTTCCCAAGCAAATGAAAAGAATTTTGGTTTTTGATTCCATTGGATGATGAAAGTTTTTGGGGGTTGCCAGCTTTGAAGGCGTGTTCAAGGCTGGCAACCTTTGCTGTGTGTGGTTATTTCACCCAGAACACGCGCCCGTCCTTTCGGGGGCGTGCCGTTGGCAGTTGGCCGTCGACATAGCCCAAGGCCAGATGTCCGATGCCTTCGTATTCTCCTTCAATGCCCAAGGATTGCAGCCATTCCTTCCAGGTGTCGGTTTCAAACTCCTGCCGGGCGCGGTGGATCCAGCATGAACCGAGGCCAAGGCTGTGGGCGGCCAACATCATGTTGCCCATTGCCAACGAACCGTCGTAGAGATATGTTGGTGTGAATGTCTTGGTTAGGACGATGATGATTGCCGGCGCACCATAGAACGGGTCTTTCACGTCGTGCTCAAAAAACGAGGCGTTGGCCTTGCTGAGTTTTGCAATCACTTCCGGGTTGGTCACGGCAATGAGGGCCCAGGGCTGGCGGTCGTGTCCCGATGCCGCCCAGGTGCCAGCTTCAATCACTTGCTCAATGAGTTCCGTTGGTACGGGGGCTTTCTTAAAGGCGCGCACACTTCTGCGCGTCATCATGTTTTCGATGATAGCGTTCATTCTGTTTGAGTTTTAGAATCCGGCGTGTTCCGCATTGTTGTTTCCCTGGCGGGCCGAGCGGCGTTTTTCGCCCGTGTATTGCCAGCGGATTTCGTCGGAGAGTTTGTTTCCTTGTTTGTCGGTGGCCGTTGTGGTGACGATGTTTTCCCCGTCTTTCAGTGTGACGTTGTCAATGACGTAGTGAACATCGGTGAATCCCTTGTGGATGCCTTCCAGTTCCTGTCCGTTGAGGAAAACCTTTGGCTGGTCGATGTTGGAATAGACCGTGATGCTCGTGACGCGGCGTTCGCGGTCGGTGTTTCGCCGTTGCGTCAGATAGAGCACGGGACTTTTGCTCCAGTTGGCCTTATACCAATAGTAGGCGTCTTTCTTGACCTTGCGGTCGATGGTGACGAGTCCCTTCATGTTGCGGGCCGGCACGCCGCCCCGTTCCCACATGGGGCAACCGAAGTCGAACATGTTCCAAAGATAGGATGCCAATATGTAGGGGTGTTTCGCAATGACGCTCCATTGGTATTCGTGGACCTTCGTCTCAAACGTTTCTGGATAGAAAGGGTCGCCCCAGTTGAGCGATTCTCCCAGATACTCCGTTTGCTGACGGATGTTTCCGTCGGCTCCGTATTCCGTTAGCATCAGCGGCATGCTGGGGTAATTTTTCTCCAGACCTTCCACCCAGCCGTTGATGTCTTTGATTTTTCGTTCGTACCATCCGAAATAGCGATTCATGCCTTGGATGTCGGCATTCATGTTGACAGGATGGTCGGCGTGGCCGTACCCGTTGACCGAGGCCGTCAGACGGTCGGGGTCTTCCTGTTTGGCCAGTTCATGGAGCGACGAGGTCAGGTCGGCCGTGTAGGCGTGTGGCGTGTAGACCTCGTTGTGCAGTCCCCATATATAAATAGAGGGATGGTTGTAGCTCTGGCGAATTAGTTCGCGGAGTTGTGTGTGCGCGTTGTCCCATTCCTGTCCCGTGACGCGATTGACAAACGGAATTTCCGCCCACACCAGCAAGCCGAGCGAGTCGCAGCGCGAATAGAAATAGTCTGACTGCTGGTAGTGGGCCAGGCGGATTGTCGTGGCACCGACGTCCATAATCATGGCCAGGTCTTCATCGTGGTCGGCCTTGCTCAGTGCGCTGCCCTTTCCCCAGCGGTCTTGATGGCGCGTCACGCCGTACATGGGATATCGTTTGCCATTGAGCCAGACGCCTTTTCCTGGTTTTATTTCAATGTTTCTCAATCCGAGCGGCTGCACACTCTCGTCTGTCACCTTCCCGTTTTGGAGGATGCGCACGGTCACCTTATATAAATAAGGGTCTTCGCGTCCTTGCCATAGGTGTGGCTTGCTCAGTTGCATTGTCGCTTCGTGGGCTTGGATACCCTGCGGGGAGAGCGTCAGATTTTTTCTCACGCGGGCCACGCAGTTGCCTTTGTCGTCAGTGATGGTCGTTTCGATGGTTGCAGGGGCCGGCTGTCTGGTGGCGTTTCTCGTTTTGGTCGTCACGCAGACGGTGGCACTCTTTGACGATACCTGTTGTTGCCGAACGTAAACTCCTGGTCCGGCGCAGTCTGTCACGGCGATGTGGCAAGGTTCTGCCACGATGAGCGAAACAGGCCGATACATGCCGCCGTAGATGCCGAAGAGGTTGTGGTTGACTGGTATCACGTCGGGGCGGGCACTGTTGTCGGCTTTAACCACGATTTCGTTGCTTTGTCCGTGGCGCACGTCTCCGCTGATGTTGCAGGCGAAAGCCGAATAGCCCCCTTTGTGGGTGCCGACAAGTTTGCCGTTGACATAGACTTCGGCACAGGAGGCCAGCCCTTCAAAGCGCAGATAGAGCACTTTGTCTTTCCAGGAAGAGGGAACGGAGAAGTGCTTGCGATAGTAGGCTGCTCCGGCGTAGAAATTGTTGGCGCGGGTGAGCATGTCGGTGGCGTTCCAGGTGTGTGGGACACTAACGCTGTCCCAACGGCCGTTCCAGGCTGCGGCGGCCTGCATCGTTTCTGTCGTGGAGGGCGCTTTCTTGAATGTCCATCCGCCGCAAAAGTCAATCACGTCGTGAGCGCTGGCAAAGAGGGACATTGTGGCAGCCAGGCAGGTGGCTGCAATGGTTTTCTTTTTCATGGGAGAATGTTGGTATGTTTGGGGCTTGCAATGTTTGCTTGGAATTACCGAAGCGCACCTGTTGGAAAATATATTCAGTTTTTCAGACAGTTGCGGAGCATTTCTCCGTGTCTGATTTTTTCAGACATAATGCCGACCCCTTCGCTGATGAGGGCCTTTTCGTTTTCCGTCAGTTTCCCAATCCTTTCAGGAAGTTCTTCCAGGGAGTTGACGGTGAGGCCCAGATGGTTTTGATTGACAAACGCGGCTACGCCCGATTCCTGCCAAACAATCACTGGCATGCCAGAGGCTAGATAGAGCGAGAGTTTGTGTGACGCATTGTAGCGCAGGTATTCGCCCAGACCGTGGCTGCCCTGGCAGGTGGTCAGCGATTCCCCGTCCCAGACGAGTCCCCAACTGCCGTTGAGCGTGCGAAGGTCGGCGGGACGGAAGCGTCCCTGATAGGTCAGGTTCTCTCCAAAAACGTCCTTTGGCAGTGTGGCACCATAGAGCAGAAAGTGGAGCGAAGATAGTATTTTGTTTCCAGAAAGCAGTTTGAGAAATTCGCTTTTTTCCAGATTGCCAGCAAAAGCGATGTCGTTTCCTCCCGTGAAAGACGGTTTTGGCGCAGGCAGGTGTTCTACCAGATAGTCAAAGCATTGCAACACCTTGATGTTTTCTCCGTTGAATCCCTGTTTACACAAAAACGCCTTCATGGCCTCTGTGTGAACAATCAGTCGCCTGGCTTTTCGCAGGAGCGGTTCTGACTCCTCGCGTCCGCCGCGCAACATATCGAGGTCGTGTACCAACACGGTGAGGGGCAAGTTGGTGTGGAGGATTTTCCGTATGATCAGATGGCTGTGTGGCGCGTAAAAAGGATATTGGATGAACAATTCTCCGGCCTTTTGCAGCAACTTCTCCAGTGGCTGGTAACATAAGCGGGCATTGATGCCCAGCAGGTCGTCCCATCGGGGCGCACGGATTTCCAGCGGCTTGAAGCCTTCTTGGCGCAAAATGTTTTCCACGTCGGCTGGTGCCTTCCCCTCAGCGTTGAAGGCGTCGCGCGGTGCTATTATTTTCAGAAAATATCGTTGCATGAGGTTGGAGACTTAGGATTTGTGGGCCGCTTTCTGTCTTGCCTGCACGTTTGGCAGAAAACCTGCCACTATGCCCAACAAGGGGAGCAGGGCGCTCACTTTGAAGATGAAACTGATGCTGGTTTGGTCGGCCAGCCAACCGAAGAAGGCAGAACCGAGACCGCCCAGGCCGAACATGAGGCCGAAGAATATGCCGGAAATCAAACCGAGTTTGCCAGGCATCAAGTCGGTGGCGTAAACCACGATGGATGAGAAGGCTGAGGCGATGATGAGGCCTGTTAAAAATGCCAGCAACACGGTCAGCGGCAAACTCACGAAGGGCATGGCAAGCGCCGGAGGGGCGGCACCGAGGATGGAAGCCCAAATGACGTATTTGCGCCCTATTTTGTCGCCGAGCATACCACCAGCCACTGTGCCGATGGCGAAGGCGAGCAGAAAGGCAAAGAGGCAGAGCTGCGATGTGCCAACGCTGATGCCGAATTTGTCGATGAGGAAGAAGGTGAAATAATTGGTGATGCAGGCCACGTAAAAATATTTCGAAAAGATGAGCAGCACGAGAATCAGCAACGCGCGTTTCACTTGTTTGCCTGTCAGATTGGACGGCTTGGCAATCATTTGTTTTGGTTGCCTTGTGGCATAAGACAGGCGCATGCTGTACCAGCTGCCAACGCGCACCATGATGGCAGAGGCTGCCACTGCAGCAATGGCAAACCAACTGATGGCTTCTTGTCCGAAGGGGAGTACGATGGCTGCTGCGAGAAGTGGGCCGATTGCAGAACCTCCGTTGCCGCCAACTTGGAAAATGCTTTGCGCAAGGCTCTTTCTTCCGCCAGATGCCAACTGGGCCACCCGCGAGGCTTCGGGATGGAAAATGGAGGAGCCGAGTCCGATGGTGCACACGGCCAAAAGCAACAGAAGAAAATGTCCTGCAAAAGCCAAGATAATGATGCCGGCAAGTGTGAAGCACATGCCAATTGACAACGCATAGGGACGCGGATGACGGTCGGAATAAAGTCCGGTGAGCGGTTGCAGAATTGATGACGACATTTGAAACACCAGTGTGATGATGCCGATTTGCGCAAACGAAAGTCCGAACTTCGTCTTGATGATGGGGTAGATGGCCGGTACGACCGACTGAATCATGTCGTTGAGAAAATGCGACACGCTGATGATGATCAGTATGGAATATACAGTTCCCTCCTTGAGGTTAGGCTCTCCTTTCAAACGTTTGAATGTGGATGTCAAAATCTTGTTCATAATTGCAAAGGTAGTCAAAACAAAACATTAGTAGGTGGTCAAAATTATTTTAAATATGCCAAGAGCATGTTTTTTTATTTGCAACGTTCTCCAAGGCATATCTGCTTACCTCCCAATCAGGCAACTTCTGGTGTGTTGTATATATATTATAAGGAGTGTTTGTCAGAGCGTTGTTCTTTCTTGTCTGACAAAATGTCATAAAATTAAAAGGGATGGGAGAGGGGGCTACTTGATGGAATTGGAAATGGCGGTGTGTTGTTATGTGTTTGATGGATAGGTGGTTACGTGCTTTTGTTGTTCGCGGTGCTTTGTCTGGAGAAGAAGATAAACATGGCAAAGGCCCCTTTGTTATATATATAAAGAATAGGTCAGTGGATGCAATTGGCACGCCCTTTGCTCTTTATTAAGCGTCCGCCTTGACAGACACATGCAGGGCTGGCACAGAGAAAATCAACTTGAATAATAAAAATAAAAATATATCATGGGAAAGATTATTGGTATTGACTTAGGAACAACAAACTCTTGTGTTTCAGTCTTTGAAGGCAATGAACCAGTTGTCATTGCAAACAGCGAAGGTAAGCGTACGACTCCTTCAGTAGTGGCATTCGTTGACGGCGGCGAACGTAAGGTGGGTGACCCTGCCAAGCGTCAGGCCATCACCAACCCAAAGAAGACCATCTACTCTATCAAGCGTTTCATGGGTGAAAACTACGACCAGGTGCAGAAGGAAATCTCCCGTATGCCTTATACGGTGGTTCGTGGTGAAAACAATACGCCACGCGTAGAAATCGATGGACGTCAGTACACTCCGCAAGAAATTTCTGCCATGATTCTTCAGAAGATGAAGAAGACGGCCGAAGATTACCTCGGACAGGAAGTGACGGAAGCTGTTATCACCGTTCCTGCTTACTTCTCAGACTCTCAGCGTCAGGCCACCAAGGAAGCCGGACAGATTGCTGGTCTCGAAGTTAAGCGTATCGTCAACGAACCGACTGCCGCTGCTTTGGCATACGGTATTGACAAGGCAAACAAGGATATGAAGATTGCCGTGTTTGACCTCGGTGGTGGTACGTTTGATATCTCTATCCTCGAATTTGGTGGCGGTGTGTTTGAAGTGCTCTCAACCAATGGTGATACTCACCTCGGTGGTGATGACTTCGACCACGTGATTATTGACTGGTTGGTTCAAGAATTCAAGAACGACGAAGGTGCCGACTTGACGACTGACCCGATGGCTATGCAGCGCTTGAAGGAAGCTGCCGAAAAGGCAAAGATTGAACTCTCAAGCTCAACGAGCACTGAAATCAACTTGCCGTACATCATGCCAGTTGGCGGTGTACCTAAGCACTTGGTTAAGACTTTGACCCGTGCCAAATTTGAAGCTTTGGCTCATGGTTTGATTGAAGCTTGCAAGGTGCCTTGTGAAGCAGCCTTGAAGGGCGCAGGTTTGAACACTTCAGACATCGACGAAGTGATCCTCGTGGGTGGTTCAACCCGTATTCCTGCCGTTCAGGCATTGGTTGAAAACTTCTTCGGCAAAACTCCTTCAAAGGGCGTTAACCCTGACGAAGTCGTAGCCGTTGGTGCTGCCATTCAGGGTGCCATTTTGAACAAGGAGAGCGGTGTGGGTGACGTTGTCTTGCTCGACGTAACTCCGCTTTCATTGGGTATTGAAACCCTCGGCGGTGTCATGACGAAGCTGATTGATGCCAACACCACCATTCCTTGCAAGAAGAGTCAGGTGTTCTCAACTGCAGAAGACAACCAGCCAGAGGTGACCATCCACGTATTGCAGGGTGAACGTCAGTTTGCTCGCGACAATAAGAGCATTGGTCGTTTCAACCTCGCCGGCATCGCTCCTGCCCGTCGTGGTGTTCCTCAGATTGAGGTGACCTTCGATATCGATGCCAACGGTATCCTCAATGTATCTGCAAAGGATAAGGCAACAGGCAAGGAACAGACCATTCGTATCGAGGCCAGCAGCGGTTTGAGTAAGGAAGAAATCGACCGCATGAAGGCTGAAGCCGAAGCTAACGCTGAGGCCGACAAGAAGGAACGTGAGCGTGTTGACAAACTCAACCAGGCTGACAGCATGATTTTCCAGACCGAAAATCAGTTGAAGGAACTTGGCGACAAGATTCCAGCAGACAAGAAGGCACCTATTGAAGCTGCCCTCAACAAACTGAAGGAAGCTCACAAGAGCCAGGATTTGGCTGCCGTTGAAGCTGCTACAGCTGAACTCAACAACGCTTGGCAGGCTGCCAGCGCCCAGATGTATCAGCAGGGTGCTCAGCCAGGCGCAGAACAGCCAGGTGCTCAGGCCGGTCCACAACCAGGAGCAAATTCTTCCGACAATAAGAAAGATGATATTCAGGATGCTGACTTCGAGGAAGTTAAGTAAGTATAGATTCTGAATGATAAATTTAAATGAGGCATGATTGATTGTAATTGTGCCTCATTTTATTTTTTACGAGAGAGAATGGAAAAAGTATTTGAAAGAAAAACCAAAGAGGGCCGACCTGTACTTGCAATATGCTACGACTTTGACAAGACATTGTCGCCTGATGATATGCAAGCACAGGGGTATATACAATCTGTGGGGTACGAAGTAGAATCTTTTTGGAAAGAGTCTAATGGATTGGCTGAGAGTAATGATATGGACCAAAACTTGGCCTACATGTACACCATGATTCAAAAGGCGCGTGGAAGATTCATATTCAATCGAAAGACATTGATGGATTATGGTGCCAAAGTGAGTTTATTTCCTGGAGTAGACACTTGGTTTAAGCGTATCAGAGAGTATGGCGAAACCAAGGGGGTGATCGTGGAACATTACATCATTTCATCCGGTCTAAAGGAAATGATTGAAGGAACGAAAGTTGCTAATGAGTTTGAGAAAATCTATGCGAGTTCTTTCTACTATGATGAAAATGGAGAGGCAAAATGGCCAGCGCAAGTCATAAACTATACGAGCAAAACACAGTTTCTTTTTAGAATTGTGAAGGGGACATTGGATGTGAATGATTCAGGTGTTAATGACTATTTTAATCCAGAGGATATTCGTATTCCTTTTAGAAATATGGTCTACATAGGGGACAGTGATACGGATATACCTTGCATGAAACTTGTTAATTCTCATTCTGGTCATTCGATTGGGGTTTATAATCCTGAGACGAGAGACAGACGAAAGGTCTATAAGATGATGGAAGACAAGCGAATAAAATATTTCGCTCCAGCTGATTATACAGACGATTCGGAATTAGACAAATTGGTGAAAGCAATTATCGACCAAACGGCCTCGAATGAAAAACTGATGTCTGTTCATTTTCAATGCAAACAGGAACAGGTGGATCATAACATGAATATAGACAGTCATGAAGATAGGGAAAAACAGAAACTGATACTTGATTTGGAGAACAGTAATAGTTTTAAGCAAACTCATTCTGTGATTTCAAAACTGAAACAAATCAAAAAATGGACGCGAGGGGAAAAAATTCAGTTGCAGGAAATAGCCAAGACGAATAATCAAGTGTCTTATATAATTGATGATGATGATGTTGCTGATTTTTATAAATCGATTTCAGCAGATTGATAAGAAAGAATATTTAGAGGTAATTGCTGGTATGAGAATCTGGATGAGTTTTTTTAGCGGCTAACTGGATTCAAAATGGCAGACATGAAAGTCGTACCCGACGGTAAGGTTGGGTACGACTTTATTATTTTGTGTATGGTCAAAGTCAATGTAAGCATCCCGTGCTTCATCCATTGGTGAGTGGCGTAGGCTTCATTGTGTTATCCGTCTGGCTATTCAATACACCGATGGAAATGCGAGTGTATATGTTCTCGCTGAACACCTTATTATATATGGCAACATCCATCATTGGTGTGGTATTGGTGCATATAGCCTTGGATAACATCAGCATGTTCCTGAAGGAAGGACTGTTGAAAGACCATTTCAACTTCGAGAACGAGAGTTTTGAACAATGCAAGGATTTGCAGACCAATGACTACAGTGTGAATATCCCCATGCGCTACTATTATAAGGGTAAGTTTAGAAAGGGATGGGTAAACATTGTCAATCCCTTTAGAGGCACATGGGTGGTGGGAATGCCAGGCTCTGGTAAGACTTTCTCCATCATAGAACCATTCATCAGACAGCACAGTGAGAAAGGATTTGCTTTAGTCTTATATGATTATAAGTTTCCGTCACTTGCGACGAAGCTGTATTACCATTATCTGAAGAACAAAAATGCCAAGGACAGCAAGATGCCAAAGGGCATGAAGTTCAATATGATCAACTTCGTGGACGTGGAATATTCAAGAAGAGTGAACCCTATCCAGTTGAAGTATATCAACAATTTGGCAGCAGCGAGTGAAACGGCAGAAACCTTGTTGGAGTCATTGCAGAAAGGCAAGAAAGAAGGCGGTGGCGGCAGTGACCAGTTTTTTCAAACATCAGCTGTGAACTTCTTGGCGGCATGTATCTACTTCTTCTGTAACTGGGAGAAAGAACCATACGACAAGGACGGCAACATGCTGATAGCAGAAAAGGTGCAAGACAAACAAACGCTGCGCATGATACCCACAGGAAGAGTCTTTGACAAGATGGGGAACGAAGTGGAACCTGCCTATTGGTTGGGCAAGTACAGCGATATGCCACATATCCTTTCCTTCTTGAATGAAAGCTATCAGACCATCTTTGAGGTATTGGAAACAGATAACGAAGTGGCACCATTGCTCGGTCCGTTCCAGACGGCATTGAAAAATCGTGCAATGGAACAGTTGGAAGGTATGATAGGTACGCTACGTGTCTACACCTCCCGACTCGCCACAAAGGAAAGCTACTGGATATTCCATAAGGACGGAGATGACTTCGACCTGAAAGTCAGTGACCCCAAGAGCCCCAGTTATCTGCTGATAGCCAATGACCCCGAAATGGAAAGCATCATTGGAGCGTTGAACGCCCTAATCCTCAATCGACTGGTGACGAGAGTGAATACCGGGCAAGGCAAGAATATTCCGACAAGCATCATTGTAGATGAGTTGCCCACCTTGTATTTCCACAAGATAGACCGCCTGATAGGTACGGCACGAAGTAACAAAGTGAGCGTTACGTTAGGTTTTCAAGAGCTTCCGCAGCTGGAAGCCGACTACGGCAAAGTCGGAATGCAGAAGATTATTACCACAGTGGGTAATGTGGTGAGTGGTTCGGCACGAAGCAAGGAAACCTTGGAGTGGTTGTCCTCGGACATCTTCGGTAAGGTGGTGCAGTTGAAGAAAGGCGTAACCATCGACCGTGACAAGACAAGCATCAATCTCAATGAGAATATGGACAGTCTGGTGCCAGCCTCGAAAATCTCGGATATGCCGACAGGATGGATATGCGGTTAGACAGCACGTGACTTTGTGAAAACCAAGACGGGACGCGGTGGCAGTATGAACATACAAGAGAGCGAGGAGTTTAAGACCAGTAAGTTCTACTGCAAGATGGATTTCAACATGGCAGACATCAAAAAAGAAGAAGATGGCTATGTGGCGTTGCCCAAGTTCTACACATTCAAGTCAAGAGACGAACGGGAACGCATCCTATATAAGAATTTCGTGCAAGTTGGAGAGGATGTGAAGTCAATGATAAATACGATACAAAGGTATAAGGTGAAGTAAATGCAGACTTTGTTATTGAGTCTTACTAAGCCTTTTGGGACAGACTAAGCCAGGAGTGCGGAGATAACAGATGATAAGAGTAATGACATGAACAGGATAAGAAAAACGATAATGGTGGCGTTGATGATGTGCTTGTGCCTGGTGGTACAGGCACAGACTACAGTGCAAACCCAGTCGGACTTGGGGATATTTCGTTTCCCTCTTTTTGAACGTGCGGTACGCTGCATTAAGTTCTATGAAGGTTGGCACGACATCAAGCGCAACTACCCCTATATAGGATGGGGACATTGTGTGCAACCACATGAGAATTTCAAGAAGAACCTGACATTAGAACAAGTAGATTCGCTGCTACGAAGTGACCTGAGAACCTTTTGCGGAATGTTCCGCAAGTACGGCAAGGATTCATTGTTATTAGCGGTACTTGCTTACAATGTGGGGCCGTATAAAGTGCTTGGAGACAGAAGAAAGTTCCGTAAAAGCCGATTGTTGCAGAAGATAGAGCGTGGGGAAAGGGATATAGAAAGGGAGTATTTGGACTTCTGCCGATGGAAAGGTGATTGCTTCGATAAGGAGAAGACGGAATACGGAGCTTAGGCTGTTGTATGAACCATAGTAAAGTCCACAGGCAAAAACAGCACAATAAAAACAAATATTAGTTCAAGGCTTGCTATTATAATCTATTGAGGGTCTTGTCACGACAATGTGTTGGGGCAAGACCCTAATTTATATAGTAATAACAAATTCAAAAAAACGGTTTATGGCAACTATAAAACTCAAATTTCGTCCCTCGTCTGTACCAAAAACGGAGGGTACATTATACTATCAGGTGATACACAAACGCAAGGTGAAGTGGATAAGTACGGAACACCACATTTATGCCGACGAGTGGGATGAGAATACGGAGACAATCGTGGTGGCAGCAAGGAGTGAACGGAAGGGGGCGTTGGCACTGATGCAGTGTAAAATCGACTGGACATTAAAGCGTTGGCAGACTATCCTTGACAGGTTGGAACGCAGCCACAAGGATTATACTGTAGAAGAGCTGTGCGAAACCTTCAGCAAGGAACAGACTTATAAGACTGTGTTTGTGTTCTTGCAGGAGCAAGTGACCAAGAAAGAGCAGATGAAGCGACAAGGCACTGCCCGTACATACGGAAATGCCTATCGACGTTTCAAGGTATTCCGTGAGGATGTGGATTTGACATTCGATGAACTCACACCTGATATGATAGAGTGTTACGAGGCTTGGCTTATAGACAAGAGATTGAAGCAGAACAGCATCCGCTGCTATCTGCGCACGCTCAACACTTTGTTGTGTAAGGCGGTAGAAGAAGGTCTGTTGAACAACACGAATCTGTTCTGCCATGTGCGTCTGTCATACGTCAAGACAACCAAACGAGCAATCAGCGAGAAGGAACTGAAAGTGATAGCGAACCTTGAACTGCCAGAAAACTCTACAATGGCTCTTGCCCGTGACATCTTCATGTTCAGCTTCTACATGCGTGGAATGCCCTTCGTGGATATTGCCTATCTGCGAAAGACAGACTTGAAGAACGGCATGTGGACCTATTGTCGCAAGAAAACAAACCAATGTTTGATGGTGGAATGGGAAAAGGCGCAACAGAAGATACTGGACCGTTATGCCCATCAAATGGAAAACAGATCGTATTTACTTCCTATTATAAAGGAGGAGAATGGCACGGAATACAAGCAATACCAACGTATGCAGATAAACATAAACCGTGCATTGAAAAAGATCGGAGAAATGGCGGAATTGAAAATGCCGCTTACCACTTATGTCGCACGCCATACATGGGCAAGCGTGGCCAGAGATATGAACATACCCATCGCTGTCATCAGTGAGGGAATGGGACATAATTCCATAAAGACGACGCAGGTGTATCTGAACTCCATCGATATATCAAGAATAAACGAGGCAAATAAGAGAATTATAAAGAGAATTGGAGGTTGAGTAGTGTTTAACAAATGGAGGAAGGAGTGATTGTTTTCACATGATAAAACAGTATCTACTATGCAAAGGTACTACTTTCCCTTCACTTCTTATCATTTTTGAATGAAAAAGTTTAGCAAAACCCCGAATTTCCCCTAAAGTGTTTTACAAATCCGCCTTTTCAAGGCTTCAAAAGTCCTTTGTTTACAGCATTCTTTCTCATTGTGCATGTTTTATCATGTGAAAACAGTACGTAAAGAGATAGAGACACAAAGCCACTATGAGGTGAAAATGCGGCGCAATCAGCACATTTGATTTGTGAAACATTGAATCCCATAACTGGACAAACATACACACAGATAGTATGATTTTATGAACAATGTTATTGTAAAATTGGCATTGTCATCCCAGGTGATGGTAGCCAGCAGTGACATAAAGTAGCGGAGAGGTTATGAAGCAGGATTGCACGGTTTCTCAGTCTACAGCCGACGAAACAAAGCGTTTTCAGACATCTGAGGACAATGAATTTCCAGAGGGCACACACGTTTCTGAGCCAGACGAATTGACTGGTTCAGCGATAAAGAAGTGTTCGCAGGTGAACAAGGAAACCGAGACTGAGAAAGAATCCATTTCCGTAGTGATTCCAAATAATGACGATAAAGATAACTGCACGTCATGGAGTTATCTTTTTGTACACAACCAAAAAGTAAAGTCGATAGAAGAACAGCTAAAGAAAGATGGAGTAACCCATTTTGTGCATAAGACAATAAAATATGTCCCCCGTCACAGGAACAGAGGCGGAATGCGCGAAGTGGAAATCCCTTCTGTAAGTGGACTGATATTCTTACAAGGTAACCCAGAAATATTACAGGACTACTTAGATAAAAACATAAAACCATACAAGCTCTGTAAAAATTGTAGTACAGGAAAGGTAGCCACCATCCCCTGCAACCAAATGGAGCCATTTATGCGTGTAGCAGAAACCGAGCCAGAACGTCTCCGTTTCCTTCTTCGTCCTTTTATTTATTATTCCAAGAACCGTACCTTACTTCGCATCGTGACTGGTGAATATGCCGGACTCGAAGGTTATGTAATCCGCATAGCCCGAGACCGCAAGCTTGTCATGGATGTCGGTGGAATGGCTGTAGCTCTATCTGGTGTACATGCCGAACGGTTCGAAGAAGTAAATAAGAACGAGGCAGACAAAAAAGAGCGCGAGCTGTTCTACAAGCGCAACCTGCATGAGCGCAACGCCTTTATCGACCGATACTTTCATCAAGTGAAAACCGCCCAAGAGGTGTCAGCCCAGGTGGAAAACATAGAAATACTCCGTCTTCAGACACTTGTAGATGTAAGAGACAAGAAACTGGATTTGAAAGATGCCTATGACACCTTCTATTTCATGATAGAAGAGATTGGCTACTACTATGCACCTTTTATCGACTATTTCAAAGACGAGTTTAGACCCATCTTTGAAGCTGGAAGAACCGTAAAGGAAGAGATAGAGAAAGCTATAAAGATATTCAAGGACAGCGACAAAGAATTGCACAATCGCTGCGAAACAGAATTTGAGGCGTTGCAAAACAACTACGGCTATCTGTTTGAATAGTACACCTTAGAGAAATAAAATGGGAACTGACTTCTTTGCATATTCCCGTCAAAAAATTGCCAAAGATAAAGCAGCTGGCAGATGTGATGTCGCCAATAACCGTGGTGCGGCACTCAAATGCCTGTCCAAATTCTTAGGCAAAGAAGATTTGTCATTCGGCGAACTGTCACCAGAAATGATGACACAGTTCAAAATGGTTAAAAGCCAATGGACGCAAGGAATCAACCGTCCGTCTCTATTTGTACCAGATTCATACCCTCTACAAAGAAGCGGAGAAAGAAGCCATTGCCCCACATCTGCCGTTGCTGAGTGGCATAAAGCTGCCATTGCCATCCAAACAGAAGTGCGAGTTGCTTACGGAGGAGGAATTGCGCAGGATGTGTTATGCCGACCTGTCAGACTCCATGTCACAGACATTTGCCCGTGACATGTTCTTCTTCAGCATCTATTGTCGAGGAATAAGCTTTGCGGATTTGGCCCATAGGAAAAGCGACATCAAAGGCTTCACGCTCACTTACACATCACAAGTGCCCCCCCCACACACCCATCGTCACGGTACAATGGGACACAGCCATGCAAGCAATAGCCGACCGCTATCCATCGACCACCGACTACCTATTTTCTATTATCAAATCCGACAACAAGATAGTGGAAAGTCGAGAAATCGGAAGGGTTCGTGAAAATATCACAAAAGCCCTGAAACTAATAGCTACACGTTGCAATCTGTCCGTAGTACCCTCCTTGAAAATGACCAAGGATATCTATCAACGTGCGATTGACAATGTAAGTGTGAGCAAGATAATTTAATTGAAAACACATAATCATATTGAGAAAACTAAATCCAAAAAATATGCGTGATTTTAAAGACATCAAAGTCGCAGTAGCCGGTACAGGCTACGTGGGACTGAGCATAGCTACATTGCTATCTCAACATCATCATGTAACAGCAGTAGATGTAATTCCGGAAAAGGTGGAAAAGCTTAACAATAAGATATCACCAATCCAAGATGATTATATCGAGAAATATTTGGCTGAAAAGCCTTTGAACCTTGTAGCTACACTTGACGGCAAGTCTGCTTATGCTGATGCCGACTTTGTTGTTATAGCAGCACCAACCAATTACAACCCAGTAAAGAACTACTTCGACACTACCCATGTAGAGGAAGTCATCGACCTTGTATTGAAAGTAAATCCTGATGCCATAATGGTCATCAAATCAACCATCCCAGTTGGCTATACACGTAACCTCTATTTGAAGTACGCCCAGAAAGGAGTTAAGAAGTTCAACCTTCTCTTCTCTCCTGAGTTCCTTCGTGAGAGCAAAGCTCTATACGACAACCTCTACCCCAGCCGTATCATTGTTGGTTATCCCAAGATTATCAACAAACCTGAGTTTGAGGCCGAGAACAAGGCTATCGAATCGGTAACAAATGTAGAGATGTTAGTCGAAGCTGCTAAGACTTTTGCCGCACTTTTGCAAGAAGGTGCCATCAAAGAAAACATCGACACCCTCTTTATGGGCATGAAAGAAGCCGAAGCCGTTAAGCTCTTTGCTAATACCTACCTTGCACTCCGTGTTAGCTACTTCAACGAGCTTGACACTTACGCAGAAGTGAAAGGTCTCGACTCAAAAGCCATCATTGAAGGTGTAGGTCTTGATCCCCGTATCGGCACACACTACAACAATCCATCATTTGGCTATGGTGGTTATTGTTTACCAAAGGATACCAAACAGCTCCTCGCAAACTATCAGGATGTACCTCAGAACATGATGTCTGCTATTGTAGAGTCAAACCGCACACGCAAAGATTATATTGCGGATGCAGTGCTTCGAAAGGCAGGATGGTACGATTATTCAAGCAATAATCAATACGGAGCAGAACCAAACAATTGTGTAATTGGTGTCTATCGTTTGACTATGAAGTCAAACAGCGACAACTTCCGTCAGTCTGCCATTCAGGGCATCATGAAGCGCATAAAGGCAAAGGGTGCAGAAGTAATCATCTACGAACCTACACTTGAAGACGGTACAACATTCTTTGGCAGCAAGGTTGTAAATAATCTTGATGCGTTCAAAGCAGAAAGTAAAGCTATTATAGCCAATCGATTTGACGATTGTTTGAAGGACGTGGAAGGTAAGGTATATACACGTGATATTTTTAGAAGAGATTAATAATAAAAAATAAAACTATGAGCATTTTTGCAGGTAAAACCCTTATGATTACTGGAGGAACAGGTTCCTTTGGTAATGCAGTTTTGAATCGTTTTCTTCGTACAGACATTGGTGAGATTCGTATTTTCTCACGCGATGAAAAGAAGCAGGATGACATGCGCCATGAATATCAAGCAAAGTACCCAGATGTAGCAAATAAGATTAAGTTCTTCATCGGAGACGTTCGTGATTTACAATCATGCCGCAACGCTATGCCTGGTGTAGATTATATCTTCCACGCAGCAGCCTTGAAGCAGGTGCCTTCATGTGAGTTTTTCCCAATGGAGGCTGTTAAGACCAATGTTATTGGTACTGACAATGTGCTTACTGCTGCTATCGAATTTGGAGTGGGTGCTGTTATTTGTCTCTCAACAGACAAGGCTGCTTACCCTATTAATGCTATGGGTATCACTAAGGCGATTGAGGAAAAGATTGCTGTGGCAAAGAGTCGGTATTCTGGCAAGACAAAGATTTGCTGCACACGTTATGGTAACGTGATGTGCTCACGTGGCTCTGTTATTCCTTTGTGGATTGATCAGATTCGCAATGGTAACCCCATTACATTGACAGAACCTAAGATGACACGTTTTATCATGTCATTGGAGGAGGCCGTAGATCTCGTTCTCTTTGCTTTCGAGCATGGTCAGAATGGTGATATTCTCGTACAGAAGGCTCCTGCTTGCACAATTCAGACACAGGCAGAGGCTGTATGTGAACTCTTCGGTGGCAAGAAAGAAGAAATAAAGGTTATTGGTATCCGTCATGGTGAGAAGATGTACGAGACATTGCTTACTAACGAAGAATGTGCCAAGGCAGAGGATATGGGCAACTTCTACCGTGTTCCTGCTGATAACCGTGGATTAAACTATGACAAGTACTTTAAAGAAGGAGAAACAGAACGCAATACTGTTCATGAATTTAACTCTAACAACACACGTTTGCTTACAGTTGAAGAAACCAAAGCCAAAATTGGTGCATTGGAATATATCAAGAAAGAGTTGAGTGGCGAGGGAAACTTCGTGCAGTAAACAATGCCATTATGAAGATTTTAGTTACAGGAGCCAAAGGTTTTGTTGGTAAAAACCTTTGCGCTCAACTCAACAATATAAAAGACGGCAAGGCTCGCTGCTACGGAGACCTCACAATTGATGAGGTCTTCGAGTACGACCTCGACTCTACACCCGAGCAGCTTGATCAATGGTGTAAGGAATGTGACTTCGTGTTCAACCTTGCCGGCGTAAACCGTCCCAAGGACAATGACGAGTTTATGAAGGGCAACTTCGGTTTTGCCTCTACCTTGCTCGACACATTAAAGGCGCATAAGAATAACTGTCCCGTGATGCTCTCCAGTTCACAGCAAGCATCCTTGACTGGACGTTTCGGCAACAGCGAGTATGGCAGAAGCAAGAAAGCAGGTGAGGATTTGTTCCTTGAATATGGCAAGGAGACAGGAGCCAAAGTATTGGTATATCGCTTCCCCAATCTCTATGGCAAATGGTGTCGTCCCAACTATAACAGCGCAGTAGCCACATTCTGCAATAATATAGCCAACGACCTCCCCATTACCGTAAACGACCAAAGTGTAGAACTTGAATTGCTTTATATCGATGACCTTGTTGACGAGATGATTCACACATTAAAAGGTGAAGAACATCATTGTGAGTTTGAGGGACTTGAAGTACTTCCTTCAGCAGATGGTAAGTACTGCTATTGTCCTATCACTCACAAGGCTACTCTTGGTGAAATCGTGGACTTGCTCCATAAGTTTGCCGATATGCCAAAAACATTGATAATTCCCGAAATCCCAGCAGACTCATTTGCCAAGCGTCTTTATAGCACATTCCTTAGCTATTTGCCCAAGAACAAGGCTATCTTCGACTTGAAAATGAATGTTGACCCACGTGGTTCATTCACAGAATTGGTTCACACCCTCAACTGTGGACAGGTAAGCATCAACATCTCAAAGCCTGGTATTACTAAAGGTGAGCATTGGCACAACACCAAATGGGAACAGTTTATTGTTGTAGCAGGTCATGGACTTATCCAGCTCCGCAAGGAAGGCACAGATGAAGTATTGAACTACGAAGTGAGTGGTGACAAAATCCAGTCAGTCATCATGCTCCCTGGTTACACCCACAACATCATCAACCTCTCCGACACAGAAGATTTAGTTACAGTTATGTATTGTAACGAGATTTTTGACCCCAATAAGCCAGATACCTATTTTGATAAGGTAGAACAAAAATAAAGATAAGGAACATGGAAAAGCAACCCAAATTCGATTATTCAGATATAAAATTTAAGGATAATGGCAAACTAAAGCTCATTATTGTTGTCGGAACTCGCCCTGAGATTATCCGTCTTGCAGCCGTTATTAACAAATGCCGTCAGTATTTTGATGTTATTCTTGCCCACACAGGTCAGAACTACGACTATAATCTCAATGGTATATTCTTCAAGGATCTGAAATTGGCCGAACCTGAGGTATACATGGATGCTGTAGGCGATGACCTTGGCGCAACTTGCGGTAATATTATCAACTGCTCTTACAAGCTCTTCGCCCAGACAAAGCCCGATGGAGTATTAGTATTAGGTGATACCAACTCATGTCTTAGCGTTATCGGAGCCAAGCGTCTCCATGTCCCAATCTTCCACATGGAGGCAGGCAACCGCTGCAAAGACGAATGTCTCCCTGAAGAGACCAACCGCCGTATCGTAGACATCATCTCTGATGTTAATATGGCGTACTCAGAGCATGCCCGTCGTTATCTTGCTGACTGTGGTTTGCCTAAGGAACGCACTTATGTTACAGGTTCACCTATGGCAGAAGTTCTCCACAATAACCTCTCTGAGATTGAGGCTAGTGATGTTCACCAGCGTCTTGGTTTAGAGAAGGGCAAGTATATCCTCCTTTCTGCTCACCGTGAAGAGAACATTGACACAGAGAAGAACTTCCTTTCTCTCTTCAACGCTATCAACCACATGGCAGAGAAGTACGACATGCCTATCCTCTATAGCTGTCATCCTCGCTCCCGCAACCGTCTTGCAGCATCTGGTTTCCAACTTGATTCACGTGTAATACAGCATGAACCTCTTGGTTTCCACGACTACAACTGTCTTCAGATGAATGCTTTTGCTGTAGTATCTGATTCAGGTACACTTCCAGAGGAGAGTAGTTTCTTTACTTCTGTAGGTCATCCTTTCCCTGCTATCTGTATCCGTACATCTACTGAGCGTCCAGAGGCTATTGACAAAGGTGATTTCATAATTGCTGGTATTGACGAAAAGTCTTTGCTTCAGGCTGTAGATACTGCTGTAGAGCTTTGCCGTGACGGTCAGCATGGTATTCCTGTACCAGATTATGTTGATGAGAATGTATCGACTAAGGTAGTGAAGATTGTGCAGTCTTATGTTGGCATTGTCAATAAAATGGTATGGCGTAAATAATAACATCGAACAAGAATTACCATGAATTATCCACAATATCAACGAGTTTATCTATAAATATTCATGGCAATTCTTGTTTATTAAATTATGAAATATGTGTAAATTGAAAGATGATTCACAGAATATGGTGCCTATCATTGTTGGGACAAAAAGAACCACTAAGGATTATATTGCTTATATAGTGCTTAGAAACGCAGAGATTTTTAATGAATAGAAGCCTCTTCTATACACTTGTTTTCAACAAAGTTAATATATTAATAGTGAATTCAAATGGCATTAATGCTAATCATTTCGAAGAATGACCTCGAAGATATCGAGGAGCAGCTTTATACATATTATGGTTTTCATAGAGATTAATACATATATTTTTACTTATGCAAAATAAAAAAGCATATTTATGGGGGCTTTTATCTAGATTTGCGCCTCAAGCAATATATCTTCTGACAACTCTAATACTTGCTAGATTTGTAACACCTGATGCCTTTGGAACAATTGGCGTTCTGGCTGTTATATTTACTGTGGCAAATATTCTATTGGATTCAGGTCTTGGGGGAAGTTTAATAAAAGAGAAAGACATCTCAGATATAGACTGTTCTTCAATTAGTTTGTTTAATGTTGTTGTATCATTAACTATTTATTTAATATTATTTTTTACTTCCACTTATATACAAGATTACTTTAATATTGAGGGACTAGCAAATGTGGTTAAAACTATAAGCATAGTATTTCCAATAACAGCAATAGGCATTGTACCACTGACTCTATTGAAAAGAAATCTTCAATTTGATAGAATCTTTATTAGTTCAATATCTGGAGTAATATTAGCTTCTATAGTAGCTATTATTATAGCTGTATTAGGTGGAGATATTTATGCTCTAGTCGCTTATCAAATCATCGTTAACTTAGTAAATGTTATTTTAAACTTTGCCTTTAGTAAGTATAAATTGTCCATAAAATTCTCATATTCAAGTCTTAAACGTTTAATCCCTTTTGGCTTCTTCACCAGTGTGGTTTCTATTGTCGATACTATTTATGAGAATATAATGACAATGTTAACGGGAAAATTTTTGAACGTACAAACTGCAGGATATCTTTATCAAGCAAAACGTCTTGAGGAAACAACATCTACATCCGCGGCAATGGCTGTAGGTATTGTTGCATTTCCAATTTTAACTAAATTAAAAGACGATTTATGCGTATTTAGAACAGAATGCATCAAAACACTTGATACTATTTCGCTAATAGCATTTCCTCTGCTAATTGTAGTATCAATATTCTCAGAAGAAGTTATAATACTATTATTTGGAAAACAATGGGTATTATCAGCATCTTATTTAAAAGTGTTAATGATATGTGGTATTTTTATTTTGACAGAACAACTAATGCTTAGTTTTATAAAGTCCTTAGGTAAGGTTGATCGTTTAATGTATTTCACTTTAGTTAAAAGAATTATAGGGTTATCCGTTTTACTTGCAACTTTATTACTTGATGCAAACTTATTAGTTTATGGTTATTTGATAACAACAGTTATTGGCTGTGCGTTTAATGTACTTTTATATTCAGTATTAACAAAGCAACACATGTGCAAAGTATATGCGCATATTTTAAATAATATGTTGCCATCAATTTTTATATTTATTATATATCAGATTATTGATACGTATTTATGTGTAGGATTATATATACGCATCTTTATTGTAGCCATATTTATGTGTACATACTATATGCTATACTTGAGAGTAAGGGGTATAAATATCGTAAATATAGTTAAATCATTTATAGAAAAATAAATATTGCCTATATGAATAAGATATTGTATTGTATACTTAGTTTAATTGCATTACTATATATCGTAAACGGTTATTATGCACAGGCGGTTACTTTATTTGTGGTGATAGGCTGTTTTATAAGAGGTAAAAAACAGGTTTATTTATATAATCCATATTATATACTGTTGGCAACTCTAATATCCTTTTTGCTTTATGTACCCGCATGGGGTGGTGTTTTCTTTCCTGATTTGTCTAACCTAACACAATTCGTCATTACATTTTCGTTTATTGCACTTTTTTTAGGTATTTCATTTGGAATAAATCAAGGCTATACACCTTTAATTAGAGTTTACGAAAATGAGAGTATTTGGATAATGATGATATTAGGTTTAATACAAACTGTTGTAGTATTAGTCTTTTTTGGTAATGTATTAGCTCTATCAGGAGATGCTTTGCTTGATGCAAAAGAAGGTGTCGATATACCCATTATCGGACAGTTGGCTTATTTCCTTCCTGCTTCAATAATAATAGCTTGTAAACGAAATAATTCAAAACAAATTATTATTACCATAGCCATTAGTCTACTTTCTGCGCTTATTACAGTAACAAAAGCGTCAATATTGGTGTCATTTTTCTTTATTATGGTAGGATTCCTTCGGTTTAAACCAAATATTATAAAAAGTAAGGTGGGTTATTTGGCAAAAAAATATGTAATAATATGGTTGCCAATACTTGTATTATACATGTTTTCGAATAATAATTCTGTACGTGCTGATGCGGACGGTGGAGAAATTTCATATTTAGAAAGAAGTGGCAGCCAATTATCTAGGGATTTCCAAAGTACATTTGCTGAAAATATGTTTCTTAATTACCTTTATTTGTCATCACCATGGGGCAACTTGGATTATAATATAAGAAATAATCATGAAAAAGGCTATGGTGCGAATACTTTTGCCCAATTTGGTAATAGAATAGGAATTCAAGTAGATACTGTTGAGAAAATCCAACCTACATTCTTAAATACCCACTCGTTTTTGACAGATTATGTAATAGATTTCGGTGCTATAGGAGCAATATTTGCTTCTTTTATACTTGGATGGTTTATTGCCTTTTGTTATAGAAGATATGGTTGCTCAAACGATCCTATCTGGTTAGCTTTTTATGGATTGATATCTTTTGCAACATTTATGCTTTACTTCAGCAACCATTTTAATAATGGCTATATATTAAATTATTTCTTGTCCTTTGGTATATATTATTTAATAAGCAAAAATTTTTCAAATGCTAAACAACAACGTTAATATTTCCATAATTATACCAACTTATGGAGAACCCAAATTCCTTGATGCTTCTATAAGAAGTGTTATCAATCAAACATATAAGTATTGGGAACTTATCATAGTTGATGATAACAATCCAGAAACAGCGGCTCGAAAGATGACAGAAGAGTTGGTATTAAATTACTTAAATTCTGATTCGAGGATCAAATATATTAAGCATGAATACAACAAGAATGGAGCTGTTGCCCGCAATACGGGGTTTGCTGTTGCCAAAGGCAAGTATATCTCACTTCTTGATAGTGATGATGAATATCTGCCAGAAAGACTTCAGAAATGCTATGACGTTATGGAACGGGCATCTTTAAAAATTGGTGGAGTATATACTGGATGTGAATTTAGACGCCTTGGTACTACATATCTCAAATATAAAGAAGTAAAGGACGGAAATTTTCTAGTAGATACACTTGCTTGTAAGTTTATGTTCTGCACTGGCAGTAATATTTTTGTAAGGAAAAGTATAGTAAATGAATTGAATGGTTTTGATGGTGCCTTCCTTCGCCATCAAGATTACGAGTTTTTAGTGCGTTTATTTGAAAAATATTCTTTAGTCTCTATACCAGAATTATTAGTTATTAAGAACAATGAGAATTATAATCTTCCAAATCTTGAAAAACAAATTGCTATAAAGGAGCAATATTTGAAAAAATTCAAATATATTATAGATAATTTATCACAGAAAGAAGTTGATTATATCATGCATGGAAACTACATGAATATAGCTGAGAATGCAATGGCACAGAACGAATTTAAAATTGCAAATGAGTTCTATAATAAAGCAAGACAATATGGAGGTTTGTCGATAAGAGAATGGAGTCGTAGAATAATTTTCCCCATATATAATATAATAAAGAAGCATTGAAGAATGAAAGAATTAAAATACCGCCTTTACTGTTTACTCCACCATATTGCGAAAAAAATGCTTGGCAGATCCTCTCTAACTGCAGGTAAGATACTACACTTTTCCTCGTTCAGAATGGGAGTTAAACTAGAAAATGTTGTTGAAACATGGAATGTTTTTATCGAGACGTCTTTACAAAATTCTGGTAAATATTGTGGTCTACTGCATGCTGGTTTCATAGCAGAGAACAAAGAATGGTGTCTGTCAAGTTGGATTTGGACAAGTTCAGCAATAGTCAGAGAATTATGCTTTAATGATAAACTGAATCAAGCTAAGGTTTTGGCTAATAAATTAGCTGATTTTCAGCAAGAATGTGGAGGGTGGATTGTTCGGAACGATTATGACAATAAAGGAGCAATCCCTATGCTCGCACCAAATGACTCGGCATATATAGCTAATAACTGCTTTTTGAATATCTATGAAAAGACAAGGGATTATAGATATATTGACATAGCACGTAAGTGTGCTGATTGGATAATCGAAACCGCACGTCTTGATGGAATGGTGTATGTTGGATACAATATACGAGATAAAAAATGGAATAATAACTTTGTTATAGTTGATGTTGGCTTTACAGCAGGTCTTTTTGCGCGTCTTGTAGAATTTACAAATGAAGAAAAGTACCTAAAATTTCTAAAAAAACTTTATATTACGTTATATAGAACTTTTCTACATACCGAACAAACTTGGTTTTTGCACAAGTATAGACATCAATAACCATCAGCAGGGTGGTATGTTTGGAAGAGGTCAGGCATGGGCATTGGAGGGGCTGATACCTTCTTATAGAGTGTTGAAGGATGAACGTATCAAAAACGTTATAAATGAAACAATCGATAACCTTATACGTTTGCAACATAAAAATGGAGGTTGGTCGTATAATCTAACGAAACCACTTTTAGGAGAAGATTGTAAAGCTGTTAGTGTTATAGCAAAAAATATGATGGATTGGTATAATGTAACACGTGATGACCGTATTCGTTTAAGTGCTCAAAAAGCCCTTGACTGGTGTTGTAAGCATACTGCTGTAGAAGGAGAGGCTACAGGTGGTATTTTTTCTTTCTGTATGGAAGGGGCGATTGTGCAAAATCTTTATTCATCTTGTGCTTTTGTCTATTCATCTGCATATGCAATAGAATTATATCATATGTTAAAGCAATGAAAATAGCAATAATAACAAATAATATTAAAGACGGAGAAAAACTCCGTAACGTTCTTAAAATATTTGATAGCGCTTTAGGAACTATACCTTGTTTTACCAAAGATGATCTTTTATGTAAATCTTTGGAGTTAAAAGAATGTGAATATATTTTCTCCACTTGGTATATGCCTGTTTTTACAAAAGAAGAAATAGGCACATTGTTACCTTCTCTTAGATGTATATTTTATGCTGCAGGAACTGTTAAATATTTTGCCGAACCATTCTTGGAGAAAGGTGTGCGAGTGTTTACTGCATCCTATGCTAATGGTATTCCTGTAGCAGAATTTACAGCTTCGCAGATTCTACTTGCAGGAAAAGGTTATTTTCAAGCACAGAGAACTTATAAATGGCCTATATGGCACAGAGGCTTTAATAAAGCCCGTGGATATGCAGAAAGGAAGCTTGGTAACTATGGTGCAAATATCGGTATTATTGGTTGCGGTGCCATTGGTAGTAAGGTTGTAGAATTGTTGAAGCCATACAAATTGAACGTGTTCGTCTACGATCCTTATCTATCAGATGAGCGTGTAAGAGAACTTGGTGTAAAAAAAATAGATTTAAAAGATTTATTCCGTATTTGTGATGTTGTAAGCAATCATCTACCTGATATTCCAGAAACAAAGCATATTATAAACGAGGATATGTTTTACAGCATGAAACCAACAGCTACATTTATAAATACTGGTCGTGGAGCTCAGGTGGATGAAAAAGCTCTAAATAAGATTTTAAAGAAAAACAAGGATATGTGTGCCTTATTGGATGTTACATCCCACGAACCTCTTTATCCATGGTCTCCTCTTTATTGGCGCAGAAACGTGTTTTTGACTCCTCATATTGCAGGAAGTCTTTCTCAAGAATACAATCGAATGGTGGAGTATATGGTTCAGGCATATCAAGATGTTCTTGAAGAAAAAAATAATATATGTGAGACAACATTGGAAACAATAAAAAAACAAAGCACTCATTGATATGATTCAAAAAATATATAGTAGGTTAAAGAAAATATGGAAAAATACCCCATTAGGTAGAACAAAAAAAAATGATAATCCTATACGCTGGGGCGTTATAGGATTAGGTTATATGGCTGAAACATTTTCTTGCGCCATTGATGGAAATAAAGATGGTGTAGTTTATGCCGTAGCCTCACGATCATTAGAAAAAGCTAAAAAGTTTGCTTCACATCATGGTCATTGTCATGCTTATGGAAGTTATGAAGAAATGATAACCGACAAGACTCTTAACATAGACATCGTGTATATTGCTACTCCTTCTATATAACATGTATCACCCTTGCGTTACAGAGAGCTTGCGATTGAGTCTG
>ERZ1034710.86-NODE-86-length-43571-cov-71.568182_pt1 | contig 43571 bp, 43 predicted proteins | sample MGYA00520597_ERZ1034710 | MGnify/ENA primary metagenome ERZ1034710 (study PRJEB33766, sample SAMN09781714) | gut metagenome | biome: gut microbiome | host: Homo sapiens | place: Madagascar | study: EMG produced TPA metagenomics assembly of the PRJNA485056 data set... | reverse complement strand
GGCAGCCTGAGTTCACAGATAAAACACTCTCCAGGAAACCCGGGGCGGTTCACTCAGGTCTATACCGTATACTCCTTTCAGCCACAAAAAAAGTCATGTTGGTTTCGCAAGTTACCCAGAGCATGGAAGCAGGTTAAGGCTTGCGGAGTGTCTGGCTGACAGATAATCGTCGATGAGGGCAGTTTTATGGAAAAGAAACACATTTATCTGTTTTGTTCTGCGGGCATGTCTACCTCTTTACTGGTATCAAAAATGCGCGCACAGGCAGAAAAATATGAAGTTCCGGTCATTATTGAAGCATTTCCGGAAACACTGGCTGGTGAAAAAGGTCAGAATGCCGATGTCGTGTTATTAGGGCCGCAGATTGCTTATATGTTGCCCGAAATCCAGCGTTTGTTACCCAACAAACCGGTTGAAGTAATTGACTCGCTGCTTTATGGCAAAGTCGATGGTTTAGGCGTGCTTAAGGCTGCGGTTACAGCGATTAAAAAAGCCGCAGCAAATTAATTTATTTTAAATTTTCCCGTCAAAGAGTTATTTCATAAATCAATACCGCAATATTTAAATTGCGGTTTTTAAGGGTATTTTTCTATGAGTAATGTTATTGCATCGCTTGAAAAGGTACTCCTCCCTTTTGCAGTTAAAATAGGAAAGCAGCCACACGTTAATGCAATCAAAAATGGCTTTATTCGCTTAATGCCGTTAACCCTTGCGGGGGCCATGTTTGTATTAATTAACAACGTTTTTCTAAGCTTTGGGGAGGGGTCGTTTTTTTATTCCTTAGGTATTCGCCTCGACGCCTCAACCATTGAAACACTTAATGGTCTGAAAGGTATTGGCGGCAACGTATATAACGGAACATTAGGGATAATGTCTTTAATGGCACCGTTCTTTATTGGCATGGCGCTGGCAGAAGAGCGTAAAGTCGATGCGCTGGCGGCTGGGTTGTTATCCGTTGCAGCATTTATGACCGTCACCCCATATAGTGTCGGTGAGGCCTATGCGGTTGGCGCAAACTGGTTAGGTGGGGCGAATATCATCTCCGGGATTATTATTGGCCTGGTGGTGGCAGAAATGTTTACCTTTATTGTCCGCCGCAATTGGGTCATTAAACTGCCCGACAGCGTACCTGCTTCAGTATCGCGTTCCTTCTCGGCATTAATTCCCGGCTTTATTATTCTTTCCGTGATGGGGATTATTGCCTGGGCGTTGAATACCTGGGGCACCAACTTCCATCAGATCATTATGGATACCATCTCAACCCCACTGGCATCGTTGGGTAGCGTGGTGGGCTGGGCCTATGTGATCTTTGTTCCACTGCTCTGGTTCTTCGGTATTCATGGCGCGCTGGCGCTGACCGCACTGGACAACGGCATTATGACGCCGTGGGCGCTGGAAAATATCGCGACCTATCAGCAATATGGTTCCGTCGAAGCGGCGCTGGCAGCCGGTAAGACCTTCCATATCTGGGCCAAGCCGATGCTGGACTCCTTTATTTTCCTTGGGGGCAGTGGTGCGACTTTAGGCCTGATCCTGGCTATCTTTATCGCCTCTCGCCGTGCTGATTATCGTCAGGTGGCAAAACTGGCGCTGCCGTCCGGCATCTTCCAGATTAACGAACCGATTCTGTTTGGTCTGCCAATTATCATGAACCCGGTGATGTTTATCCCGTTTGTACTGGTACAACCGATTCTGGCGGCAATCACCCTCGCAGCGTACTACATGGGCATCATTCCTCCGGTGACCAATATTGCACCGTGGACCATGCCAACCGGTCTGGGAGCCTTCTTTAACACCAACGGTAGCGTCGCCGCATTGCTGGTCGCACTCTTCAACCTTGGCATCGCAACCTTAATTTATCTGCCCTTTGTTGTGGTGGCTAACAAAGCACAAAATGCGATTGATAAAGAAGAGAGCGAAGAAGATATCGCTAACGCCCTGAAATTTTAATCGATGCCGGTACGGGTAATCTTGCCGGTAAGAAGAGAGAGGAACGATGTATGATGGATCTCGATAATATTCCTGATACGCAAACAGAAGCTGAAGAGCTGGAAGAAGTGGTGATGGGGCTTATCATCAACTCCGGACAAGCGCGCAGCCTGGCGTATGCGGCACTGAAACAGGCGAAGCAGGGCGATTTTGCTGCAGCAAAAGCCATGATGGATCAGTCACGGATGGCATTGAATGAAGCGCATCTGGTACAGACGAAACTGATTGAAGGCGATGCGGGCGAAGGTAAGATGAAAGTGAGTCTGGTGCTGGTCCACGCTCAGGATCATTTAATGACGTCCATGCTTGCGCGTGAACTGATTACTGAATTAATTGAGCTTCATGAAAAACTGAAGGCATAAGGAGTCGATGATGCAGCCAGTGATTAACGCGCCGGAAATTGCCACTGCCCGAGAACAGCAGTTGTTTAATGGCAAAAACTTCCATGTGTTTATCTATAACAAAACTGAGAGTATCAGCGGGCTGCATCAGCACGACTATTATGAATTTACTCTGGTATTAACCGGGCGTTATTTCCAGGAGATTAACGGTAAGCGCGTGTTACTGGAACGGGGCGATTTTGTTTTTATTCCGTTAGGTTCGCACCATCAAAGTTTTTATGAGTTTGGTGCCACGCGTATATTGAACGTTGGGATCAGTAAACGCTTTTTTGAGCAGCATTACCTGCCGTTGTTGCCTTATTGCTTTGTCGCTTCGCAGGTATACCGGACCAATAACGCTTTTCTCACCTATGTGGAAACAGTGATTTCTTCATTGAATTTCCGCGAAACAGGGCTGGAAGAGTTTGTTGAGATGGTTACTTTTTATGTCATTAACCGTTTACGTCATTACCGCGAAGAACAGGTGATTGATGATGTACCGCAGTGGCTGAAAAGTACGGTAGAAAAGATGCATGATAAAGAGCAGTTTAGTGAATCGGCGCTGGAGAATATGGTGACGTTGTCAGCCAAATCACAGGAATATTTGACGCGAGCGACTCAACGATATTATGGCAAAACACCAATGCAGATTATTAATGAGATCCGTATTAATTTTGCCAAAAAACAACTGGAAATGACCAACTATTCCGTGACGGATATTGCGTTTGAGGCCGGTTATAGTAGCCCGAGTTTGTTTATTAAAACGTTTAAGAAATTAACGTCCTTTACGCCTAAGAGCTATCGTAAGAAATTGACTGAATTTAATCAGTAAGTCGTTATACCTGACAATTCACATATCTGTCCTGTTGCTGGATTATTTATGTCCGGGGGGGCAGATATGCCAGATATCAGTATTCTGTACTGAAGGGAGAAATTATGAGCCAGAAATTAAAAGTCGTCACTATTGGTGGCGGGAGCAGCTATACCCCGGAGTTACTGGAAGGATTTATTAAGCGTTATCACGAATTGCCGGTCAGCGAATTATGGCTGGTGGATGTCGAAGATGGTAAAGAGAAACTGGATATCATTTTTGAACTCTGCCAACGGATGATTGATAACGCTGGCGTCCCGATGAAGCTTTATAAAACGCTGGATCGCCGCGAAGCATTGAAAGATGCTGATTTCGTTACTACCCAACTGCGCGTAGGCCAATTACCGGCGCGCGAACTGGATGAACGTATTCCATTAAGTCATGGTTATCTTGGTCAGGAAACCAACGGCGCGGGCGGTCTGTTTAAAGGTCTGCGTACCATTCCGGTGATTTTTGACATCGTAAAAGATGTCGAAGAACTTTGTCCGAATGCATGGGTGATTAACTTCACTAACCCGGCGGGAATGGTCACTGAAGCCGTTTATCGTCATACCGGATTTAAACGCTTTATCGGCGTGTGTAATATTCCGATCGGCATGAAGATGTTTATTCGCGATGTTCTGATGCTGAAAGACAGCGATGATTTATCTATCGATCTGTTCGGCCTCAACCATATGGTGTTCATTAAGGATGTGCTGGTAAATGGCAAGTCGCGCTTTGCCGAATTGCTTGATGGTGTGGCGTCAGGGCAGTTAAAAGCGTCCTCTGTAAAAAATATTTTCGATCTGCCATTTAGTGAGGGCTTAATTCGTTCGTTAAATCTGCTGCCATGTTCTTATCTGCTGTATTACTTCAAGCAGAAAGAGATGCTGGCTATTGAAATGGGCGAATACTACAAAGGCGGCGCACGAGCACAGGTAGTACAGAAAGTCGAGAAACAACTTTTTGAGCTGTATAAAAATCCGGAGTTGAAAGTTAAGCCGAAAGAACTGGAACAGCGCGGTGGGGCTTATTACTCTGATGCAGCGTGCGAAGTGATCAACGCTATCTACAACGACAAGCAAGCTGAACATTACGTTAATATCCCGCATCATGGGCATATTGATAATATTCCGGCAGACTGGGCGGTAGAAATGACCTGTAAGCTGGGGCGCGATGGCGCGACGCCACATCCGCGCATTACGCATTTCGATGATAAAGTGATGGGGCTGATTCACACCATTAAAGGCTTCGAGATTGCTGCCAGCAACGCCGCACTTAGCGGAGAATTTAACGATGTGTTACTGGCGCTAAACCTTAGTCCGTTGGTGCATTCCGATCGCGATGCTGAGCTGCTGGCACGCGAGATGATTCTGGCGCACGAGAAATGGCTGCCAAATTTTGCCGACTGCATCGCAGAGCTTAAAAAAGCACATTAACCGAGGCTGATTATGGAACGCTTACTGATTGTTAATGCCGATGATTTTGGCTTAAGCAAAGGTCAGAACTACGGCATTATCGAGGCCTGTCGCAATGGGATTGTCACATCGACGACGGCGCTGGTGAATGGGCAGGCTATTGACCATGCGGTGCAGTTGAGTCGTGATGAACCGAGTCTGGCCATAGGGATGCACTTTGTCCTTACTATGGGCAAGCCACTGACAGCTATGCCGGGGTTAACCCGCGATGGTGTGCTGGGAAAATGGATCTGGCAGTTGGCAGAAGAAGATGCTTTACCGCTGGAAGAAATTACTCAGGAGCTTGCCAGTCAGTATTTGCGTTTCATTGAGCTATTTGGACGCAAACCTACGCATCTTGATAGCCATCATCATGTGCATATGTTCCCGCAGATTTTCCCGATTGTTGCCAGGTTTGCGGCTGAAGAGGGGATTGCGTTGCGCATCGACCGTCAGCCGCTATCTAACTCTGGTGATTTACCGGCTAATCTGCGCAGTTCTCAGGGATTCAGTAGCGCGTTTTATGGTGAAGAGATTAGCGAGGCACTGTTCCTGCAAGTGCTGGATGACGCAAGCCATCGGGGTGATCGTTCGCTGGAGGTGATGTGTCATCCGGCGTTTATCGATAATACTATCCGTCAGAGTGCTTACTGTTTCCCACGCTTAACGGAGCTGGATGTGTTGACATCAGCGTCGTTGAAAGGTGCTATCGCTCAGCGTGGTTATCGGTTGGGGAGTTATCGGGATGTGTAAGTGAGGATGTTTGCCAGATGCGGCGTGAACCTTGCATCCGGCGATTAATTCCTACAAAGGCGGCGTAACTGCGCCGCTTGAGACTGCTGACAAACGCAAAACTGCCTGATGCGCTTCGCTTATCAGGATCTACGCAGCTCCTGCAATATATTGAATTTTCATGCTTTTGTAGGCCGGATAAGGCGTTCACGCCGCATCCGGCATAAACAAAGCGCACTATGTAAATCATTTGAGGCGGCGCAATTGCGCCGCCTCCCATCAGGCAGGAATTTTGTCAATCTTAGGAATGCGTGACCACACGCGGTGTGCTGCCATCAGCGTTAGCAGTTCATCCATAAAACTACCGTCAGCGCTGTCAGCTTCCACAATCCCTTCTTCACCCTGGTCAGCGACCTTGATTGTTGCTTTAAACTTGCGCGCGTCTCCCGCCAGCGCAATCGGTTTAAGGTGTTTGTAGGCTTCCATCAGGTAGTAGTTGGCATCGCCGTTGTCAGCGATATCCGCGATATTGCCGCAAGGGACAATGACCGCATCGACCGTCAGCGAAGGTGCACCGGCAAAGGTAGCGGCTATAGGCAACACCGTACCGTCATCCGCAGTCACTTCACCCATTCGGGAGTAGAGCAGTTTGGCATGAACGCCTTTGGCCTTCAGGGCCTTGAGAATGGCCAGAAGGTCTGCCGATCTCACTTCATCATTAAGTAAAATCGCTACCACGCGACCTTTCACATCACCGTCAGGAATGGCGTACAAACTTAAGGATGGATCCTTTTTCAGACCGTTGACGTCCGGAGGTGGGGTGATATTCAGCTGGTCGTCAGTCAGTTCTATACCGAGATTTTTCGCCACCGCCTGGGCCAGAGTGAGATCAATATGCGCCAGCTGGTCAACAACGCGCTCACGAATATACGGACGAACGACTTTGCTTAACTCAAAACTGAAACCATCGACAATATGGCGCTGCTCGAATGGCGTCTGACTTAGCCAGAACAGACGCGGATGGGAATAATATTCGCCAAACGATGGACTGCGCTCACGAACTTTATTTCCTTCCACGCGTTCCTGATATGATTCAAAACCGCCGCGTTTCGGTCCCGGCGGTGTTTCGCGCGGCCAGTTATCGTTGATCGAGTTCGGTTCGTAATTCGCCGGGTTAGTGTCGATCCCCATACGATGCATGCCATCACGCTGGAAGTTGTGGTAAGGGCAGGTCGGACGGTTAATCGGAATCTCATGGAAATTCGGCCCACCAAGACGACTGATTTGTGTATCGGTATAGGAGAACAAACGTCCCTGCAACAGCGGATCGTTGGTGAAGTCCAGACCAGGAACAATATGACCTGGATGGAATGCTGCTTGTTCGTTTTCGGCAAAGAAGTTATCCGGATTGCGATTGAGCACCATTTTGCCGACACGCTGAACGGGCACCAGTTCTTCCGGGATCAGTTTGGTTGGATCGAGAAGATCGAAGTCGAACTTGAATTCATCTTCTTCAGGAATCAACTGGAAGCCCAGTTCGTATTCCGGAAAATCGCCTGCTTCAATGGCTTCCCACAACTCGCGGCGGTGGAAGTCCGGGTCACGTCCGGTAAGTTTTTGTGCTTCATCCCAAACGAGTGAGGCTTTACCTGCCAGTGGTTTCCAGTGGAAACGTACAAACGTTGCCTTCCCTTCGGCATTAATCAGGCGGAAGGTGTGAATACCGAAGCCTTCCATGGTGCGGTAACTGCGGGGGATGCCGCGATCCGACATCGCCCACATCACGTTGTGCAGAGTTTCAGGTTGCAGAGAAACATAATCCCAGAAAGTATCGTGGGCACTTTGCCCTTGTGGAATTGCCCAGTGCGGTTCTGGTTTTACCGCATGAACAAAATCGGGGAATTTATGCGCATCCTGGATAAAGAAGATTGGCGTGTTATTGCCAACGAGGTCAAAAATACCCTCTTCAGTATAGAACTTGGTGGCAAAACCACGGATATCACGCACGGTATCGGCAGAGCCAGCGCCACCCTGAACGGTAGAGAACCTAACAAATACTGGGGTGATTTTGTTCGGATCTGAGAGGAAATCCGCTTTGGTGATATCGCTTAAGTTTTTATATGGCTGGAAATAACCGTGAGCTGCTGATCCGCGTGCATGAACAATACGTTCCGGGATGCGCTCATGGTCAAAGTGGGTGATTTTCTCGCGCAGAATAAAATCTTCCAGCAGCGTTGGACCACGGTTACCGGCACGCAGTGAGTTTTGATCATCGGCGATGCGCACGCCCTGATTAGTGGTCAGCGCATAATTTTCACTGCCTTTGCGTACGTCTTCCAGAGAATTAAGTTTTTCGTTACGTGTATCAGGGGCTTTCAGGCTCCCAGGGGCGGTAGGTTGTGCACCTGGCGGTGTTGGTTCAGCCGCTGGACGATGAGATCCGTCCTCAGGTGCCAGTGAGTCCATCCCCGGTTTCGCTTCGCTGGAATCGTGTAGTGGTGACTGGTGCTGATGTGGGTTCTTTTCGTTATGTTGCGACATTGAACTCGTCTCCTTAATTTATTACTGAAAGGGCCGCTGTTTTGGTCAAAAAACTCTCTAACTATAGACCACCAGCCAGATCCCGCTTCGGAGACTATTCTGGAAACGGTGTTATGAAATACACGCAAAGCGGGACGTACAGGGGCTAAATCGGCTAAACTACAGTTTTTCTAATTTTTAATATGCGTTTAGTGAAGCCAGTAATGAAGAAACCGCTCCGCCAGCAAAACCGCCAGATTATTAGCTATGTCCCACGCACGGAACCCGCGCCGCCAGAACATGCGATAAAGATGGATTCGTTTCGTGATGTCTGGATGCTGCGTGGCAAATATGTTGCGTTTGTACTGATGGGAGAGTCATTTCTGCGCTCACCGGCGTTTACTGTGCCTGAATCTGCCCAACGTTGGGCAAATCAGATCCGCCAGGAAGGGGAAGTGACTGAGTAAGGATTACATACCTCCCGGTTTTGCCGGGAGTTACATGACCTGAAATTCTGCATTTCGTTGCTACATTCATTCAAACCACCTGTAACAAAAAGCTGCCTTTGACGAGCTATTGCTATAAATAAGTGATCTTTTTTCTTTAATTGTTTATTTATTTTAAAATGGTTAAGTTTTGCTAATCATGATGAGCTATTTTTGATAGTTCATCCTGTGGCGTCGCGCTTAAACTTATATTGTAAGTGACTTAGATTTAAATGAGATAATAATTTTGTTAACAATATGAGGCGGGAGATGTTTTCTACAAACTTAATACAGAGTAATTATGGTGATTTAAATATTAAAAGCCTGGCTTTCGACTCTTTTAAAGAAAGGCTTGAGTCTACCATGGCGGCACTCACTTTCTTTATATCAACGGGTCAATGTGACTGCGATGAAATAGCAGAGTCGAACTTCAATCGTATGATTGCCTATATGTCTAACATTAACTATGATGCCTCAAAGCCAGGAGCGCCAGCACTTAGTTTTGATAGGTATCTGCAGGACAATGTTAAATATAGAGTGATAATTAATAATCTTTATGGCAGTGAGTTTCGGATAAGAGATGTTAATGAGAATTTTGTTGGGATGGATTTTACCTGTGAATTCCGACCCGAAAAAATGACGAATTTGATCAATATAAAAAATAGGTTGGTTATTCATTATTTAAGGACTCTATACTATGAAAAAAATTATATACATCCTGCCGGGAGCATTTTTGCTGCGATTCAAAAAAAATGAGAGTCTCCTAAAGTTTCCTTCGATAATATCAATGCTTAATATCAATCTTCTTTTTAATCCACTAAATCTTCCGGGAATGGGAAGTGGTGTGCTTGAAGATATTATGAGTATTCCAGATAGTTCACTTAGAAAACGTCTCGGGTATGAGGTTTTAAGCTTCTCACTACAGGCACATTCATTGAGCCAGGAATGTATTGATAAGTTGGACATTTTTTTCGCTGACGATCTGTTTAAATATGAGTCAGTATGCATCGCCGCGATGGAACATTTAAAAAGTAAAGCAACGGCCCCTATACAAAACGGACCGTTGCCAGCATAAGAATTAACGGTGTGCCAGTTCGGCGTCGTCTTCGCTGTCCAGAATGGCTTTATCGGTTTGCTTCAGCCACTGGCTGGTCAGCGTGCCAGCTGTCATCGAGCCACTAACGTTTAGCGCCGTACGGCCCATGTCGATAAGCGGTTCAACGGAGATTAACAGCGCCACCAGGGTTACTGGCAGGCCCATCGCAGGCAGCACAATCAGTGCGGCGAAAGTTGCACCACCACCGACACCGGCAACGCCTGCGGAACTAACGGTAACAATACCGACCAGCGTCGCAATCCACATCGGGTCCAGCGGGTTAATGCCAACCGTAGGCGCAACCATCACCGCCAGCATTGCCGGATACAAACCGGCGCAGCCGTTCTGACCAATGGTTGCACCGAAAGAGGCGGCGAAACTGGCGATGGATTCAGGAACGCCCAGACGACGCGTTTGTGCTTCCACATTCAGTGGGATAGACGCAGCACTGGAACGGCTGGTAAAGGCAAACGTCAGCACAGGCCATACCTTACGGAAGTACTTCAGCGGACTCACGCCATTAATGCCCAGCAGAATGCCATGCACTGCAAACATAATCAGCAAACCGAGGTAGGACGCGACAACGAAACTTCCCAGTTTGATGATGTCTTGCAAGTTAGAACCTGCAACCACTTTGGTCATTAGAGCCAGAACGCCGTAAGGGGTCAACTGCATGACAAGGCGAACCAGTTTCATCACCCAGCTTTGTAGGGTATCGATAGCGGCTAAGACGCGTTCACCTTTCGGCGCATCATCCTTCAGCAGTTTCAATGCAGCTACGCCGAGGAATGCGGCAAAAATTACCACGCTGATAATTGACGTCGGATTGGCTCCGGTAAGATCGGCAAACGGGTTTTTCGGGATAAAGGACAAGACCAGCTGCGGAACGCTCAGATCAGAGACTTTACCAACATAGTTACTTTCAATGGCGTTCAGACGTGCAGTTTCTGCACCACCCTGAACCAGACCTTCAGCCGTCAAACCAAACAGGTTGGTGACCAGCACACCGACCAGCGCCGCAATCAGCGTGGTAAACAAAAGCGTACCGATGGTCAGAAAACTGATTTTGCCTAACTGAGATGCGTTATGCAGACGGGCAACCGCGCTCAGAATAGAGGCGAAGACTAACGGCATAACGATCATTTGCAGCAGTTGAACATAGCCGTTACCAACGATGTTAAACCACTGTACAGAATCTTTAAGTACCTGGCTGTCAGAACCATAAATGGTATGCAGGGCAAGGCCAAAAACCACACCCATCACCAGACCCACCAGCACTTTTTTCGCCAGACTCCACTGTTTATGGCGGGTCTGAGCCAGCGCAAACAGCAGTACAACGAACACCACGATGTTCGCAATTAATGGAAAGTTCATCCCCGTTCTCCTGATCTTATTATTTCTATCACTGCGTAGCAGTCATAGTGTTGGCGCAAGATTAACAGAACTGTGAGCTGGCTCTTATATTCAAATGGAATTGCTTATTCCAGAAAGGTGATTTTTGCCTTTTTAGTATTCAACCTGATGCTTAATAAGCCGATGAAACTGGATCTGCAAGGTATTGATCATTTGCGATGACCAACGAACAGCGCTGTTCTCGGGTAATGAATGGGGCATCCATACCGACCAGACAAATAATGCCATGCAGATAAAACGTTCCAGTTGGTTGCCCTTTTGGGGAACCAGGATAGGCAAGCGGAAACGCCAGCGGCATGGCCAGAGCAGGGGAACACCGGCGGGTGTCAGCATATCGGCAAGTATGTGGCTCAAATAACCCAGCACCATTCCTTGTAGCGCATCAGCCGGAATGAACCAGCCTTCCGGAACCTTAAGGTAAAAGGTTGCCAGCAGCGCAAATACCGCCAGCAGACTGTGGGTAAAACCACGATGCCCAAAAGCGCGGGCGATCGGTTTTGATATCCATTTTAATCGCTGCCCAAGAAACGACTTTGGGTGATCGATGTCCGGTAACAAACACGTCAGGATTGCGGAAGGGACAATATGCCACCAGTCACCCTGTGCCAGCACGGGCGTCAGCTCGGCATTTTTGGCAAATACCGCACAAGCAATAGAAAAGAGAAGGTGACCTTCCGCCGTCATGATAAAACTCACTAAACTGTCGATACGTACAGTATAGGATTTTTATACAGTGCACGGAAGTGGTGACGGTGTAACTCTTTCTCTTAAATTGACGATTAATCCGTCAGTTGAATGCAAATTCAGATAAAGAACCAGGGGCAGCGTGATCACTGCCCCTGGTCATTAACCGAGAAGGTCTTTTGCGGTGAGTTCTGTCAGCGATGAGAGTTTGACGTTTGCTAATACAAAACGTGGATCATTTTGCGCTTCTGGCGCAGGAACGACGATGGAACGCATGCGGGCTGCTTTAGAAGCGATCATGCCATTTACCGAGTCTTCCAGCGCCACGCAGGTCAGTGGGTCAACGCCCAGTTTTGCTGCGCAGTCGAGATATACTTGCGGATGCGGCTTGCTGTAAGGCAGTTTTTCAGCCGAGGCGAGGGCATCGAAACTGTCGCGTAAGTCAAACATGGTCAACACTTTTTCCAGCATATGTAGTGGTGACGCGGAGGCCAGTCCCACCAATAAACCTTGTTCTTTGCATAACGCAACAGCTTCGCGCACGCCTGGTAATAATGGACGTGTCTCTTCAACCAGTGAAATGGCACGGGCAATAACCCGTTCTACTACTTCCTGACGGCTTGGCCCATTCCACGGTTGCCGGGCGTACCAAAGATCGACCACCATATCGATGCGTAAACCTAAGGTGTCCGGCAGCTCGTTACGACGGGAGATATCCACCCCCAGGCTTGCCATCACATCCAGTTCGGCTCGATCCCATAAAGGTTCTGAGTCGATAAGTAATCCATCCATATCAAAAATTGCAGCAAGAATCTGACGCGGGGTTGACATTACAACCTCTCCTTTAGAGCATTATGTGTAAGGTATTAAGCCGTGCTTATGATTAAGCGCCTATCATATCGCCTTTAAAGAATGGGCGAAAACAGATATCTACAGGTAAACTAAGTGAAACGACGCGTCTTAATCAAGGAGAACTCATGACGTATCAACAAGCTGGACGCATTGCTGTTTTGAAAAGGATTTTGGGTTGGGTGATTTTTATACCTGCATTGATCTCTACATTGATTTCTTTGCTGAAATTTATGAATACCCGGCAGGAAAACCAGGAAGGCATTAATGCGGTCATGCTCGACTTTACTCATGTCATGATCGATATGATGCAGGCGAATACGCCTTTTTTGAATCTGTTCTGGTATAACTCCCCGACCCCTAATTTTAATGGTGGCGTGAACGTTATGTTCTGGGTGATTTTCATCCTGATTTTTGTCGGACTGGCGTTGCAGGATTCCGGTGCCCGGATGAGTCGCCAGGCGCGCTTCTTGCGGGAAGGTGTTGAAGATCAACTCATTCTGGAAAAAGCCAAAGGGGAAGAGGGGCTAACGCGTGAACAAATTGAGTCCCGTATTGTTGTTCCGCACCATACTATTTTCCTGCAGTTTTTCTCACTATATATCCTGCCGGTTATTTGTATTGCTGCAGGTTATGTGTTCTTTTCTCTGCTTGGGTTTATTTAATCAAAAGGCCGCACGGAGCGGCCATTATCCTCAACCCATATCATGCTGCTAATAATCTATCCAATGACTGCTGAGCAATAACCAAATGCTGACCGCCAAATAATCTTGCACGATTTAACAGCGTGTAGAGTTGGTAAACCGGTTGACGTTCAAGGAAATCGGCAGGTAGCGGGGATACTGACTGATAGCCGTCATAGATTTGTGGCGGCTGTTCAGTATGCAGCGGTAACATCGCCAGGTCGCACTCTCGGTCACCCCAGTAGCAGGCAGGGTCGAAAATGTACGGGCCATCCGGACCCAGCGCACAGTTGCCGGACCATAAATCGCCGTGCAACAGAGAAGGCTGCGGTTGATGCGAGGCCAGACGCTGCTGAATATGCTCGACGATGGCGTCGATATTGCCGAAAGCGATCCCTTTCTCTGCTGCCAGTTCCAACTGCCAGCCAATCCGTTGTTCAGCAAAAAACGTTGACCAGCGACGTTGCCAGGTGTTGGGCTGTGGAGTTGTGGAGAGCGAGTTATCAAAATCGAGGCCAAATTGTGGTTGGTCACTCCATTGATGTAAACGCGCAATTTGCTGACCAAGAATAAATGCGCTATGCGCATCCAGCGGACGAGGTGGGAGATAATCCATCACCAGAAAACTGTAGTCACGGTCAGCGCCTACTGCCCAAACCTTAGGCACGGTGACGGTTTTACTACGCGACAGTAACTCCAGTTGGTCGGCTTCGGCGGTAAAACCGGGAAGCAGTTCCCTTTCATCACATTTGACGAAAAAGTCATGTCCTGCATAGCGCAAATGCCATGCGGCATGGACTTCTCCGCCAGGCAGTTCATTACGCAGTTCGATTTCGCCTTCACCTAACTGCTCGCTCAAAAGACGACTGATTGCCTGCCACATGATGTCTCTCCCATGTTGTCTGCCAGATCATAAGGTTAGCGCAAGAATGCGGTGTAAAAACACGAGCTAACGCACACCACAGACTGATTATTGCCCAAAAACCATTTATTTTCTGTTGCTATTCCATTCCTCCCAGGTCGTGATGGTGATTTCAGGATCTTTGCCGGTTGCACTTTGGGTAAGCCCCGAAACCAGTTCTCTAATTTCTTCTTCACTTTGGGTACTGATAAGTCCAAAAGTGTTAGTCCCCAGCTCATGGATATTTCCCTCATCATCCGTCATGGTGAGCAAAAAACCGTCGCGAGTCAGGTAATTATTCAACTCGTTAATTTCAGTCAATGTATCCTCATGCAACATGACGGTTATGACATAACGGACAAGATCGCCACTGGCCATAGTTCACCCCTTTGTTATCACATGACTTTTGAGCATAGTCGGAGAAACGCGTTGCCGACAGGTTGGTGGTGATTCCCCCAATGCTGGGGGAATGTTTTTGTTAGCGGGAAAGGTAAGCGTAAATTTTTTGCGTATCGTCATGGGAGCACAGACGTGTTCCCTGATTGAGTGTGGCTGCACTCCCCGCAGCTACGCCAAAACGGACCATCTCTTCAAGAGAGGCATTTTCTGCCAGTTTCAGTGTCATCGCGCCGACCATGCTGTCACCAGCGCCAACGGTACTCTGGCTTTTCACCGGTGGTGGCACCACCTGAATGCAGTTTTCACTATCAACACCCAGCGCTCCTTGTGGACCAAGGGAAACGACAACCCGTTTGGCCTTGCCGCTATTAACGATTTCCTGCGCGGCTTTGCGGACATCGTCTGGCTGGGTGAGTTCGCGATTCACCAGCGCACTGAGTTCTTTTTGGTTAGGCTTAACCAACTCGATGTTACCAATCGCCAGTGCTGCACTTAACGCTTCGCCAGAACTGTCGATGATGCAGCGGATCCCTTGGTTTTGCGCAGCGGAAATCAGTTGGGTTAATTTTTCCAGCTTCACACCTGGCGGCAGGCTTCCGCTTATGACCAGGATGGCCCCGGATTCAATTTCCAGAACTTGCTCTTCAAGCTGGCGAAACTCATCTTCATTTAATGCCGCGCCTGGCATAACAAAACGATACTGCTCACCGCTTGCTTCCACATGTACGTGTAAATTCTGCCGGTCCAGTCTTTGGCTTCTACAGTAGCGACGGGGACATTTTCATCCGCCAACAGAGAAACCAGGTGTTCGCCGGTCGCGCCACCCGCCGGGAAGATCGCTGTGGCACTGCCTCCAAGATGGGCAATGGCGCGGGCGACGTTGATGCCGCCGCCCCCGGGTTCGAACACCGGTGCGGTACAGCGCAGTTTTCCTTCGGGATAAATTTGCGGGGTAATTGTTGCGCTATCGAGAGAGGGCGCAAGTGTCAACGTATAGATACGTACCATCATTTCCTCCTATAGGCTGATTTCAGTCTGGCACCGAATCAGCCGAAAGTGAAGAAATTAACAATATGATTTATTAGAGCTTTATTTAAAATTTTGCAGATAAATATATATAAATAAAAATCTGTTTTCGCCACATGCTTATTCAAAAAATGAAATAAGAATACATTGCTAAGTTATTCGCGCCTTTTTATAATTCGTTACCTTTCCAGGGACGCTAATCTTTGATCCTTAAGAAAGTTTCCGGGACCGCGATGGTCTCTTTTTTTGTTGTACGGACTCTTGATAAATGAAGCTTTTGAAGACAGTTCCTGCCATCGTTATGTTGGCGGGGGGCATGTTTGCGTCACTGAATGCAGCTGCCGATGATTCCGTTTTTACTGTCATGGACGATCCTGCCAGCGCTAAAAAACCTTTCGAAGGTAATCTGAACGCAGGATATCTTGCACAATCAGGCAATACGAAAAGCTCCTCACTTACGGCTGACACCACCATGACCTGGTATGGACAAACCACTGCCTGGTCGCTGTGGGGGAACGCCAGTAATACTTCTTCTAATGATGAGCGTTCTTCAGAAAAATATGCGGCGGGCGGGCGTAGCCGTTTTAATTTAACTGATTATGACTATTTATTTGGTCAGGCAAGCTGGCTGACAGACCGTTATAACGGCTATCGAGAGCGCGATGTGTTGACCGCGGGTTATGGTCGTCAGTTTTTGAATGGCCCGGTACACAGTTTCCGCTTTGAATTCGGTCCAGGTGTGCGTTACGACAAATATACCGACAATGCCAGTGAAACTCAGCCGCTGGGCTATGCCTCCGGTGCTTATGCATGGCAGTTGACTGACAACGCTAAATTTACGCAGGGTGTTTCCGTCTTTGGCGCGGAAGACACAACGCTGAACTCCGAAAGCGCATTAAATGTTGCTATTAATGAACATTTTGGACTGAAAGTGGCTTACAACGTCACATGGAACTCTGAACCTCCAGAGTCTGCACCGGAACATACCGATCGTCGGACAACCTTATCGCTGGGCTACAGCATGTAAAATTATCTGCCGGACCGTGTTATGCGGTCTGGCTGTCTTCGTTTGTCACTGCTCAGCCCCAAATCATTGCTGCCCAACGTAGCAACAACATAGCGCCACAGATTGCCAGTAGCACCACCACCATCTTCCAGTGTTTTTTATCAAAGCGTTTAGTCGGCATACCAGTGTCCTGCATATCTCTTGTGCGTGATAACGGAGTGTAACAAAAGGGACAGGCATCAAGGGATTTTTTGTTATTACAGCCGTCGGGTGGCGTTGTACACCTGATCACTGTTTCTGCGTTTTATGAAAAAAATAAAATTATGTATCGATATACAAATATCATAAATAGCTGGTTATAAATACGTTTTTAGTTCATCAGCACTAAAACTCAGGCTTTGGCTGATTGCATTAATAGCAGCATAATATGTTTCTACAGTTTTATAATGATTATGATGAATGGCTATATGAACAGCTGACATGTTTTCATGATTTTTAGCGGCCAACAGTGTGAATAATTGACGTTGACTAAAAGAATATTTTTTGCAAAAGTACTCAGTGTTGATATATAAGATAACACGACGTCTTTATTACCCTTGCTCATGGCGATGTATAAAGCAGGGGTTCCATGTGCTGTCGCGCCTTTTAATAAGTCCATGATGTTGATTTTGCTGAGTTTATATTTAACGGCGATCCCATAAACTTTAGAGAGGAACCGTGTGACACACAAAGGGTGATTATTTTCCATTGCAGCAAATAACCCTGGTTCACCATCACGTGTTTTCATGGCTAAAATATCCATCACCATTTTTTTGTTTAAAAGTTCTTGTGCTATTGGAGTGGTTAATGCATTCAGAAAGATATCGATTATTTCATCGAATCCATACAACATGGAGATATAGAGTCCAGGTGTTTCGTTAGCACTTTTAGTTTGCAGTAATTTAACCAGATTATCTTCATGAATGATATGATTGTATACCAGTGACTGGATTTCTTGCATAAATATTTTTACGTTGTCAGTTTGTCCGTTCATCATAGCCAGAAATAAAGCAGGTGTACCAACGCTATTCTGCGCAGTTATTATTTCAATGATTTCTTTTTCAGGGAGTATGGGCAACTGTTTGAATAGTGTAATAAGCTATTGAGTCTGGCCTGTGGCCATTATTAACAACATTGCCGATGGATGTATAGGGGCAAATGGCATTCGTGTCGTGATACCCGCTAAAATAGCAACTGGAACTCCCTCAGGTAATAGAGGAAGAATAGCAATTGCACAGTTGCGAACATACCTATCAGCCCAGGTCTGAGCATCGGGAGCTGAACTGATGAACTTATCAAGCGAGAGAAAGCCCCGTGCTGTCCTGTGGGTGCCTCTGACGGCAACGTTGGTATCGTTCGGGTCGTAAACAGACACAACATAATTTAATTGTCCATACACTGACTGCTTTATTCGTAGCCTTACTGACAAAGTATGATTGTCTATATATAAAATCGCGGACATATGACTGACATTGTTTGCCATCATTCGACAAAAGAAAATATCTAAAGCGAAGCCAAAATCCTTACTCGCGATAACGCGACTCCCTGCAGGAGGATGGCGAAGTAATGCTCTGAACTCCGCATCCCGGACTAAGGGGATATGCTGCCGTATGGATTCAACGGAGGAGTAATGTTTAATCAGGTTGACTTTGCCTTTTCCATTTCTCAATGAATCAAGGGCGTATTGCAATGACAGATGGCGACAAAAAATAGCGGCAGAAGGAGATTGCAAAAAACATGCACTACCATTGAGATTTACTGTTGGGTGTATAGTTTTTTCTCTATGGATTTTTTTAGACAGTTTCATACAATGGTTACGATCTTCAGCAGTTAACTGTTCCTGTTCAATATAATCCAGTATGCTTCGCAAATGGTTAGCTTTAATAGGCGTGGTTTCCAGTAATAAGGAAATGAAATCTTTTTTATAGTGTAATGTAATGAGTATATTTTCTGCATGGATGGGTGAAGTGGCAAAGTTAATGGTAAAAAGGGCAGTGGAATAACAATTTTGTGATATTTTTCGACAGTTTGCGGTAAATTCCTGAATAACACAGTATGACAGCATCGAACTTAAGTCAGAGGTATCAAGTAGGGTGATGAGCTGGCGCGCAAATTTATTAATAGGCTCTGATGAAGGTGTTGGTATGTCGCTATCGATGTGCAATCTATGAGGAGACTTATAATGAGTTCTGATAATGATATCGTTTTGACTCATAATCTATTCGCCTTATATATATCTGGAGGTTTTGAGGATGATGATTAATTATTATCGCCAGAACGAAATGTGCACGAAAAATTGTTATAAGAATTGTGTCACTTTTATCATTGTGATATGACCACTTCGTCATTAATCTCATGAGCGTTTAAAATACTACCGCCAAATCACGCAACGAACTTTGCTGGATTCAGTTTATGCTGCTGTAAATCCGCTCGCAGTAAACCTTTCAGACGCACCGTGATGTTATCAGTGGTTCTTTAAGCGTTTTGCTGGTGTACTCACTACAAACGAATTGCGAATCGAATCAATGTGAAACGGAAAGGTACAATCTCCCTTTTTTTAGTGTTAACATCGCTCAACCGGGTGGAAGGTGAGAGGTTAATGTCTTTCATTTGTGTACCTGATTGCGAACCAATTTAGCATTTGTTGGCTAGATGGTTTCGCAATGAACTGTTAATAAACAAATTTTTCTTTGTATGTGATCTTTCGTGTGGGTCACCACTGCAAATAAGGATATAAAATGCCTGTTATAACTCTTCCTGATGGCAGCCAACGCCATTACGACCACGCTGTAAGCCCCATGGATGTTGCGCTGGACATTGGTCCAGGTCTGGCGAAAGCCTGTATCGCAGGGCGCGTTAATGGCGAACTGGTTGATGCTTGCGATCTGATTGAAAACGACGCACAACTGTCCATCATTACCGCCAAAGACGAAGACGGTCTGGAGATCATTCGTCACTCCTGTGCGCACCTGTTAGGGCACGCGATTAAACAACTTTGGCCGCATACCAAAATGGCAATCGGCCCGGTTATTGACAACGGTTTTTATTACGACGTTGATCTTGACCGCACGTTAACCCAGGAAGATGTCGAAGCACTCGAGAAGCGGATGCATGAGCTTGCTGAGAAAAACTACGACGTCATTAAGAAGAAAGTCAGCTGGCACGAAGCGCGTGAAACTTTCGCCAACCGTGGGGAGAGCTACAAAGTCTCCATTCTTGACGAAAACATCGCCCATGATGACAAGCCAGGTCTGTACTTCCATGAAGAATATGTCGATATGTGCCGCGGTCCGCACGTACCGAACATGCGTTTCTGCCATCATTTCAAACTAATGAAAACGGCAGGGGCTTACTGGCGTGGCGACAGCAACAACAAAATGTTGCAACGTATTTACGGTACGGCGTGGGCAGACAAAAAAGCGCTTAACGCTTACCTGCAGCGCCTGGAAGAAGCCGCGAAACGCGACCACCGTAAAATCGGTAAACAGCTCGACCTGTACCATATGCAGGAAGAAGCGCCGGGTATGGTATTCTGGCACAACGACGGCTGGACCATCTTCCGTGAACTGGAAGTGTTTGTTCGTTCTAAACTGAAAGAGTACCAGTATCAGGAAGTTAAAGGTCCGTTCATGATGGACCGTGTCCTGTGGGAAAAAACCGGTCACTGGGACAACTACAAAGATGCAATGTTCACCACGTCTTCTGAGAACCGTGAATACTGCATTAAGCCGATGAACTGCCCGGGTCACGTACAAATTTTCAACCAGGGGCTGAAGTCTTATCGCGATCTGCCGCTGCGTATGGCCGAGTTTGGTAGCTGCCACCGTAATGAGCCGTCAGGTTCGCTGCATGGCCTGATGCGCGTGCGTGGATTTACCCAGGATGACGCGCATATCTTCTGTACTGAAGAACAAATTCGCGATGAAGTTAACGGATGTATCCGTTTAGTCTATGATATGTACAGCACTTTTGGCTTCGAGAAGATCGTCGTCAAACTCTCCACTCGTCCTGAAAAACGTATTGGCAGCGACGAAATGTGGGATCGTGCTGAGGCGGACCTGGCGGTTGCGCTGGAAGAAAACAACATCCCGTTTGAATATCAACTGGGTGAAGGCGCTTTCTACGGTCCGAAAATTGAATTTACCCTGTATGACTGCCTCGATCGTGCATGGCAGTGCGGTACAGTACAGCTGGACTTCTCCTTGCCGTCTCGTCTGAGCGCCTCCTATGTGGGCGAAGACAACGAGCGTAAGGTACCGGTAATGATTCACCGCGCAATTCTTGGGTCGATGGAACGTTTCATCGGTATCCTGACCGAAGAATTCGCTGGTTTCTTCCCGACCTGGCTTGCGCCGGTTCAGGTTGTTATCATGAATATTACCGATTCACAGTCTGATTACGTTAACGAATTGACGCAAAAACTATCAAATGCGGGCATTCGTGTTAAAGCAGACTTGAGAAATGAGAAGATTGGCTTTAAAATCCGCGAGCACACTTTGCGTCGCGTCCCATATATGCTGGTCTGTGGTGATAAAGAGGTGGAATCAGGCAAAGTTGCCGTTCGCACCCGCCGTGGTAAAGACCTGGGAAGCATGGACGTAAATGAAGTGATCGAGAAGCTGCAACAAGAGATTCGCAGCCGCAGTCTTAAACAATTGGAGGAATAAGGTATTAAAGGCGGAAAACGAGTTCAAACGGCGCGCCCTAACCGTATCAATGGCGAAATTCGCGCCCAGGAAGTTCGCTTAACAGGTCTGGAAGGCGAGCAGCTTGGTATTGTGAGTCTGAGAGAAGCTCTGGAGAAAGCAGAAGAAGCCGGAGTAGACTTAGTCGAGATCAGCCCTAACGCCGAGCCGCCGGTTTGTCGTATAATGGATTACGGCAAATTCCTCTATGAAAAGAGCAAGTCTTCTAAGGAACAGAAGAAAAAGCAAAAAGTTATCCAGGTTAAGGAAATTAAATTCCGTCCTGGTACAGATGAAGGCGACTATCAGGTAAAACTCCGCAGCCTGATTCGCTTTCTCGAAGAGGGTGATAAAGCCAAAATCACGCTGCGTTTCCGCGGTCGTGAGATGGCGCACCAGCAAATCGGTATGGAAGTGCTTAATCGCGTGAAAGACGATTTGCAAGAACTGGCAGTGGTCGAATCCTTCCCAACGAAGATCGAAGGCCGCCAGATGATCATGGTGCTCGCTCCTAAGAAGAAACAGTAAGGCCTTCAAGTAGCACTGTCTGTGGAGCCTTCGGGCTTCACAGGCTTTGTTCGCCTTTGTTTCGTTTATTAACAATGCGAAGTGGAAGTTATTAAAATGCCAAAAATTAAGACCGTACGCGGTGCTGCTAAGCGCTTCAAAAAAACCGGTAAAGGTGGTTTTAAGCACAAGCACGCTAACCTGCGTCACATTCTGACCAAAAAAGCGACCAAACGTAAACGTCACCTGCGTCCAAAAGCCATGGTTTCCAAAGGCGATCTGGGCCTGGTAATCGCGTGCCTGCCGTACGCATAAGCCGTTAACGTTTTTAACTTTTTAATTAGAATATAGATACAGGAGAGCACATATGGCTCGCGTAAAACGTGGTGTTATTGCACGCGCACGTCACAAGAAAATTTTGAAACAAGCTAAAGGCTACTACGGTGCGCGTTCTCGCGTATACCGCGTTGCCTTCCAGGCTGTTATCAAAGCTGGTCAGTATGCTTACCGTGACCGTCGTCAACGTAAGCGTCAGTTCCGTCAACTGTGGATTGCGCGTATCAACGCAGCAGCACGTCAGAACGGTATTTCTTACAGCAAATTCATCAATGGCCTGAAAAAAGCCTCTGTTGAAATCGACCGTAAGATCCTGGCTGATATCGCAGTATTCGACAAAGTAGCGTTCACCGCTCTGGTTGAAAAAGCGAAAGCAGCTCTGGCATAAGCCAGTTGAAAGAGGGAGCTAGTCTCCCTCTTTTCGTTTCAACGCCATCAAAACATTGACTTTTATCGCCGTAGCCTTTTCAATAAAGGTCTTTTGAAGAGTACCAAAAGGTAACGCAAGCAATGAATGCTGCTATTTTCCGCTTCTTTTTTTACTTTAGCACCTGAATCCAGGAGGCTAGCGCGTGAGAAGAGAAACGGAAAACAGCGCCTGAAAGCCTCCCAGTGGAGGCTTTTTTTGTATGCGCGTTTTGAAAAATAAAAAGCCAGTCTATCAGGCGTAATTGTCGCAGCCAGTCTGGACACGGCCAGCGCGGAGAAACCGGAGCGTATTTAAGTACGTGAGAATTTCGAGCACTGCCCGGGACCAAAATGGCAAGTAAAATAGCCTGATGGGATAGGCTCTAAGTCCAACGAACCAGTGTCACCACTGACACAATGAGGAAAACCATGTCACATCTCGCAGAACTGGTTGCCAGTGCGAAGGCGGCCATTAGCCAGGCGTCAGATGTTGCCGCGTTAGATAATGTGCGCGTCGAATATTTGGGTAAAAAAGGGCACTTAACCCTTCAGATGACGACCCTGCGTGAGCTGCCGCCAGAAGAGCGTCCGGCAGCTGGTGCGGTTATCAACGAAGCGAAAGAGCAGGTTCAGCAGGCGCTGAATGCGCGTAAAGCGGAACTGGAAAGCGCAGCGCTGAATGCGCGTCTGGCGGCGGAAACGATTGATGTCTCCCTGCCAGGTCGTCGCATTGAAAACGGCGGTCTGCATCCGGTTACCCGTACCATCGACCGTATCGAAAGTTTCTTCGGTGAGCTTGGCTTTACCGTGGCAACCGGGCCGGAAATCGAAGACGATTATCATAACTTCGATGCTCTGAACATTCCTGGTCACCACCCGGCGCGCGCTGACCACGACACTTTCTGGTTTGACACTACCCGCCTGCTGCGTACCCAGACCTCTGGCGTACAGATCCGCACCATGAAAGCCCAGCAGCCACCGATTCGTATCATCGCGCCTGGCCGCGTTTATCGTAACGACTACGACCAGACTCACACGCCGATGTTCCATCAGATGGAAGGTCTGATTGTTGATACCAACATCAGCTTTACCAACCTGAAAGGCACTCTGCACGATTTCCTGCGTAACTTCTTTGAGGAAGATTTGCAGATTCGCTTCCGTCCTTCCTACTTCCCGTTCACCGAGCCTTCTGCAGAAGTTGACGTCATGGGTAAAAACGGTAAATGGCTGGAAGTGCTGGGTTGCGGGATGGTGCATCCGAACGTGCTGCGTAACGTTGGCATCGACCCGGAAGTTTACTCTGGTTTCGCCTTCGGGATGGGGATGGAGCGTCTGACTATGTTGCGTTACGGCGTCACCGACCTGCGTTCATTCTTCGAAAATGATCTGCGTTTCCTCAAACAGTTTAAATAAGGCAGGAATAGATTATGAAATTCAGTGAACTGTGGTTACGCGAATGGGTGAACCCGGCGATTGATAGCGATGCGCTGGCGAATCAAATCACTATGGCGGGCCTGGAAGTTGACGGTGTAGAACCGGTTGCCGGTAGCTTCCACGGCGTGGTCGTTGGTGAAGTGGTTGAGTGTGCGCAGCATCCGAACGCTGACAAACTGCGTGTGACAAAAGTGAATGTTGGCGGCGATCGCCTGCTGGACATCGTCTGCGGTGCGCCAAACTGCCGTCAGGGCCTGCGTGTGGCGGTAGCTACCATTGGTGCTGTTCTGCCGGGTGATTTCAAAATTAAAGCGGCGAAACTGCGTGGTGAACCGTCTGAAGGGATGCTGTGCTCCTTTTCTGAGCTGGGAATTTCTGACGATCATAGCGGCATTATCGAGCTGCCTGCGGATGCGCCGATTGGCACCGACATCCGTGAATACCTGAAACTTGATGACAACACCATCGAAATCAGCGTGACGCCAAACCGTGCCGACTGTTTAGGTATCATTGGTGTTGCGCGTGACGTTGCCGTGCTGAATCAGCTGCCGCTGGTTGAACCGGAAATCGTTCCGGTTGGTGCGACCATCGACGACACGCTGCCGATTACAGTCGAAGCGCCGGAAGCCTGCCCGCGTTATCTTGGCCGTGTGGTAAAAGGCATTAACGTTAAAGCGCCAACTCCGCTGTGGATGAAAGAAAAACTGCGTCGTTGCGGGATCCGTTCTATCGATGCAGTTGTTGACGTCACCAACTATGTACTGCTCGAACTGGGCCAGCCGATGCACGCTTTCGATAAAGATCGCATTGAAGGCGGCATTGTGGTGCGGATGGCGAAAGAGGGCGAAACGTTGGTACTGCTTGATGGCACTGAAGCGAAGCTGAATGCTGACACTCTGGTCATCGCCGACCACAACAAGGCGCTGGCGATGGGCGGCATCTTTGGTGGCGAACACTCTGGCGTGAATGACGAAACGCAAAACGTCTTGCTGGAATGCGCTTTCTTCAGCCCGCTGTCTATCACCGGTCGTGCTCGTCGTCATGGCCTGCATACTGATGCGTCTCACCGTTATGAGCGTGGCGTTGATCCGGCACTGCAGCACAAAGCGATGGAACGTGCGACCCGTCTGCTGATCGACATCTGCGGTGGTGAGGCTGGTCCGGTAATTGATATCACCAACGAAGCAAAGCTGCCGAAGCGTGCAACCATCACTTTACGTCGTAGCAAACTGGATCGCCTGATCGGCCATCATATTGCGGATGAGCAGGTAACTGACATTCTGCGTCGTCTCGGCTGCGAAGTGACCGAAGGCAAAGACGAGTGGCAGGCAGTTGCGCCGAGCTGGCGTTTCGATATGGAGATTGAAGAAGATCTGGTCGAAGAAGTCGCGCGTGTTTACGGCTACAACAACATCCCGGATGAGCCGGTACAGGCAAGCCTGATTATGGGTACTCACCGTGAAGCTGACCTGTCGCTCAAGCGCGTGAAAACGCTGCTCAACGACAAAGGCTATCAGGAAGTGATCACCTACAGCTTCGTTGATCCGAAAGTGCAGCAGATGATCCATCCAGGCGTTGAAGCCTTACTGCTGCCAAGCCCGATCTCTGTTGAAATGTCAGCAATGCGTCTTTCTCTGTGGACCGGCCTGCTGGCAACCGTGGTGTACAACCAGAACCGTCAGCAGAACCGTGTGCGCATTTTCGAAAGCGGTCTGCGTTTCGTACCAGATACTCAGGCACCGTTGGGCATTCGTCAGGATCTGATGTTAGCCGGTGTGATTTGCGGTAACCGTTACGAAGAGCACTGGAACCTGGCAAAAGAGACCGTTGATTTCTATGATTTGAAAGGCGATCTTGAATCCATTCTCGACCTGACCGGTAAACTGAATGAGGTTGAGTTCCGTGCAGAAGCGAATCCGGCACTGCATCCGGGGCAATCCGCAGCGATTTATCTGAAAGGTGAACGTATTGGTTTTGTTGGGGTTGTTCATCCTGAACTGGAACGTAAACTGGATCTTAACGGTCGCACTCTGGTGTTCGAACTGGAGTGGAACAAGCTCGCAGACCGCGTGGTGCCTCAGGCGCGCGAGATTTCTCGCTTCCCGGCGAACCGTCGTGACATCGCGGTGGTGGTCGCAGAAAACGTTCCCGCAGCGGATATTTTATCCGAATGTAAGAAAGTTGGCGTAAATCAGGTAGTTGGCGTAAACTTATTTGACGTGTACCGCGGTAAGGGTGTTGCGGAGGGGTATAAGAGCCTCGCCATAAGCCTGATCCTGCAAGATACCAGCCGTACACTCGAAGAAGAGGAGATTGCCGCTACCGTCGCCAAATGTGTAGAGGCATTAAAAGAGCGATTCCAGGCATCATTGAGGGATTGAACCTATGGCGCTTACAAAAGCTGAAATGTCAGAATATCTGTTTGATAAGCTTGGGCTTAGCAAGCGGGATGCCAAAGAACTGGTTGAACTGTTTTTCGAAGAGATCCGTCGCGCTCTGGAAAACGGCGAACAGGTGAAACTCTCTGGTTTTGGTAACTTCGATCTGCGTGATAAGAATCAACGCCCGGGACGTAACCCGAAAACGGGCGAGGATATTCCCATTACAGCACGGCGCGTGGTGACCTTCAGACCCGGGCAGAAGTTAAAAAGCCGGGTCGAAAACGCTTCGCCCAAAGACGAGTAATCTGATCTAACTAAAAAGGCCGCTCTGCGGCCTTTTTTCTTTCAATAACTAATTGATTTATAATGTTTTATATCTCTTCGTTCCACGATGCGTCCACATTTAGTGGGGGGAGGGGAGTAAGCCCGCTACATTGTGGGCTTTGTCTTATAGTCTGATCACTGTTTCAAGTCGGTGAGGACACCAAAAAGAAAACCCGCAGTTTTTATGCTGCGGGTTTGTTGTTCATGTCTGTGAGATAGGGTGCCTTATCGACCTTACCCTGGCAACCGATTGACGGGGGATGGCTCCCCCGTCGCGGTTTCCTTACTGCTTACACTGTAAGAACGCCGCAAACTCCGCTCCCCAGAAGCTCATCCGTATTTCACACAGCGAACCGTGCAACATCCAGATGATGAGGATTGCCGTCACGCAGAACGTGATGGCCGTAAGCGATTTTTGCGACATAGCACTTGCTCCTTTTCCGGAGAGGCGCTAACCTTTCACTTGTCAAGGTAATGCGGTTAGGGCCTCGGTTAAACAGAGATGTTTTCCGGGGCCTTTCCACATCTGGCCTTCGGGTATTCCCTCCGACCATCAGCCGAAAGGCACCCGCGCGTAATCTATCGCTTTTTTGTTGCTCCGGCAATTCTGCCTGTTAATCCTGAGGTAAAGGCAAACTCATCTGATTGTTTCCCCTGTGTGAAGCTGGCAGCTCATGCCACGGGATACCTTCTGAAGAGTGAACGCCGGAGGCGTGTTTCGATGTGAATTTATGGAAAGCTTCCAGTGTTGAGAAGCATACACCGCATTCCAGGTTGTTACACTGGTAATACTTTTGCCGCACGGTATTTGAATCATTTTCCGGACGACTGGTACGGATGCGGGCAGATGCGCCACAAAGCGGGCAACGGAACATAGCGACCTCCCTTAACGCAGTGCTGATGTTATTCTAGGTCGTGCTGGCTATAATTCCAACTAACACTTCGTTTTAAGCGAATAGCAGATAGTCGAGTTATCATGTTATTAGCCAATAAATATACGTGGTAAAAGCTCTTTCTTCGATTTAAAATGTATCTGGATAGTAAATATCTTACGTTAAAGGAAATTGTTATGGATTTTTTATCTTCGGCGATACTTTCTGGCATAGTATATGACATGCTTAAACATCATGTTTCGATTACTGCAACTTCAATAAAAGAAAAGTTAAAAAATTGGGTTATTGATGAGGCTGTAGCCCCTGCTTTAGCTAAAGAGCTTGAAAAACTGTCTTTGAACGATGAAATGAGTGAAATAGCAATTGAAAGAAAACTATTGGATAGTAGTGAAATTCAAAAAATACTCTCGTCTATAAAACCTCATGCAGCAACTGTCATTATTCAAAACCATAGTGGCACTGGTGATAATATTGGTGGAAATAAAATTACGAGGTAGTGTCTATGGATAACATTCATAGCTGCAGTTCAATTAGTCAAAATCATACCGGAACAGGCCATAATGTTGCTGGTAACTTAATTATATACAATAGTGATAATGTTGATTATGCGACTGAGTTAGCGATTGCTGTTTTAGTCGGTTGCTGGGATGAAAAAAATAATGGTGATATTGATATAATTACAAGCCTTATTGGCGAGTCATATGACAGTTGGATTCGAAAATTAAGAATAATTGAAGGGATGCAAGATAGTCCTTTGATTCATGAGAGAGGTTCTTGGAGTTTTAAAGATAGAATACAATCATTTCAAACGGTATCGTCAAGATTATTCGATGATCATTTGGATTTGTTTCGGACGACTGTTGTATCCGTTTTTAAAACTATCGACCCACAATTTGAACTGGCACCTGAAGAGCGTTATGCAGCAGTAATTTATGGGAAGGTTTTACCACACAGCCGATTAATAAGGAAAGGACTATCCGAAGGGTTGGCATTAGTTGCAACAAAGCAAGAGTTACTTACTAATTGCTCAAAATATAAAGGGCAATATTGCGCCTCAAGTGTGGTTAAAGAGGTTTTTTCGGCTTCTAGCTGGCAATTATGGGCTAGTACGCAAGATATTCAAGTTATGCTTGCGGAAAGTGCTCCTGACTGTTTTATCGACGAAGTGGAAAATGCTGCATCTCACCAAGACAAGCCATTTGATTCACTTTTTGCACAGGAAGGTATCGGTGGTATTTCAGGTCGGAATTATATGACAGGACTGCTATGGGCTATTGAAGGATTAGCTTGGGCGCCTAACTATTTATCTCGCTCTTTAGTAATATTAGGGGAGCTGGATAGCCATGATCCTGGTGGCAATTGGGCTAACAGGCCACTTAACTCGATAATCAACATATTGTTACCATGGCTTCCTCATACTACAGCTGATATAGATAGACGTATTGCTGCTTTCAACGCATTGGCAAGGGAGTGGCCCGATACAGCATGGCGTGTTTTAGTTCAGTTGCTACCCAACAACACGCAAGTAACATCTGGCACACATATTCCAACTTTTAGAAACTTTATTCCTAACGGTTTTAATAAAAGGCCATCGGGTGATGAGTACCGTACTCAGATTGAAATATACACTCAATTAACAATTGAATTGGCAAGTAAATCATCATTAAGACTTGTTGATTTAGTTGAAAATATTGGTAGATTAGCGCCATTTAAATTCGATGATGCAATTAAACTATTGTATGATTTTTCTAAAAAAACAGATAGTGCTGAATTGAAGTTAGCGGTGTGGGAAAAATGTTTAGAAGTTTATAACAAAAACAAAAGATTCTCAGGTGCTTATTGGGCAATGCAACCAGAACAAAATGAAAAAATCAAAGATGTTTCTACAGTCTTGAAGCCCGAAAATCCTATGCTTTATAGCAAGCGACTTTTTGCACAAAACAATTACTTCCTATTTGATGAAAATGGAAACTGGCGGGACCAAGAAGAAAGGTTGACAAAAGAACGAGGGCAATCAATATACGAAATATATGCTATTAATGGTATTGATGGAGTCTTAGAATTCTCTCTATCTATTGAAAGGCCTGAGTTTGTTGGTAGTAGCCTGGTCGCAGAAGATCTAGAAATTCCTTTAGATATACTGAAAAAACTTATTGTTAGTGATATTAAAAAGGAAAATTCTCTTGCTTCTGGTTATGTACAGGCTAAAAACTACAGAGAAGGAAAATCATGGGTGTTGACAGTTATTAATGACTGGAGTGCTCAAGAAAAGATTGCTTTTTTTCTTTTGTTACCGTTTAAAAAAGAAACATGGGATGCATTAAACGCTTCATTTGATGATTTTCCTTTCGAGTATTGGAAAAATACTCTTGTTAATGCATACAGCTGTGATTCAACGGAAGAAATTTATTTTGCTATAGACTGCTTGATTAAAGTAGACCGTCCCTTGATGGCAATAGATTGTTTATCTAAAATTTTGCATATCGATAATTCAGTTGATAGCAGTAAGGTTGTGCTTGCTCTATTGCAATCAATTAGAACCACAGAAAATATTGAGCGATTTGATATTCACTCATTTAATGAACTTGTGAATTATATTCAAAATGATAACACTGTTTCAGATGACGACTTAGTAAAGATTGAATGGGCATACCTACCTGTAATTAACAGGGGGGCTAATGATTCGTTGCATCCTCAAGTATTAGAGAAAAAACTTGCAAGTGAACCCAGTTTTTTTTGTGAAGTCATTCAATATGCGTATCGATCAGAATTTCAAAAAGCAAGTAAAGAACTATCTGAAAGTGAAATAAATATTGCCAAAAACTCACTCTATTTACTTGATGATTGGAAAAAGATTCCGGGTGTTGATGCTGAAGGCAAGTTTGATGTCAATGCGTTTAATAACTGGTTTGATTTTGTCCAAACAGAATGCGAAAAGTCAGGCCATTTAGATTTTGCTTATCATAGAATTGGAAGCATATTAATTTTTAGCCCTGCAAATGACGAGCATTGGATACTTCCAGAACTGGCCGAGTTTTTGAATAGACGTGAACTTGATAAAGTGCGTACTGGTTATAAGAATGCGATAATAAATTCGCGTGGTGTCTACATTGTTGACCCAGAAGGTAAACCGGAATTGGAGTTGGCCCAACAATATCACACTAAGTCTGATGCAATGGAACTTCTAGGCTTTCATCGATTTGCCCGAATTCTTCGAGAGTTAGCTCATGAATACCAAGCGGAAGCTGAGTTGATAATAGAACAGCACAGTAAAAAAAAGATTGCTGAGATTTAGTGTAGTGCTTGTAGTTTCGGAGAAATAAATCTTTGTTTATAAACATTTATAGTAACTACTGACATTGTTGCCGATTATAATTCGTCTTGGTGTAAGGCGGGTTACACTTGGCCAATCGGTGAAAGGCACAGAGCAAAACTCCAATTAGGTTTGCTTCTGTGCCGTACGTAAGCATGCTAGCCCGTGTCTGAACTAATGCATCCCAGTTGCTCACTCTGTTTCCGCTATCCATTCCGGGATTTTTGCCTCAAGCTCAAGCTGCGTGGTAAAACCGCTGTTATCAATGGTGTGCTCGGCTTTTGCAATAATCCAGTCCTGATTATCAATCTCGCTTTTAAATCCTGTTACCGTGCCATGCATTTCGGGGTAGAGTTCTGCACGTCCACGCGCCAGCGTGATGGAGAATGATGCGGCTCCGCGTTGTAGCTGCTGCCACTTTGCCGCCGCAGCGCGTCTTGCTGCCTGCTCGTTCTGATAAGTCTTGCGTAACACAAACACATTTCCTTCCGCGCCTTCCATATAATCACCTTCACGGCTGCTGCTTTTCTCCTTTTTGGGTTTTGGCGGTTTGCGGCGTTTCACGCTGACTTTTTTCTTTTTCCCGTAATTAAGATCAAGCCAGTAGGCGCGTACCCCCGTATACGCCTCGCGGTCAGCAATACGGAACTGATGGCGATCGCCGCTGCTGCGTGTAATGGCGAACGAGGGCAACGGCTGGCCCTGTGCGTTCACGCCACCACCTGGCATGATGAATAACAGATTGCCGCTTTTTACGGTGGTGATTGCGCCCAGCATTTCCGCCATGCGCGTAAGAAAGGACATGTCGCTTTCTTCGGTCTGGTCGGCGTGGTCGATTTCGATATCCATCAGCATTTCGCTGATTTGCGGTTTCAGACCATACCGATGAGCGATGGCGGATACCACACGCTCAACGGTCACATCATGCCAGGACACCTCACGTTTAACGTTAAATTCATCCCGAAAATCTGCGCTTCTGGCTGAAACAGTCAGCCTGTCCGGCGGTCCTTCGTGAGCGATTTCATCAACAATGTAAGTGCCTTTTTCTGTCAGCGGTTCTCCTTTCCAGCCAATGAGAACCGTCAGGCGCGCGCCCCGTGGCGGTAGCTGCAACTGACCATCTGCATCATCCAGCGTGATGGTGAGCTGGTCTGCTTCAAATCCCCGGTTGTCGGTCAGTGACAGGCTCATCAGGCGCTCTGCCACGCCTGACAGCGTTTTACCCTCCGCGAGAATATCAAAATCCGGCATTTTCACGGGGTCTGTGCCCTGACTGAGCAATTGCATGGTGGTGTCGGTCATCTGTTCCCTCCCTGTGCGGCATGGTCGCATGTGCGTGCAGAGGGGGGTACTGCTTTTTGTTGTCGCCGTGGCGGGAGAATGGCGCAGGAGTGAGATTACACGCGTGGTGGGTGATGATTGTTGCCGAATCATTTAACGGATACAAGGGGCTGAAGCTATGAGTGAAACTCGTTTTCATGGTGCCCGTGTTACGGAAAATACCGACCTGGTAACAGCGATTAACGATGTTGATTCCAGCGTTATCGGTATCGTGGCAACGGCGGATGATGCGGACGCGAAGCTGTTCCCGCTGAACAAGCCCACACTGCTGACCCGCGTCAATGACGTGCTGGGAAAATGCGGGACAACGGGGACGCTTTATCGTGCGCTTAAGGCCATCGCAGACCAGGTGAGCACAAAGGTGATCGTCGTTCGCGTGGCTGAACACAAAGAAGAAGACGGAAAGACGCAGGATCAACTGGTTATCGGTGGTTCTGAGGATGACGGCAGCTATACGGGGATGTATGCGCTGCTTGTTGCAGAGCAGGATGAAAGCATCGGATACCGTCCGCGTATTCTGGCCGCGCCGGAGCTGGACACGGAGGCTGTAACAAAATCCCTGTGCGTGATTGCAGGTAAACTGCGCGCGTTTGTGTATGCCTCATGTCACGGCTGTAACACGATGGCTGAGGCGAGTACCTACCGCCAGAAATTCAACGAACGTGAGGTGATGCTCTTATGGCCGGACTTCATCGCCTACAACCCAAAAAGTGGCAAAAACGAAACGTTCCCCGCGCCTGCCTATGCGTGCGGCCTTCGTGCGTACATTGACCATGAGCAGGGCTGGCACAAATCACTGTCCAACGTTCCGGTTAAAAATGTGCTGGGGATGTCGAGGCATGTGTTCTGGTCGTTGCAGGCCGAAGACAGCGATGCCAACAGCCTCAACAACAAAGAAATCACGACCATTATTCGTCGCAACGGGTTCCGCTTCTGGGGCAACCGCACACCGGAAACGAACGCCTACATCTTTGAGGTGTATACCCGAACCGCACAGGTGCTGGCTGATTCAATTGCGGAAGCGCAGTTTGAAACCATCGACAGTCCACTGACGCCTGCGAACGTGAAGGATGTTATCAGTGCCATCAGGGCAAAACTGGATTCACTGGTTACTGCCGGGAAACTGATTGGCGCGGAGTGCTGGTATGACGTGGTGGATAACAGCACCACGAATTTATGTCAGGGGCGTGTGCGTATTCGCTACAAATATACGCCTGTTCCCCCGCTGGAAGATATGGAGCTTTACCAGACGTTTACTGATGAATACTTTGAACCCGCATTTGCGGTGCTGGGAGGTGCCTGATGGCTGTGCCAAAACATCTTCGCTTTTTTACGCTGTTTGTGGATGGTGAAAACGAAGTGGGTAAGGTGACGTCCGTCACTCTGCCTAAGCTGACGCGCAAAACCGACAGCTACCGGGGTGGTGGCATGATGGGGGCGGTAAGTATTGATCTCGGTCTGGACGACTCCGCGCTTGATGCGAGTTTTGTTATGGGGGGAGCTGTTCGTGCGCTGTTCCTTAAATATGGCGGCACGATTGACGGCACGCTGCTGCGTTTTGCGGGTGAATACTACACCGATGCAGAAAGCGATCTGTATGAAATCGAGATGCGCGGACGTGTGACGGAAATTGATATGGGGGAAGCCAAACAGGGCGAAGCCACATCACACACTTACGCTGTCAAAAACACCTACTACAAGCTGAGCGTTAACGATCGCCCGCTGTGGGAAATCGACCTGTTGAACCACATCTACCGGAAGGACGGCAAGGACATTGTGCCTGACCGTATCCGTTCCGCGCTTGGGCTTGGCTGATAAGTAATATGCAGGCGGCGCAGTGCGTCGCCTCTGACTGAAAAGGAGACAACTGATGAAAGACATCGATACTGAAACCCGGAATAACACCGTGGCGGATGATGTGACGGCAGGTGAGGATATGGCTGTCGAACGTGGCGTAAAACTGACCCGACCAATTGAGCGTGGTGGCGAAAAAATCATGTATGTGGAGATCACCGGGGCTATTGAACAGGCTGGATCCCTGCGTGGTCTGTCGCTGTCTGATGTGCTGAATCTGAAAGCGGATACCATGTTCATGCTGTTGCCTCGCGTGACCTCGCCACGACTGGATGAAGTGATGATTAAAAAAATGTCGTCACGCGATTTTATTCAGTTGTGCGCTGTGGCTGTAAATTTTATGAGCGAGCCAGACTCTGGCGCGAAGAGCGTGCAGGAGACGGCAGCGTAATCACCCTAGTGTGCTTTGAGCACATCGAAGATCTGGTGGCAGATATCGCCGCCATTTTTAACTGGTCGCCCGCCGAAATCTTCATGATGACGCCCGGCGAAGTGGTTAGCTGGCGTGAGCGGGCGGCACTTCGCAGCGGGAATGCAGACAATGAAGACTCTTGATATCCGGGTCGCTTTCAGCGCCGTTGACAGGCTGACCCGGCCTGCCGAAAACGCCCGCCGCCTGATGGGGCAGTTTGGTGACTCCATCCAGCGAACGCAGGGGGCGATCAAAAATCTCGAGCGTCAGGCGCGTTCATTTGAGCGCGCCCGTGACGCTGTCAGTAAAGCGGATGCGGGCATCGTGAAAGCACGACGCCAGCTTAACGCCCTTAATCAGTTACAACGCACGGGTACAGTGCTCAGCGAAAAACAACAAAAGCTGATGCAGCAGTTAAGCACCCGGCTTGAACGCCTGAATGAATCGCGCACACGGGAAATTCAGAAAATGCGGGAGCTTGGCGGAGAACTGAAACGCCACGGCATTTCCCTGACAGGCAGCGATAACACCATTCAGCAGGCCATCAGACGCACCGAACAATACAACAACCAGCTTGAACGCGAACGGCAGGCGCTTGCGCGTGTAACGCAGGCGCGTGAGCGGTATTCGCGCGCGCAGGAAACAGCGGGAAAACTGAAAACAGGTGGTGCGCTGGCAATTGGTGCGGCAGCGGCGGGCGGCTATGCTGCCGGGCGTTTTTTGCAGCCTGCGATCGGGTTCGGCAAAGAGATGTCCCGCGTTCAGGCACTGACGCGAATCGACAAAAACAGCCCGCAGTTTAAGGCGCTGCGTGAGCAGGCGTTAAAACTTGGCTCTGAAACACAGTTTACTGCGAGTGATGCCGCCAGTGGGCAGAGCTTTCTGGCAATGGCTGGTTTTACTCCGCAGGCCATTCAGGCCGCATTGCCCGGTGTTCTTAATATGGCGCTGGCAGGCGGCGTCGAACTCGGCGAGACGGCTGATATAGGCTCCAATATCCTCACACAGTTCAACCTGACAGCCGATCAAATGGACCGGGTGGGCGATACGCTGACAGCAGCATTTACCCGGACCAATACTGATTTACGCGCGCTGGGCGAAACCATGAAGTATACCGGTCCGGTTGCCGCAAAACTTGGTATCAGTCTTGAAGAAGCGGCGGCCATGGCCGGGATGCTTGCCAATAATGGTCTTCGCGGAAGCGATGCTGGCACGGCCATGCGCGCAAGTCTGTCCCGCCTTGCATCACCGCCAAAAGCTGCGGCTGATGCACTGAAAGAGCTGGGGGTGTCAGTTGCTGACGCCAGAGGCAAAATGCGCCCGATGGAGGATGTGCTGCTTGATCTCTATAAGGCGACACAAAAATACGGACAGGTGGACCAGGTCTCCTTCTTCAAGGACATCGCCGGAGAAGAGGCGTTCGTTGGTTTGCAGACGCTTGTTGCGGCGGCTGGTTCAGGAGAGCTGCAAAAACTGACCAGAGAATTGCAGGGGGCAAGGGGAGAGGCCGATCGCGTTGCAAAAGTAATGGCCGATAATCTTGATGGGGACCTGAAAAATCTCGACAGCGCATGGGAAGGTCTTCGTATTCGCATCAGTGATCTGGTTGACGGTCCGCTGCGTTCTGTCACGCAGTGGCTCACGCGGATGCTTGAAAAAATCACCTCGCTGGCGCAGGCCCATCCGGTACTGACGCGCCAGCTACTGATAGCAGGCGGTGCGTTGCTGGCAATGACTGCAACGATTGGCTCGTTGTCGCTGGTTATTGGGGTGCTTTACGGGAAGCTGGCCACCTTGCGTATTGGTTTTGACATTCTTACCCGGTCAATGAATGTCGTCAGGGTGTTGCCTGCGCTATGGGGAATGGTGACGGGTTCCGTTTCTTTACTGGGAGGCGCTATCGGGGCGTTGTTCAGTCCGGTTGGTCTTGTCGTTGCTGCGCTTGCCGGAGCTGCCGTTCTTATCTGGAAATACTGGGATCCCATCAGGGCATTTTTTGCCGGGGTGTTCAGCGGGATTATGGAAAGGCTGACCCCGTTGCGCGAAACCTTTGAACGGTTTGGTCCTGTTTTTGACGCAATCGGAAGCGGGATCAGCCAGGTGTTTAACTGGTTTAAATCGCTGCTGTCACCGATGGAGTCCAGCAAGGAAACGCTGGATAAATGTACCAGTGCTGGCGAGATATTCGGTAACGTTCTTGGTGGAGCGTTACAGCTTGTTCTGACGCCTGCAAAAATGTTGCTGGATACGCTGGCGTGGATACTTGAAAAACTCGGTGTGCTTCCGGATGAAGCGGAAAGGGCGCGCAAGAAAATCGAAGACGCACAGCGTGCGGCCATTCTTCAGGACAAGGTTGCTCTGTTTCAGGGAGACATTGCGAAAATCAATCCGCCAAAGCCTGTAGAAAATGGCAATGGCACCGGAGGTGATAAACCCAAAGACAATAAACCGCTCACAGACAGCAATATCGGTACGCTGCGCAGACTAAGCAAAATTGCTGATAACACAGGTAAGCTGGTTGATGAGACGAAAAAACGCATTGGCCCCGGCGATATTGTCTTTAAGAACCTGCCCCGCGCACTTGCTGTTCGTGGGGAGTGGCAGGAGCGGAAGATTGCGCAGGTCAGTAAGCCTGCCCCCGCAATTAATATCACCCCCGTGGTTCCGGCTCCGCTGCCTCCGGCGCTGGTCCCTGTTGTTGCGGCCAGCACCCGCCCGGTGGCGGAGGCCATACGATCACCAGTAGCATCAGTGCCTGCAACTTCCCGTAACCGGGAGCCTGTTGCCTCCGGATTTGGTGGTGAAATTCATGTTCATCTGCATAACGTTGTTACGCAGAATCCCCACGAACTGGCGAAACTGGTCGGTGAAATGGTCAGGGCAGAAATGGAACGGCGCGCCCGTGCCGGGCGTGGCAGTTTTTACGATAAAGATTGAGGAGTCATGGCCATGATGATGATCTACGGCATGTTTGTTTTTGAGCTGCGTACGTTGTCGCATCAGCAGTTACAGCAAAACAAAAGCTGGCGGCATGTGAAAAATGAACGCGTTAACCGTTCAGCAAGCTGGCAGTATATCGGTGCAGGTGATGATCGCATCGTTCTTTCTGGTGTGCTTTATCCTGAAATTACAGGTGGTGAAGTGTCGCTGTCGCTGCTGACCACGCAGGCGTATACAGGACGCCCCTGGCCTCTGATTGATGGCGTCGGGCAGATTTACGGCATGTATGTCCTGACCGGAACGAATACGACCCGTTCCGAGTTTGATCGCTACGGTAAGGCGAAAAAGATAGAATTTTCACTGACTCTTGAACGCTGTGATGAGGATTTGCGGGAGCGCCTGCAATCCTCATCGTTCAGCGATATGTTGTCCGGCTTCAAAGATAAGGTGACATCATCCCTTAATAGTGCGGCCAGCTCAGTTAAGGGGCTGCTCTGATTTAACGTATGTCGCCAATTTCCTGATGAAGGTGACTGGCGACTTGCTGTTGTATGTCCTTCTCAGAAAATTGTTTTTGAATAACAAATAACAGGATTTTATAATCTCTTAACCTTATAACATGTGTGGTCTGAAATAATAATTAAGGAGATTTTCGTGCTGTCTTACTTAATGGCAATTCACTTTGTTTTATTTGGGAAGTCTACTAATTTAAAAAACTTCTGGAAACATGAAGTAATTCGGCGAAAACGTATGGATATCTGGAGGCTTTTAAGAGAGAAAAAGCAGCGTAACCGGAATTTCCTTTTCTGGTGGCGGTTGGCTAACGAAATGTATATTAATGGTAATAAATTACATAAGAAAGCAGCCAAAAAGTTAAACAGTAAAATAATTAACAAATTTGGTTGTGAAATAGGATTGGGAGCAAATATTGGAAAAGGGTTAACAATTCCCCATCATGCTGGAATTGTTGTTCATTTTGCTGTTGATGCGGGTGAAAATCTGGTATTACGACAGAATACTACCATTGGACAGATAGATGGTGACATGCCTGGTTCAAGAGTGAAAATTGGTAGTAACGTTGATATCGGAGCTAATTGTTGCATCATTGGATTGTCACGTAAAATTGGGGATAATGTAAAAATAGGTGCAATGTCTTTTATAAATAAAGATATACCATCAAACTGCACATATATAACTAAAAAGAGTGGTGTTGTATTGTATAAATAGAGTACATAAAGCCATCGATATTTCTGTCGATGGCTTTTTCTTTTTATTGTGGGGCGACTGGCCACTCAACATCCGCTGCTACTGTTGTATCAACACGATTCAACAATACCCGATATGTCTTCCATGCAGCCAGTAACGATGCCTCTTCCTCCGTCGCAATATCCAAATCTACGGAATCCTGAAGTGGCGCAATATGCTCACTGGCTACCTGCATCAGGCTGTTTTTTGTTTCTTCCGCCTCTCGGATCCGGAACAGTTTTTCTGCTTCTGCATCTTTCACCCAGGCTGTGCCGTTCCACTTCTGAAACTCCCCTTCCGGCGATAACCAGGTAACATTTTCCGGTAACGGACCGAGTTCAGAAATAAATAACGCGTCCCCTGATGCCACGTCATAAACAGTTTTACCCCGATGGTCTTCAACGAGATGCCACGATGCCTCATCACTGTTGAAAACAGCCACGAAGCCAGCCGGAATATCTGGTGGTGCAATATCGGTACTGTTTGCAGGCAGACCTGTATGAGGTGGAATGTATGCATCACCTTCCCCAATAAATTCATTAGTTCCGGTCAGCAGGTTATAAATTTTTATGGTCCGTGATTGTTCACTCATTCTGAAATCCATGTTCACCTCTACTTAATATCAGAGACAGAATATTGTTTATTGAGCGTATGGGTAGGAGTACCAATAACGATGCTACTTCCGTGGCTATGTGCGCCAGAGGTGACATTACCTACGGGATTTTCTGGATTAATCCGGTGTATATGCGAACCAGGGCGAAAACGGTTATTAGCCTGATGTTGTATCAGTACATCATCAGCCTGATGTTCAGGGTTAATACAGATTTGCCCGGAACGAGAGCAACACGTCCGATAATCGCCGCATCCAATATATTTAGTATCCGCATAACGGCAAACGGAATTACCCGGACAGTATGCATATGTGCCAAATACTGCCGACTGGCGAGATTGTGCGTATTCCCAGTTAATTGATTCTGTTTTTTTATTAAAGTTATCCCATGCCTGCTTCATCTGTCGGGCAACACTTTCAAACGGCACCTGACCACATCCGGCCCCCATTGCAGGGAATACCACTGTTTTTATTTTCATGTCTGTCGTTGCGTTTTTATTGTGCTGAAAGATGGCAAGCAGAGCGGCCCAGGTTGCGTTATATACAGCGTCTGTTCCGTCAATTGTCAACGGAACACGCATTGTTGGCGCATGTACCAGCCAGGGGTGATGATTATGCCCCGTTTCAATGACAAATGCAGAACCTACAGGCTGTTCGCCGAGATATTCACGAAGAATATGATTCTGAACGCGGGACTGTAACTGAGTACCGAAGAATGCGGTAATGGCGGCATCAACGCCACCATCCATCAGGCCGAAACTATTTGCCGCACTTACCATGCAGTCAAATTCTCTGATTGTTTCAAATGGCTTTCCGACAATATTCACACTATCTGCATTTGCAAATACCTGCTTAAATGCTTCAGCCATTTCTGTTACTGGTGCAGAAAGAATGAGCGTAATCATGCAAGCCTCACAATATAGTTAAATGCGATGTTTTTTACGGTGTTTTCTGCGTTACCCGTAGCGTTAACGGTGATGGTATGCCCGTGTGAACCTATCGCAACGGAGTGTGTGTGTGCGCCAATTCCTACCGTATGAGTGTGTGCGCCAATATTTACTGTGTGAGAGTGCCCCCCTGCGTTACTTGTTTTTCCAGTGCCAAGTCCTGAGTTATAACCAGCCGAAACACCATTACCTGCGCCAGTGTTGCCAACAGGAATATTGTGTGAATGATCCCCGGCGCTATTCGTGGTTTTAGTGCCATGGTTAAATGAACTGGACGTCTTGGTGCCGTAGTCAAATGATGATGTGGTTTTTGTCCCCAAGTCCGTACTGGACGCGCTGGCACTGTGGGAGTGTGATTTAATGCCGTCCTGTTCCTGAGATAATACGGCCCGACCACTGGCGGGTTTGCCCTTAATCGTCCAGCCACGCATATCAGGGATCACACCAGACGGATAAGCGACTGCAAGCAGGGGATAGACTGTTTTATCAAAAGTCTGCCCCTGCATAACGGTATAGCCTGTAGGCACTGAATCAGAAGGCCACGGTATCGCCGCACCTACCGGAAATGAATCTTGTGGCGTCCATGGTGTCCAGTCACCCGTTGAGTACTGGCTGCGGGTATAGCTTCTGGATGTGTCATACACATAGTAAATCTGTGTTATCCCGGCATTTTTAAGCACAACCAGTGTACCCGCAAAATTCTCCGGGTATTTCAGCGCTGCGCTTGTATTGGCATTCAATGGCTGATGGTACAGCCCCGGTGTTTTGTAATTATCCAGATTCTGATTTGCACCAATCTCAATACTCTGGTCGTTAAAAATATCCTGCGATGTAACATTGACATCATTGGCTAGTGATTTGCCATTAACCTTACGTCCAGAGGGCACACGCCCGTTTGCATTGTCATTAGCGGCTTTCACCGCTTTCGGAGTCGCGGCAAGCGTTTCAGAATCACTGTTAGTGACGCTACTGAGCTGGACTATTCCTTTTCGTGCCGTCGTGGCGTCCTGTGCGGTATATTTCCCGTTAGCAAGGTCATAGGCTGCCTTTACCGCCTTTGGTGTTGCCGCCAGCGTTTCTGAATCGCTGTTGGTGGCGCTACTGAGCTGGGCTATTCCTTTTTGTGCCGTCGTGGCATCCTGAGCGGTATATTTCCCGTTAGCAAGGTCATAGGCTGTCTTGACCGCTTTCGGCGTTGCGGCCAGTGCTTCAGACGTGCTGTTAGTGGCGCTACTGAGTTGAACAAAGCCTTTTGCGGTCAGCGAGGCGTCCGGGTGACGTCGTGACTGTTCATGTTCTTTCAGTTTGTCATTCACGTAATCCACTGTGGCCATCACCATGGTGTTATCCACGGTAAGCGCCACGGTGGCAGTGCTGGATACGGTCAGAATGGTGCGAAATGTTTGTGCACGTCCGGACCCCTCGGCAACGGTTGGTTTGTAACTTTCGGCAGTATTGCCCACCGCGATTAAATCGCCGTGCTCATCAAATACACCAATTTCCCGGATCCAGAATCCACCCGTTTCAGGAGGAATAACCAGCTCCGCAATAATGCGGTTCTGATGTGTTGCGTCCAGGATGACGCGATTAACAGTATGTCGCCACACCTCATGCACCAGACGGGTCTGCTTACTGTCTGGTGTGGGCAACGTGCCGCCACCGTCGCCCACGGCCATGTGAGTCAGGCGGACAGGATTACCATCTGGCGCGGCTGCCTGAGCTAATTTTTTGGCACCAGTATCAGTGATAATGGTTTTAAATTTACGTGTTGTGGTACTCATGCTTAATCGTCCGGATAAATGGTAATGACTTCACCGTCGTAAGTTGCTGCCGCCGCGAAAATATCCCCCGGGATCTCCTGAATGATATTCAGCCCTGTCATGTGGCGGCTGACCGGGCGGGCATCAGCAATCAACCGCTCCATTTCCAGATACATTTCCTCCGTCACGCCACTGTCCAGCGTGCCGACTTCAACGGTAAATGTTCCCGGTTCTCCGCCGAACTCCCACCACTCAGACACACGAATGAGGTATCCCAGCGGCTCAATGGCCCGGCGCAGTGCGCTGATGGTCCCTTTGTGTCGGTGTATCAGCCATGCATCACGAATCACCTGTCGCTTTGTCTCTTCCGGCCAGTTGCGATCCCAGCGGTCAACGGAAAATGCCCAGGCGAGATAAGGCAGCAGATGCACCGGGCAGGTGTCCGGCGACCACAGCGTGTTGAGGTCTACCGGAATGTCTGTAATGCGCGTTCCGACAGCTTCGGCACAACGCATGAAATTGCTGGCTGATGGCGGTAACAGTGAATTACTCATTACGCCCACCTTCGCTGATGGTGAATGACTCACAGCGCGCCGCCTGTATGTCGCTGATGGCCATATTTTGTGTGGGTTCGATTATCTCCACGCGTTGCACACCGTGCACATGCAGTGCGGCAGCAATGGCTGACAACGCCACGTCCTGACCGATAAGCCCCTGCTCAGACAGCCACTTCCTGAACGACGATTCCGCCGCGGCCAGAATAGGTTCGGATTCCGGGCCGGGGTAAAAGTACAGTTTTGCATTCAGCCGCCATGTCACGATTCTGGCACTCTGTACGGTCAAGCGGTCGGCCACCGGGCGGGTATCCTCTGCATTCAGAACGGCGCGAACGGTATTAAGCAACGCCTCCGTTGCCGTGCCGTCGCCCTCAGTGGACAGGATGGAAACCGTCACGTTGGCCGGAGACGGGCTGATGGCCCGCGCATCGCGTACCAGACCGCTGGCGCTGCGGGCAAAATACTCGTATGCACCTGACGGGCCAGCAACACTCAGACCGTCATATGCCCGTTGCGCCCGTAGTCTCAGCGAGGTGTCACTTTCCATCACTGCGTCGGTGGTATCCGTTGCCGGAGTGATAACCAGGCGCTTTGTGTTCATATTGCCCGCGAGGTTGTCCAGGTCTGTCCCGGCGCTGTGGCTTAGCATGCAGGCGCGTGCACCCTCATTGACCCGCTGGCGTAACAGCATTTCACGAAAAGACATGGTTTGAGCGATAACGTTCAGGGGTTCCGATTCCAGCTCCAGCGCGGCGGAGACGGCTTCACGCTGTTCGGCAGGATAGGACGCAATCATCATGGCCTTTGTGTCAGCCAGAATTGCCTCAAAATCAGGCTCCGCGATGATGGCGGGTTCCGGTAACTGGGAAAGGTCAACAGCAGGCATGATTTACTCTCTCAGCGTGATGGTTAATTCAACATTCTGCATGGTCTGCATGACAGTGCCCGACAGCGTCACCCCGGCGCGGCCTCCTGCCTTCCAGACAACGTCGATGGCGTCCAGGGCAATGCGGGGTTCCCATCGTGTCAGCGCAATCACGGCAGCACTCATGCATTGCAGGTGTAGTGGCACACTAAATTTGGCCACCTGATGAAAGGTGATATTCTCACCACAA
>ERZ1034710.84-NODE-84-length-43747-cov-12.624989_pt1 | contig 43747 bp, 58 predicted proteins | sample MGYA00520597_ERZ1034710 | MGnify/ENA primary metagenome ERZ1034710 (study PRJEB33766, sample SAMN09781714) | gut metagenome | biome: gut microbiome | host: Homo sapiens | place: Madagascar | study: EMG produced TPA metagenomics assembly of the PRJNA485056 data set... | reverse complement strand
AAAATCCCTCGGGTAGTGATACCCGTACCGGTTCGATTCCGGTCCGCGGCACCAATAAGCTCAGACAACCTTCTGTTGTTAGGCTTAAGGTGATAGTTTTATCGACAATGGTCACACGTTTTACAAGCAATTCAATCGCTTGTTTTGCGTAGTGGCTATTTTTTTTTGCAAAAATTTCCTCACGCATATTCTTCAGCAGGCTGACAATTTTTGAAGTATCAATATCGGGAGCAGATTTTACAGTAGCTTCACAAATTTCACTGTTGATGTTGCGTAACTCTTCTTTAGCTTTTCTCAAACGCTGCATATCAAATTCGTCTGCGTTGCCGTCCTCAATAACTTTATACAGGTTATTGAGCTTGCGTTCTGCTGCTGCCTTGCGTTGCAGTAAAACAGTTGTGGCGTTCTTTACTTCCTTGTTAGCGTTGCTGAAAGCGTTGGACATGGAATCTGCTACACGCTGAATACCTGCATCAGAAAAGATTTCTCTTTCCAGCGTCGACATGATCCAGTGCTCAATCACTTCTGCACGTATCATTTTTTGTTTGCACCGGTCCGCAGGCACTCTGTCTTTCTTTGCGCATGAATAGTAGTAGTACATATTGCCACGAGTGCAGCAGGAATATCCTTGCATTGCACTTCCGCAATAACCGCAGAAGAATTTACCGGAAAGCAGATAATCTCTTTTGGCTGTGTATGCGCCGCCTTTACGCTTTTTGTTCAGAAGCATCTTCTCCTGCGCTGCCAAAAAGGTTTCTTTTGAAACAATGGCAGGAATAGCGTCGGGGATAGAGATAAAATCGTTAGGGCGCGCGTAGGAATGGCTGTTACGGCGCTTTGTTTTGGGTACGCGATTAAATGTATACGTTCCCATATACCGCTCATTACGAAGAATATCATGCAGACTGTTTTTAGGGAAGTTTTTTCCGCTACGTGTAGTGTAGCCACGTGCGGCAAGTTCCAGGCAGATTTCACCGTATCCTTTGCCGTCAAGATATAAATTGAAGATAAGGCGAACCGCTTCAGCTTCTTTCTCATCAATCACATAATGCTTATCTACTATTTTGTAGCCAAGCGGAGCATAACCGCCATTGAAGATAGCTTTATAAGCGTTTTCGTTCATGCCTTTTTTAGTTTCCTTTGCAAGGTTACGGGAATAGTATGCTGCCATACCGACCATTACTGTTTCCATCATCTGACCTTCAGCCGTGGCAGCATCTATCGGCTGAGCGGCGTATTCGTAGCGTATACCGAGCTTTTCTAATTTGTCCTTGAATATAAAGTAGTTAAGCTCATTACGTGAATTGCGGTCTATCTTATGGAAAATAATAACGTCGAATTTGTTCTCCATAGCATCCGCCATCATCTGATTGTATGCATCACGTGTTAGGGTACTGCGTCCGCTTTTCGCTTCATCGACGTATTCTTTGACTACAGTATAGCCTTTGCTTTTGGCGTAGGCTTTGCAGGCACGGACTTGTGCGTCTATGCTTTCTTCACGCTGCATATCTGATGAGAAGCGAGCATAGATTACTGCATTTAACATAAATAACATCTCCTTTGATTTATAAAATAGCCGCTTCTAAAATAGTCGATTTCGACCATGTTGGGAGCGGTTATTTTTATTTAATTTGTTTTATGTTTGTCGTAATAATCCATACCCTTAAAAATCAACTCTCCTGTACTTTCAGGTATAATTCTTTTTGGGGAATAACTATAAGAAAAGTCTCCTAACATTTTGCCCGTTTTGTCATATTCAATAATACGTTGTATAGAAATTGTTTTACAGTTAAAGTCATAGATTACATTGCTTATAGTATAGGTGTCTTTAAACAAATCCGAAGAATCATTATTGAAGTATGCACGCCATTCCCACGTATCAGCCATTCGGCAATTATCGTGAAGCAGTTCATGCGTAGGTTGATAATTTTCTGAATCAACAAATATAACAAAATCATTTGGATTTAAATAAATCATTTTCCAACGGTTTTTATCTGGTGGAAGAACCGGTTCTCTGTCTGAATGCAAAAGGGGATTAGAAGCTAAACAAACAGAAGCAATAGACAACAAAGTAATGACTAAGAAAAATAATCTCTTCATAATAATATCGCCCTTCTTATAGCCATTCTAGTTTTTTCGCTTGCTCAATAGAGTTTTCTAATGTCACTGCTATTGACTGGGCGGACTGGATAGGAATAGCGAATCGCGCGGTGTCGCTTTCGAGAACGATAAACTTCTCATCACTTTTGCGGCAGAGAGAAATTTTTGCGCCCGGCAGTGCGTCCGTATCAATAGTACCCATGGAAATCTCTTCATTCCATTTTATTTTAGGCAGCTTGCTTGCAGCAGCTTTCGCTGGGGGCTTCTTCTTTACTGTCCGCTTCTTGCGCGTGGTGGTCTTTACTACGTAAGAACGCGGGAAAGTATTCGCACCCTCATTGGCAACTTCAAGATAGAAGAGATACTGTTCGCCATATTGCTTAGCGAACTTAATTCTAGTAGTCTTTAAGTTCTCGCCGGTATTCATCTTCATTGCTATGTATTCAATGGCGGAACGCATATAGTCCCTGTTGTATATTTCAGAAGTCGGGAACGCTTGCAGCATCTTCCATGCAGCCCTAATGTAGTAGGGCATATCATCTATATCATATTCACGAGAAGTCAGCGAATGCTGGATAGATGCAGAGAATATATCTTCACTTAACATTCCTGCCTTTGCTATTTCTGAACCTATTTCATATACAGAGAATAATACATTCGGATTTAATTTATTCATCTTCCCTCTCCTCGTCTTCCCATCATAAAAGAATTTTGAACGCCTCCAATAGATGAAGGCGTTCTTTTTTTACTTGTCGTCGGTTTTTGGCTTTTGCTCACGTCGGCTACCGTCGGCGGAGTAGACTGTCAAAAAGGGCGCGTTTCCTCGACCAACAGTAGCCGTAGAATAGATATAGCGGTATCCTTTGATTTCGGATTAAGCTCACAAAATAGGTCATGAGCAATAGCCATTTGACGTAATTCTTCCTCAGCCTTCATCTTTTTCGCCTCCTTTTTCTTGAATTTTATGTAGCTGTTGCTCAATAAGTTGTTGAACATTTATGCCTTGAGTTTCTAAGCTTTTCGACATGATTAAGTAAGCAACAGACATAAGCTGAGTTTTGGATTCTTGGTCTAGGCTATTATATACGCCAAGGAGTTTTTCTTCGTCACTCCTTACGGCAGGTTTATCATTAACAGAATCAACAGTCGTTTTACAAGGCGCTTTGTCAAGAAGAAAATCAGTAGTAACACCAAATAACTCTGAGAGTTTAGCCAATGATTCGCTATCAATCTTAGTTTTGCCATTCTCCCAATATGAATAAGTATTTTGATTAACACCTACAACTGTGGCGACTTCTTTCTGAGTAAGTCCAGCAGACTTCCTGGCTTCTTTTAAACGCATTATCGCACCTCCCTAAAACATTCAGACTCCCTTAATATCAATATAATTGATATTAAACGAAAAATCAAGCATTCAAATTTCTTTTGATAAAATGTTGATAAAACGCTTGACGTATCAATACAGATGATTTATAATATCAATAAGGTTGATAAATACATTGATAAAACGGAGGTGACAACAGTGAATATCAAAAAAGCTAGAGAGAAAGCAGGACTTACTCAACAAGAATTAGCTGATAAATTAGGCGTAGGGCAATCTGCTGTCGCCATGTGGGAGTCGCAGAAGGCTCTCCCACGTACAGACAAGTTGCCAGTATTGGCTAAGGTTCTCAAATGCAGCGTAGGCGCATTATTAAAAAAATAAAGCCTTCCGCAAGTAGTGTTTGCGAAAGACTTTATTCCATAGTGTATACCTGCGGCGCTTTGCTCCGAGGGCTGAACGGCGATAGTTTAACGTGATAGTGCTTGTGACACATCGCACGAAGCCGAGCAGCACTGCCCTACAATTGTTATCGCAGCTAGACTGCGTGGGGCAGCTCCCGCAACAGACCTTACGACACTACCGCAATACAAGCGTGGTACGAACTTTAGCAGCATGGACTGCTGAATAAATGCCACAGCAACGTACCGCCTTTACAGGCTACAGGAACAGGCATGAATATAAAGTCGGCCATAAGGCTCAACTCCTTTCCATGTCAATAGACATTTATCAATCCTAGTATAGCAAAATGAAAGGTGGTAGTCAACAAATGTTGATGTTTTCGGAAGTTATGAAGCACGCGAGAGTCAAGCGAGGAATCAGTTTGTATGAGCTGGCAAAGCGCACAGGCTACACAATTACAGCTCTTAGCAATTATGAGAAGGGCAAAAGAATACCAAGATTCGACGTGGTTTGCAAAATATGCGAGGCGCTGACGATAAAAATTTCAATTGAAAGTGAGGTGAGAAGATGAAAACGCAATTAGTATGTATGGATTTAGCAAACTATGGTATCTGCGCTAATGATAAAAAAATAGCTCAGCACGCCAAGGAAGTGTGCAAAGCCCTTGACGGACTGAGCTATAACGAAGCAATGGCAACGCTTCATGTTGTCAAAGCTATGTGTGAAGACTATTGCTTATTAGATTTTAAATAAGCAGCTTCAATCTGAGCGTGAATTTCTCGGTATTTAGCGATGTACTCTTCTGGAGAAGTAAACTTAAAGTTTTGGGTACGCATAAAGTCGAGAGTGAACTCGTGGATAATCTGTTGAATTGGATTCAAAGTAATCACCTCCGTTCTGTAAGACTATTATAGCACGGGGAACAAACGAAAGTGAGGGAAAGGGGTGGGAATATGATTAGACCGCCGGAAACATATCAGTTAGAAAACGGATATATCGGGATTGTAGAAAATCCCGGTGCCGTTGCTGAAAATGATGCTGCGCTGGCAGCGTTGGCAAAGTGGTGGCTGCAAATCGCCATTGACAAAGGGGATATCCCCGAACTGAAAGGAGTTGTTTTAAAGTGAAAAAACTGTTTTTCGTAGCTGTGTTGTTGGTTGCGGCGGCGGTATTCGTTAGTGGTTATGGCGTAACAAAAGTTGTCACTTACAAAACCTATTACGTAAGTGAAGGCGAAACCGTATGGGATATTGCAGCAGAACATATGGCTGAGCAAGACAAGACACGTGATGTGCGTGAGCTTATCCACGATATAGCAGAGTATAATGGCTTGCACGGCAAAACGTTGCAGGCAGGACAAAAAATCATCATTCCTCTTGAAAAAGAGGTAAAAAAATAAGCTCCGCGGCACAACGAACCGCAGAGCGTGTAGGGGAAAATGCTAGCCACAAAAACCCTACACACATTATAACACACTTCGTAAGAAAGGATCATGAAAAATGTGTGAAGGAAGATTAACAATCGAACAGGCGCAAATGCTCATGGCTGATTTGACGGCGAGAAAGAACGCCAAACAGCCGAAACTGACAGCAAAACAATGGCTGAACCAGCATAAGGTTTGCAGCCTTTGCAAATTCCAGGCAACTTGCCACCATAACCCGGTTCAATGGGTGCAGGAATGGGCAGACGATGAAGCAGGGGAATTTCATCCTAGAGTAAATCGTTCGCTGACCACGGGCCAATACAACGCCTGCTGCAAATGGGACGGCGAGACGACGATGAGCCTTATGAAATCGCTTGAAAAAGCGAAGGAGAGAGGGGAAGTTATATGACCAGAGAGGAAAAGATTATGGCGGCGGTTCAAACGTTGGCTGACGAAGGCGTAGCCTTTGTTAAGTTATACGGAAAGCGCGAAGTGCAGCTTAGCGATACAACAGGAATAAGCGGCTTGCAGACCGAACTGAAAATCTTTTTTGATGGCGACTTCGGACGTATTGACAAGGTTAAATTTGTCAATGGTTATAAACTTTATAGCCGTGATTACGGTTACAGTAAGCCGCATACCGAGTACCCGGTTGACGAGGAGGTGCCGTTCTAATGAGCGTATACGAAAAATTGAGCAAGGTGCAATCAGAATTGAAAGCGCCGAAAGGACAATATAACAGCTTCGGAAAGTATAAATACAGAAGCTGTGAGGACATTTTGGAGGCGGTGAAACCGCTGAACGCCAAACATGGTGTAGTGCTGACTGTTGGTGACGAGGTAGTAGAGATCTCTAACCGCTTCTATGTGAAAGCGACGGCAGTATTCGTCGACATTGAAAGCGGCGAAAAGATTACCAATACCGCTTTAGCACGTGAAGATGATAGCAAAAAAGGTATGGACGGCAGTCAGATTACCGGAACAGCTAGCTCATACGCACGCAAATACTGCTTAAACGGCTTGTATTGCATCGACGATACCAAAGATGCAGACACCGACGAATATCGTCACCAGCAGGAGCGTAAGCCGCAGGAGAGCAAACCGCAGGAGAGCCAATATGTTAAAGTAGTCAACGGCAGAACGTCGGTTCTCAACAGCAATGGTTCGTATGTTGGCATTGAAAATCTGACTCTTGAGCAGTTGGAATGGATGCTTACGTCGGAAAAATTTGCAGCGGCTCATGAAGCAATCCGCAGACTGTTGGGGGAGATTAAACAATGAGTAAAAAAAGCATTCTTCAAGCAGAAAAAGAGTGCTTCATGTGTGGTACGGCGCTCAATCTTGAGCGTCACCACGTTATCTTCGGCACTGCTGGCAGAAAGATTTCAGACAAACTAGGATTAACAGTCTGGCTGTGCCATGAGCACCATCAGGGCAAATTTGGGCCGCATCAAGACAGAGCAACCGATTTGCGGCTTAGACGTTTCGCTCAATCCTGCTATGAAGATAAACATAGCCGGGAAGAGTGGATGGAGAAAATCGGGAGGAATTATTTGTGAAATTCGATACCAGAACAATCTGCTGTTTCAACGGCAGTTTGCAGTTTCCGTTGCCGTGGGCAGATGTTGCACAGGTTGGCGAGTTACAGCGTGCGACGAATAGCGGAAAGACTTTAACCGTAGAAGTTAAAGTTAAAAGCGAGAAGCGTAGCCATAACGCTAACAGTTACTGCTGGGCGCTGTGTACTGCGATAGCCAAGGCGATACGCTCATCGAAAGAAGAAGTGTATCAGCAGGCTATTAAGAGCATCGGAGCTTATACTCCGGTGCCCATTAAGGCAGATGCTGTTGAACGCTATACAGAGATATGGAAGGCGCACGGCATAGGCTGGGTAGTCGAGAATATGGGGGCAAGCAAAATCCCTGGTTATGTTGTTCTCGCCTGCTACCACGGCAGCAGTGCATATGACACAAAGGAGATGAGCCAGCTTATAGACTGGCTCATTGATGAAGCGAAGAACGTCGGTGTAGATGTTATCAGCGACGCTGACAGGGCGTTGCTGTTGGAGGACTGGCATGAAGTTAAGAAAAAAACAGTATAAGAAGTACGTTAAGTGGTTGTCTAAGAGGTGGTGGAGAAAAAATGGCTGTTATGCGAATTATTAAGAACAACAACTTCAGCATCGTGTCTAACTCTATCATCCGGGACACAAGATTGTCGCTGAAAGCACGTGGCTTATTCATCCTCATGTTGAGCCTGCCGGAGAGATGGGAATTTAGCGTAAGAGGCTTATCCCAAATTGCAGGCGAGGGACTGGACGCTATCCGTAGCGGCTTACATGAATTGGAGGAGCAAGGCTATCTGTCACGCCAACGCAAACGCAACGCAGAAGGTAAGCTGGGGGACATGGAGTATATACTCTACGAAGAACCCCAAAAGCCTAAAGCAGAAGCACCAACCGAGGAAACCTCTACGGTGGCAGAGCCTATACAGGAAATCCCTACACAGGCAGAGTCGACACAAATAAATAAAGATATAAATAATAACAGACTTAATCAAGAACAGAGAGAGAGAGAAGAACCGAAATTACTCTCTCGACTTAACAGCCAACCTTTACCGCTTGAAACGGCTCAGTTGCAGAACGAGTATTTCAAACGTTTTTGGCTGATGTACCCACGGAAAGCAAAACAATTCCAGGCACAGCTTGCATGGAACGCGTTGCCGGTAGACGTAGAGCTTTACGAAAGAATCTTGCAGGCTGTTGAGAAGTATAGCAAGACGAAGCAATGGGCAGATAAAACCTACGTGCCTTATCCGGAGAACTTTCTTGACGGCAAGCGGTGGGAAGATGATATTCCCGAAGATACACCGAAGCCGACACGAAAGAACGATGTTGCAGCGGCGGCTGAAGCTGTTGTCGCAGGCTTAGAGGGAATGGAGTGGTAGACATGGACAGAAAGCAGAACTGTATCGAGATAGCAAAGCATATGGCTGTGCTGTTCGGCGCTTTTGGACAGAGCAGCGACATAGACCGTCAGAAAATCTACGTCGCTGACCTTGCGGAATTCCCGGCGGAGCTTATCGGTGTAGCGTGTAAAAAACTGCGCTATGAATCGCACTTCCTGCCGACGATTAGTGAAATTATCGAAGCAGCGAGAAGCCTTACCGCTACAAATACAGGCAGACGCTTGCCGACATGGGCGGAAGCTCAACTTGAGATTGAGCGGCAGTTGAACATTGCAGGCAATTACAAAAAGCCTGTGTTTAGCTGCAAAGAGATTGAGCAGGCTGTAAAGGCGTATGGATGGCTTAATCTTTGTATGGCTAATCAAAGCAGTATCAGTAACGCTTGGCATCAGCTCAGCAAACTGTACGAGCAGACTTGTAAATATCAGCGTGAAGAAGCTACAAACCGCTATATCCTTAAAGACAAACCGCAAGGCTTTTTAGGATATACCGAAGCAAAGAATGACGGCTTGTGCTTGCTGGCGCTAGTGTTGGGGGATAAAAAGTGAAAAAAGATTGGGACTTGTTGATTGGCGAAACGCATGGAACGCTGACTGTAAAACAGGTCGTAGGAACCGACAGAAACGGCTACACCTACTTGCTGTGTCAATGTATATGCGGCAGTGAAAAGGTTGTTAAAGGGACAGACTTTTCACGTTGGAAGGTAAAGACCTGCGGCAAATTGGAGTGTAAGCGCAAGGCAAGAGGTGGGGTGCCGTTGCCGGAAGCGCAGGAGAGTTTTCCTCCGTATACAGGCGAGAGAGTTAGTGCTTTAGAGCAACGAATCAAACCACGTTATTTCTGCAAGGCCGTCACACCGGAGTGCACGATAAGCACTCTGCTGCACATCTGCTGCTGTGAGTGCGACAGACCTTGCAAGCGGTGCGAGAATACGCCGCAGAAGTGCGGGGCGAGGGAGAGAAAGTAATGCAATTTGTAGATTTTTTCGCAGGAATAAGCGATACGCAGTTATACAAACAAGCAGGAAACGGCGTTACTGTTAATGTGGCACGTGCTATCGGTGAAAGATTAAAGGAGGTTGAAAAATGGAAATTAAAAGAGTGAAATTGAAAGATTTGCTCTATAGAGAAAAAATCTTGCTTAGGCAGATAAGTGGCGTGACGGAATGGACACCGAAAACGGCACGAATTGCAACTGCACTTACTAAATTGCATGAACATCTTGACGATGGCGTGTATGGAATCCCTGAGGATGAAATGCTCTTTAGTCCAGTGAGCGGCTTTAAGCCATTGTAACGGCCGCTTAATGGTCATCACGTTACGCATATCGTTGATATATGCGCCATACTCCACCTCTACACACGGCACGTCAGATACATTATGGATAGCCTTACATATAACACCTGCCAACATCAAAGCTACAGGCGAATTTGCAGACAAGGCTGTGGATAAACTGATTGAGAAAATCTTAAAAGCTAGTAAAGCTGTAAAGGAGTGATAACATGGCAGAGTTATTATTGACCGCTGGCACTGACGAAGAATTTTTCGCTATCGTTGGTCTTACGATATTCATGGTGTTCTTAGTGTATATCGGCTTTGGCGTTTATGACGAACACTGCGAAAAGAAATGGAGGAAAGAAGATGAGCAAAAATCTAATCCCAGAAATTTGTAAAATGCTCGGCGTGGAGCTGGGCGAAAAATTTAAGGTAGTTAGCAAAGAGGGCAACGAGCAAATTTGCAACTTTACCATGGCAGGTTTGTTTGAACACGATAATAAAGAGAGCGGTAGTTATAACAAAGAGCTGCTGGCGGAAATTGTTTGCAATAACGCAGAAATCGTTAAGCTGCCGTGGAAGCCGAAAATGTTTGAAACTTACTATTCTTTTGACATTATATATGGCGTATTAGTTGTTTGCTCAAATAAATGGACAGGACTGCCTTACCAATATGCTTTATTGGCTAAAGGATGGGCTTTACGCACAAAAGAAGAAGCCAAAGCTGCCTTGCCTGCCGTGGCAAAGGAAATGGGCGTGGAGTATAAAATTTAGGAGGCTTTAAATGAATTATGGTGATTATAAATATACAGAAGATAGTCTTTGCTTGCGCTTAGGGCGGCACTACGGCATCAAGAGAGGGCTTGATTGCGGTCCAAACATTATAATGTCGCAATACAAAGCGGATGGTGAATGGGTAATTGCAACAATCATGCAAGATAAACATAAAATGTATAGCAGTTTTGAATACGAGGCGGATTTCCTGTATATCACTAAAGACAGATATCTATACGAAGTCGAGATAAAGCTGAGTATTGCTGATTTCAGAGCAGACCAACAGAAAACCTTATATCACAACTTTCCAGATGTAAGAGGTTTCTACTATTGTATGCCGATGGAGCTTTACGCTAAGCACAAAGAAGAAGTCTTACGTGTATGCAAGGAAAAAGATGCTGGATTAATCGTCGAAAGCAATGAATTCAAGGTGATTAAAAAAGCACCACAACGTAAAAGCGTTGAGCCGTTGACTGATAGCAGGTATTTACATTATATCCGGTTGTTTGCCAAAAAGTGGGTAAGAAGGAGGGAATTAATAGATGGGTGTAACATTAAGTGATAAACGTAGAACCGTCGAATATGATTTTGGTTATGGGGCATTGCTCCGCTATCGGTTGGCAGTTGCGGAAGCATATGGCGTTAAAACAGCACTTTTAGCTGCTATTACACCGCCCTTTTCAGATATGGATAATGTATTTATAGAGGAAGTTGAGGAAAAAGTACCAGATGAAGTAGCTGATTTTCTCTTTGCTTGCGATTGTGGTGCTGAGTTTAATCAAAAACAATCTAGCGTAATTTATCAAGCGTTGAAAGATATTACATTGCCAGAGAACTATAATCCTGTAATTACTGCATATGGCAAGACATACGACTTGCATAAAGCGTTTATAGAAGTCTTTGGCTTAGGTAGGTACAAACACAATGGTGTCCTGTGGGCATAGTAAGGAGACGTTGTTTTGCGCAAAAATCTCTTGTAAGGTGCGGGTATTGAGAGGTAGTGATAGCATGAAATCTAAAGCGTATTGCTTTTCCAACGCCGCAGACTACGATATTGATGACATATCGGAAAAAATAACATTTGCTGAAACGGCAGGTAAGGCAAAACAAAATTTTAGCATAGAAAACGGAATCTGTTTCAAGGACATCAGAGTGCAGCGTTTGCCTTGGGCTGACAAATACGGTAGCGTTGACAATATTCCTGTCGAGGAATGGTTAAACCACGGTTGGCATTTTATTAATTGCGATACCTGGATATGACATAGCAGGCGGTTTAGTTGAACTACATCAGTGCAAAAAATGCAAAACCAAGTACGCCGATTATAGAGGGCATTTCGTTTTTTGCCCTTACTGTGGTAGACGAATCGTAAAAATCGTCAATAAAGATTAAGCCCATGGGTGCGGCGGATGGGTTGCCGAATGGCAGTAGGTTGCGAAACGTAGAAGTAAGCGCCGCTATTGTGCGCTGAACGAAAACGCTTTGCGTAAAACGAGAACCCGAGAATTCCCACGCCGCCGCTTTTTATAAAAGGAGTGATAGCATATGAAGCAAACCTGCGATATATGTAAGCACGAAAGCGGAAGTTGTAATCGTTATCTAACAGAGGATAGCAGAACAATCACGATATGCCCTAACTGCTTAGTCAATGGTACAAGTTATCTTGCAATGGTTGCGAGGAAGGCTCACGAACAAGGAAGGTTAATACAGGAATCAAAGCCAACCGCATTGTTTTGGGAAAGACTTGCCAGAAGAAGATTTTTATAAAAGGAGTAACAAAATGAAAAAAGAAAAAATAAAAGCTATAGATGCTGCCCGGCTCATAAAGGCAATGTGCAGCAAGCGGAAACGCTGCAAAGGTTGCATCTTTCACGATGTTAACTCCGCTTCACCTTGCAAAGTGACAAATTGGCCTGATGAGTGGGAGGTTGATTAAATGATTAACAAAGACCAAATCAGACGTATGCTGGACATTGCAGATATTAAAACATCGGCACGGCTGATGTTACTTGTTGTCGAGATTGTAGAACTGCAGGCGGACTTAAAAGCGTTAGAGTCGCTTGTACAGATGCAGTATGATAGTCACGCAGTAGATGCTGCTAAAAATCATGTACGGCAACAGCCTGAGTACATGGAGATTAATAACGAGCTAAAGAAAGCTACAGAAGCTGTAACAAAGGCTATGAGCGATCCAGAAGCACGTTTGAGAGCAATGGTTGAAGCTAAAATGCGTGGAGATATATAATTTGGAGTAAACGAATGGAGTTTGGGTAAGGAGGTACAGCAGTGAATGACGAAAAACTAATCGTCCTGCTTTACGCGTTCCGCTACGCAGTACACAGAATTCCTACGCAGAGTTTGGCAGCTATCCAAAGCGAATTGGTGACTAATCTTCACCGGTTGCCAGATTGGATGCTGGCGCAGATGGAACGTGACCTTGAATGGAATTTTGAGTTGATGGAGATGCACAAAGATGAGGACGGCAGAGCGGGCTTTGGCAATGACTGCGAATTTCAACGTCCGATACTGGAAGCGATAAAACAGGAAAGGGAAGCGAGAAAATGAAGTATCTTGTAACCTGGAAGAGTATCGCTTTCCCAGATATGGACCTGCAAACCTGCGTTGAGGCTGATAACGCTGATGCAGCGCAGGCTAAGGCAGAGGCGGAAGCGCCGGATGCATTTCAAGATGTTTACTATGTTGACTATGTACAGGAGGTAGAATAATGGCTTTTGTAGATTTTGTTTGCGAGCAGCTGGATGAATTAAAGGAGCAGTTTTGGGAGAAGCACAAGCAGTATTCCAACAGCGACCCGTTAGCGAATTTTCGCCGCGGCGCGATGCTGAACGGCCGTGGTAATAACTATGCTGCTATGTATGAAGAAGCGAAAGCATACGCTGCTAAGCATATCGCTCATGTTTATGCGCATGACATCGACGGCGTAAAGGTAGATGAGAGTTTGAAGGACATTGCTATTTATAGTTTGATTGAACTCTATATGCTTAAAGAGTGGGAGAAGGGACGCACGCAGAACGTGTGCGGAGAAGGCAATTGCAATGATAAGGAGGCAGAAGAGAATGAATAATATTATGTTGTTAGGCCGTTTAACTAAAGATCCGGAAGTAAGATATACCCAAAGCGGTGCTTGTGTTGCTCAGTTTACCTTAGCCGTTGACCGTCCTTATACCAAAGACGGCAGCCGTGAAGCGGACTTTATCCCTTGCGTAGCGTGGGGAAAGACTTCGGAAGCTGTTGGTAATTACGTGCATAAGGGACAACGTCTGTTGGTGGAAGGTCGTCTGCAAATCCGCAACTACGATGCCAAAGACGGAAGCAAGCGCTGGGTAACTGAAGTAATCGTCAATCATGCTGAATTTATCGAGCGCAAGGAGCAGCAGGCAGTGCAGCAGCCGGCACCGCAGAGCATGGAGAGTTTCGGACAGCAGGTCCCGTTTAACGAGGAGATACCGTTCTAATGGCGCGGGGAAAATATCATAATCGGAAAGTGGTTATCGACGGTATAACCTTTGACAGCCAGCGGGAAGGCGACTATTACTGCGAGTTGAAGATCTTAAGAATGGCGGGAGAAGTCATAGACTTTGAACGGCAGGTGACGTTTGAACTTCAACCGAAGTTTAAGCACTCCGGAAAGACGGAGAGAGCCATTAAATACATCGCTGACTTTGTTGTCAAATACAAGGACGGCCGCAGCGTTGTTGTTGATGTGAAAGGCGATAAGACCGACGTATATCGTATCAAACGGAAGATGCTTTTATACAAGCATCCGGACATGATTTTTGAAGAGGTATAGCAATGATTAATGTTAAGAGAATGATTGAATTCTGCTGGCAGCACGAAGAAGATATTCGGCGTGCGATAGCTGAGAAGCGCTTAGACAACGGCGGAGTAGTCACAGGCGGCGGTGGGCATTGTCGAGTCAGCGATCCTACGGCGCAGAAGGCTATCCATAATGTATCTGACGTGCCGTGTGTAGAGGTGGAGTATGGCGCATATATCAACGATATGCGTAACGTGATGACCATTAAGCGGCCGTTACAATGGCTTAAAGCCGCTCACTGGACTAAAGAGCATTATGCCGATAAGCCGCAGGGCGAATTGATTAAGCTCAAATACAGCGAGAGCCTGCTCAGAAATGACATTGTAGAGATAATGGGCATCAGCCAGGCAACCTATTATGTGATGCTGAGTGATATATTTACATACGCCGAAGGCCTAGCGGCAGGGCTAAAGCTGATACCGCCGAAGCGGTGAAGATAGCGGGGAGAAATCCCCGCTTTTTTGTTGCTTATTGGACACCAACATGGTACAATAATGGAAAAAAGGAGGAAAGATTATGAACGAAACAAGAATCCTACGTTGCCTTATCAACAAGGCAGGCGGTAACTCCGGGGCCGGCAGCAAGACGTATAGAACAACGTTGCCGTCAGCATGGATAAAGGAGCTAGGAGTCAGCGAGGAAGATAGAGAGCTGGAATTGACGTTTGACGGCGAGAAAATCATCATTAGAAAGAAGGCGTAATAAATGCATAACGATATGACCGGCCAGAAATTTAACATGCTGACCATAATAGAGGACAGTGGCGGCGGTGTGGTTAAGGTCCGCTGTGATTGCGGGACCGTCAAGACCTGTAACCGCTCCAATATCGTCAGCGGCAAGGTAAAATCATGTGGCTGCATCCGCCGTGGGCGTAAGCGCACAGACATTTTAAAGAGCCACGTTGGCGAGCGTTTTGGCAAGCTGGTTGTTATCGAGGAGCTGCATGGAGGACGCGAAAAAAGAGCTTGACGCACGCAGCGTTGTTGCAGACGGCGAAGAATATCTTCTGCTGTACGTCCTCTAAATTCTAGAATTGACAGCCAGAATTATACGTAGTATAATTAAAACTGAAGAATTATAAAAAAGACATCGGGCGAAAAACTCGGTGTCTTTTTGCTTTGTTCATATAATTTTTCACCCTCTTTTCTCATTATTCAGTCGGCAGCCTATCACTGCCGACAAGCTAATCAACGTCGCTGTCACAGGCGGCGTTTTTTATTTGGTGACCGCAGGGACAGCGGGCCAACATCCTGCCAACGGCAACCCTCCTACGTTGGCAGGACACCAACAGCAAAGGACGTGTCATTATGGGTAGATTTGGGCTTAAGATAAACAAATTGATGCAGGCCTTGGAAAGCCAAGGCGAAATCTATATGCTGGATCGTCGGCAGGTGTGGTCGGATAAATTGCACAAGAAGGTGCAGTCGCTGACGTTATCGAAAAGCGTGCCGACCGAAGAATATAACGCGAACAATCCTAAACCGAAATCTACGCAGCATGAACGAGTTAAGGTGGTTGAGCTGACCACGTTTAGCGAGGTTGAGATAGTGTTAGCGCTGGCGGCAAGATGGAAGCAGGTGACCAGAAATGGCAGACGAGTCAAGAGCAACACCTGCTGAGCTGACGCAGAAGCAGAAAAAATTTGCCGACTACCTTATAAAACTAGGGAGAGATAGAGCAACGGAAGCGGCGAAATTAGCAGGATATAGCGAGAAGAGCGCACGACAAAGCGGCTATGCGAATATGCAGAAAGCGTCAGTTAAGGCTTATATAGAGGAGCGGTTAAAGACAGCCGCAGAGCCGAGAGAGAGAGCAGAAGCAGAGCGAAAGCTTGTAGCTGACGGCGACGAGGTTCTTCAATTTCTCACTGCAACAATGCGCGGCGAGGTTAAAGACCAGTTCGGCCTTGATGCTCAGCTAAAGGATAGGCTGGCGGCCGCTAAAGAGCTGCAAAGAATTATCGACGTTGCTAAGAAGTCGGACGATGGCGGAAGCGAGGGCGGAGCGCTTATCATTCAGCCCGTCTACGGAGCACCGGAGGTTGACGACGATGGATAATGTTCGAAAGCTATATTTTAATCCGGTATTCCGCAAGGTTAATGAGAGCAGGAAACGCTATGTACTGCTTAAAGGTTCTGCCGGCAGCGGCAAGAGCGTAGACCTTGCTAACGACTACATTCTTAAGTTGAGCAGCCCGGAATACAAGGGCGCTAACCTTTTGTGCGTCCGTAAGATTGATGAGTCCAATCGAGACAGCACTTTTGCAGAGCTTAAAACAGCGATATTCCGTATCTTCGGTAGCGCGTGGGAGAAGCATTGGAGCGTGCGCGAATCTCCGCTACGTCTTGAATGCAAGGATACAGGCAACACGGTTATCTTTCGCGGCATGAAGGACGACAAGCAGCGCGAGAAGGTTAAATCTATCACGTCTGATAAAGGTAAGCTTACGTGGATATGGGTGGAAGAAGCGACTGAACTGACGGAAGAAGATTGGGATATTCTCGACGACCGTTTGCGCGGCAAGCTGGATAATCCGAATCTTTATTATCAGATGCGAGGGAGCTTTAACCCGGTGAGTAGCACGCATTGGATTAAAGGCAAGTTCTTTGATACCCCCGACCCGAATGTGCTGGCGCATTCTTCTACGTTCCTAGACAATCTCTTTGTTGACGAGCAATATAAAATGCGCATGGAGCGCCGCAGAGAACGCGACCCGGAAGGCTATCGCGTTTACGCTATGGGTGATTGGGGGCTATTGGGTGGACAGTATTTCAATAACTGGTCGGAACCCCTTCATGTTATTAAGCCGTTCAAAATCCCAGACGGCTGGCTACGGTTCCGGTCTATGGACTGGGGCAGCTACCATCCGTATTCTTGCCATTGGTACGCCGTGGATTATGACGGCGTTATGTACGTCTATCGTGAGCTTTACGGCTACGGCGGCAAGGCGAATGTAGGCACTAAAGAGCCTAGCACCATCGTTGCGCAGCGTATAGCCGATGCTGAGAGCAGCGACAAGCGTTTAATCCAGTACGGCGTGTTAGACAATGCGTGCTGGGGCAGGCAGGACATGGGAGCACCGAGTATAGCAGAAGAAATAAACAGAGTGCTGATGAACAATGGATGCACGTTGTTCGCCCCTTCTGTCAAAGGCAGAGAGCAAGTTGGCGAAGAAATCCGCCTGCGTCTGCAAGGCTGGGAAGATAAAGAAGGCAAACGGCATCCCGGTATAAAGATATTCAACACGTGTTTTCATCTGATCCGCACGCTGCCAGAGATAACGCATGATAAGAATCAGCCGGAGAAGTACGACACGAACGGAGAAGATCATTGCGTCGACGATGTTGGCTATGCCTGCATGAGCCGCCCGTGGAAACCTACCGCACCGAAGAAGCAAGGCAAGCGTGACGGATGGAAATTTGATTATAGTAACGAGAGCAACAGCAGAAGAAGCTTTATGGGAGTATAGAATGATTCGATTTGAGCTTAACATGACTCCAAACGATATAGAGTTAAAGGTAACAGGGCATGATGAGGAACACAGCAAGGAGTTCCACGCGGTCTGCGGCATGGTTAGCGCTGTGTCGCAGTCATGCGTGTATGGCATTGTACACTTCTGCGACGGCTACGAGCTGACAGAGTATGAGCCTGGACGAATTAAAGTCAAGGTCAAGAACCTGCCGACGGCGAGAGCGCTTTGCTTATCGTGTTTAGCAGGGCTTAACGCCATTAAGCAGCAGTTTCCACGCGATTTTGAGGGGTGAGAGATATGTTAGATGATTTCCAATATGCAAAGGCAGAGGACAACTCAACAACCTTTGTCGCTGAGAACAGTAAGCTATTAAGGTATAAGCGGTGGTTCAAGGAAGCTGTGGAAGCGCAGCAGAAGTGGCGCAACGTGGCGAGAGAGGATAGAGAGTTCTATTCCGGCAAACAATGGGCGGACGACGATAAGAAAACGCTTGAAGATGCTAAGCGTCCTGCGATTACCATTAACCGCATAAAGCCGCTAATCAATGTTTTAAGTGGTTATCAACGCCTTAACCGCTATGATATTGACTTCCTGCCACGCACAAACGATGATGATGAGCAGGCGCAGCTCCGTAAAGGCGTGACGAAGTACATCATGGACAGAAGTCGCTATAACTATGAAGAAAGCGACGTGTTTAATGACGGCGTTGTTACCGGTATAGGGTGGTTTGAGGTAGGCTATAAATTCGACTGGCTGGCGCAGGACGGCGACGCGTTTATCCGACGTGTATCGCCTTTTGACATCTACGCCGACCCGGAGAGCCGCGACAAGCATATGCGCGACATGAAATATGTTATCCGTGCTCGGTGGGTAGATAAGGATGAGCTTGCCGCCAAGTATCCGCAGCAGGCAGATGAAATCAACGCTCAGACTGCCGCATATATGACAGAAGAAACAGAGAATGATAAGAAATATAATGAATTATGGTATTCACACGAAACGAAGAAGATTCGCTTTGCTGAATGTTGGTACAAGAAAGCCGTTCAGAAGCAGCTATTTATCCTAAAGAGTGGCGAATTGGTGGAGCAAGTCACCGAAGATATGATAGCTTTAGGCATGATTCTTCGGCAGCAGACAGTGACTACTACCGAGATTCGTATGTTAGCCTTCTTTGACAATGTTGTCTTAGAGGATATTAAGTCTCCGTACAAGCATGGATTTATCCCATTCGTCCCCTTCATCTGCTATTATCAAGGCGAGGACGATATCCCATCCGGCGTTGTACGCGACCTTAAAGACCCGCAGCGCGAGATAAACAAGCGCCGCAGTCAAGAGCTGCATATCCTTAATACGCAGTCTAACGGCGGCTGGATTTCAGAAGAGGGCGCAATGTCACCGCAGCAGGAAGCGTCATTTAAGCGGAATGCTTCTACACCGGGCGCATTGCTTAAAGTCAACCCCGGCGCATTATCTATGCAGAAGCTGCAACGGCTTGAACCGCAAGCGCCGCCATCTAACATCATTAATGCGTCGCAGGAAGCTATGAACGAAATGCCTAGCATCAGCGGTATCAATGAAGCTTTAATGGGCACGGACATTAGTAATTCGCAGTCTGGTAGAGCTATCGAGCTTAAACAGAAGCAAGCTATTACCCATATCGCAGGACTGTTTGACAACCTGCGTATGGCTAAAGAGCTGATTGTAGATATGTTATGGGGAAAACGTGGTGCGCCTGGTATCATTCCGCAGTTCTATACGGAGCAAAAGACGTTTAGAATTGTAGGCGAGAACGGCGAACCGCAGATTGTTACTGTTAATCAGCAGGTTCAGCAGCAGCAAATCAACCCGCAAACAGGCATGATTCAGACGATTACAAAGACGCTCAATGACTTATCCGTGGGCGAATTTGATATAGTCATTGCTGATACACCTGCTACATCGACGCAGCGCACGGCTCAATTCTGGAGCTTAGTCGATGCTTGCGGCAAGTTGGGTATTCAAGGCAACATGATCATGGATATTCTGATTGACTTATCGGATATTCCGCAGAAAGCAGAAATCAAACGTCGATTGAAAAGCCAACAGGAAGAACAGGCGCAGGCACAGCAACAGCAGATGCAGGCTCAAATGGAGCTGGAGAAGCAGAAGCGACTATCTCGCAGCATCGCTTACAAAGACCTGCAATTACCTTTGCAGTTACAGTTGGCGGCGCAAGCGGGTATCCTACCGCAGCAGTACGCAGACGCGTTCCTACAATGGAGCATCCAGCAAATGGCTCAGAGTATGGGCATGGGCGGTATGCAACAGCCTAACATGGTACAGCAAGGCGTTATGCCACAACAATTACCGCAGATGCAACAATTACCGCAACAGCCTACACAACAGGCGGCGCAGTCACCATTGACGCAGGCCGCTATGAATGGATTGGTTGAAGCGAATAAGCCGGTATTATAGGAGGTATAAACAATGGTAGCAGTAAGAAAGAAAAACGAAGAACAGCAGGAACTTTTAGACGCATTGGCTGAAGCTGATGTACCTGCATCCCCTTATGAACGTCATGTATCTATGATGTTAGAACGCTCAAACGTCGCAGAGAAGGCTATGAAGGCACTTGACCGGGCTATGCTTAATAAAGCATTACTATTGCTTGAAGCTAGCGGCGATGGCGCAGGTGATTTAAAAATTAAACAGATTGAAAAAGCGATTGAGATTTACAAGGCGTTACAAGTTTTGTAATCACAATCGCTTTTCTTATATTCGTGCCGCCGACGATATGGGCGCATTTAGCCGACGGGCGTAAAACGTAAAGGAGTAATCACATATGTTTAACTTTAACTTCCAGATGTTTAATGACGATATTCCCGGTATTGATGCTGATGTTTTGGAGCAATTCAAAGACGAGCTGCCGCAGGAAGAACCTGCGGAGCAAGAAGAACAGCAAGAGGAAGCTCACGCTGACCATCACAGCGACAACAAAGATGTAGAGCCGACCGAACAACAGACTGAGGAAGAAGAGGAAGTTCCCGAGGGGTCCAATGTTCCGTATAACCGATTCAAAGGCGTAAATGAGCGCATGAAAGCCGCAGAAGCGCGTCAACGCGAGTTAGAAGCTGAATTAGCTAAGTATAAAAATCAGCCACAGCAGCAAGAGCAGCAGGCATCCCCTGCACCTGCCGCTCCACAGAATGTTGGCGATTTTACCGCTGAGCAGATTAAACTTATGACGAACGAAGCACGCCGCCGCGCCGCAAAGCAGCTCAATTTGACCGAAGAAGATGTTGAGAATATTGAATACAGCGACGACCCAGACGTCAAGGCCTCTTATGACGCGCTCACTGTACAACACATGAACGACGTTAGAAAAGAGGTCGTTGCCTACCAGCAAAAGCAGCAGGCTTATATCGACGATATTCAAACGACCAGCGCGGACTACACAAGCGAGGTTAAGAGATTCAATTCCGACCCGGAGTATGCAGCGAAATGGGAGAAAGTCTGCAAAGCCGCACAGCAGCGCGGCAACCGCTTTATGGCAGCAGCACAGGGAGCTATCGACCGTCTTAATTCTGGTAGAGGTACATCAGGCGATTACTTCTTTGTCAAAGACTTTATGGACAGCGTACTCGGTGACTGGTCTGCACCAACGGCCAAACCGAGCAAAACAAACAAAAAAATTCAAGAAGCGGCAAAACTTCCTACTGCTCCCGAAGTGGGTGGCAGCACTAAAGGCGATATTGTATGGGATACACCAACCATTACCGACTACATCAATAGCGGCAGAATGGACGAAATCCCACCAAATGTGTTAAAGCGCATTATGGGACAGCAAATCGCACCCGGTGATTACGAGGAATAAAGTCCGCGGAAAGGACTAATAAATGAAATTCGAGTTTTATTTGCAGATGTTTGCCGACACTAAAGTTCCGGCAAACCTTGTAAAGAAAGTATGGGCAGCGCAACTTTGGAAAGAAGCACAGCGCGACAACTTCTTTGCTAAATTCACCGGTACTTCTACCGATTCTATCATTCAAAAGGTTACTCAACTGTCTAAAGAGAAGGGCGACCAAATCACTATTCCGTTGATGATGCGTCTTACCGGTGACCCGATTATGGGCGACGCTATGTTGGAAGGTAATGAAGAAGCACTGCAATTTTACGATTACAGTGTAACCATCAACCAATTCCGTCACGCTGTACGCTTAGAGGGTGCTATGGAAGAGCAGAAAACTATTCTTGACCTGCGTACCGCAGCGAAAGACGGCTTGAAAACCTGGCTGACTGAGTACATCGAAAGCCAGATTGTGAAAGTGTTGACTGCTTCCCCGACTACTAGCCACGCTATGTATGCAGGTTCTAACACTGCGGAAAGCACCATTACTGCTACCGACCTGCTGACCACCGACCTTATCTCTGCGGCAGCACGTAAAGCTAAAACTATGTCGCCTAAGATTCGTCGTCCGAAGGTTAACGGCAAGGAATATTACATTCTGTTAGTCGACCCGTACCAAGCGCGCGATTTGAAAAAGGATGAAAAATGGCTGCAAGCTCAGTATAACTGCGCTGAGCGTGGCATTGAAAACCCGTTGTTCAGCGGTATGCTGGGCGTATGGGACGGAGTTGTACTGCATGAGTACGAAAACTTGCAGCGCACTCAGACCGGAGCTTCTAAAGCTATGGTTGGCCATGCTTTACTGCTGGGCTGTCAAGCTGGCGTGCAGGCAATCGGCAAAGAACCGTTCTGGAAAGAGAAATCTTTCGACTACGAAAACAAGGTTGGCTTTGCTGTTGGCGGTATTATGGGCTTTGGCAAGTCTAAATTCAACGAAAAAGACTTTGGCGTTGTACAAATTATCACTTCTTCTGCAAATGACTAATCGCATAAGGGCGGGGATACATTCCCTGCCCTTTACTTTTGTTTTTGGGGCGGTGAATCATGAAAGTAAAACAAGTTGTAAAATTGGTGCGAATGAAAATCACTGACGAAGATACAAATCGCTGGAATGATTATCAAATTCTTGACGTTATCAATGAGGCTGTACGCTTTATCCGCAATATCTTTATCACTAATCAGCCTACCATGCTTTCACAGAAGATTACTGGGGAACTGACGGAAGGTGAAAACGTTATTGAACTAGAGTTCGTTCCGCTAAATTATGTTGACGTGCGCTGCAATGGTAAGCGGCTGCATTTAACTTCGCTGCATTATATTGATGATACAGAGCGAAGAGCTGAGCCGAATTTGTTTGTTCCTGCGGGGATAAAAGCTATTGAAGTTTATCCAATTCCGGATAAAACGTATAAATACATTGTAGTTGCTATCCCGGCGGCAGAAGAACTTTCGGAAGATGATGATTTGCCATTCCCAGAGGATTACAGTGACAACGTTGTAGAGTATGCAGCAATGCGCCTGTCCATGATTGATGAATTTGATCAAACTGTAGAGACACAGTTAATAGCGCAGATACAGGCAAATGTTAGCAATAAGTTGACTGAATATGCTCCAATGGCTCATGTTATAGATAGTTACTAGGATGTGATGAGATGAGACTATCAACTAAACACCAAAGTCAGCAGCAGGTGGAGTTCTACGACTTCACGGGAGGATTAAATACGGCGACTACGGAAGAGCAGATAGCAGAAAATCAGTTAGCAAAGTGCATAAACTTTGAGGTGCAGACTATAACTGGGCTATTAAAGACCGTTGATGGGACGAAGAGGAAATATAGAATTCCTGCGCATAGTGATTACAAGATTACCTCGGCAGCTTATGATGCGTTAAACAAACACATTATATTGTTTGCTGATAACGGAACTGTATTTAGCTCAAAGCTATCGAGCAACTTCGGTAAAGTTGTACAGATAGGTAGGCTGAGCGGATGCTTAAAGCCAATAACGACTGTCTGGGAAGACGGACTGATTACAGCCAGCGGTGGGATGTTGCAATACATAGCAGGCTATCAAATGAAAACCATATCCACATCTCCTAAAAGTTGTAACGGCTGCTATGTGCGTAGTGGGCGCGTATTAGTATTTGAAGATGAAATGATTCGTTATAGCGGCGTTGGCGACGAAGAAAATTGGACAGAAAATAGCAATGACCCATCTGCATCAGTATTTGTTGAAGCTGGTTATAAAGCAGGTGGGAAAATTATAGGCATGGTAAATATGTCAAGCGACATTCTTATTATCAAAGATAATGGGATGCTATTCCGCCTAGCAGGAGAATTTCCCGATTGGCAGATTCATGAAGTTGCTAGAAATGTAGAGTGCAAGAGCAGAAACGCTTACTGCAATGTGCTCAATAACACATTTATTTTAGGTACACGCAGGCTGCAAGCCATTATTACAACTGATGAATACGGCAGCATGAAACCTGCTGACGTTGCGCAGAACGTCCGTAGAGAGCTGGGGAAATTGGGCGCTAGTGTTAGTGTTCGTTATGTTGCGCCACTCAATCAGTTATGGATTCTGGACGGCACGGAGAATGTTTTGCTTTATGACCTTAACGTTCAAGGTTTCTTTAAACGTCAATTTAATGCAGTTGTAACTGATGTGCTGGCGATTGATGAAGAGGTCTATGTCATTAAAGAGGACGGCGTGGACGTGCTGGACGAATTTAGCTATACGGATGAGGGTAAGCCTTTAGAGTATGACTTACAGATGAAAACGCATATCAGCCATTATAACTATCTTCTGAAACGCATTGTTCTTGCCTGTACCGGATTTGCTGACAGCGGGACTAATACGGCACTACATATAGGCAGGAGCATTAAAGTTCCAATTCCTGTTCAATATATTGCTGGATTGGATTCACTGGTGTATGGCAACACTAATTTTGTCTATTTCAACAATGATTATGTGTTCAACACGGAACTACGCAGAGTAGTTTATTCCAATCAAGACGATTTAGTATATGGAAACATAGAATATGTTTACGACAATGAACAGTATGTGCTTGATTATGATTCTTATGTAATCAGCGACAAGCGCATTCGTTATCGCGATAAATCAATTCGCATTAAATTATATGGAAATGGATGTAAGTTTATTTTAAATAAGATTAAATTGGATGTCGTGGAGGTATAAAATGACAAAACTAAAAGAGAAAAAACCGTTTGACTTTTCTCCTCGCGGAGGAACGATTCATGAGTTCGGTGAGTGTTATGTTACGGAAATAGCAGAACTTTATCGCCTACTTAATGAATTGCGCGAAAATAAAGAGGGAATTGAAGAGCCACAAGCTCACCAAATCAAAATCTCCGACCAAGGAAAGCTTTATATTCGCAACACAGACAACTCAGCATGGACGTATATCGGTGAAGTGAATAAGGAGAATCTAGGCCTTAAAGAAATTGGCTTCATCGACAAAACAGACCTCGGCTTTACTGCCGCAGAAGCTGACGGCGAAAAGAACACTTTGGCCGTGAACATTTCTGGCAATGCTGCTCAAATCGCAAATGTTTTAATTGCTGTTACAAATGCACTGGCTGACGGTGAAGCACTGGTATACAACAGCAACACGCAGCGTTTTACGAATCAGAAAGTAGCAGTCATTGACCCGGTAACGGGAACAATCAACGTCGACACGACTGGCAGCGCTGGCAAGATTGGCGACAAACCAGTGTTAAGCACAAACGTTCAAGACGGCGAGATTTTAGTGTACCGCCCGTCTTTGGGCGGATTTGTAAATGAAACTAAGGCTACAGGTATAGGTGCAAAGGAAATCAGTTTTGTAATTAACACAGACATTCTGTTAGGTGCGTATAGCGGTATTGCCACGAAGACTATCAGCCTGCTTGCTACATCCGAAACGGAGCCGACAGATACAGATGCTACCAAACCGCCAGTGTGGGTTCCGGTAAAAAGTACAAGCGAATAGAGGTGCAGCGCCATGATTAACGCTTTTCAAAACGTAATAACATTGACGCGTGGTGATGATTGCGTTCTGGTGGTTGATATTACGGATATAAGCGGCAACGCCTACATTCCTGCCGGGAATGATGTTGTGAAATTTTACGTAAAGAAGCCCGGTAGCGGAGCTTTGGAAGAGCAAGCCGCCTTAATCACTAAAACTTTCAACGCCGACCAGATGTGTTCTATTGGCAAGGCCGACACAGCAAATCTTGATTTAGGTACATACAAATATGGCGTTGTTCTAACGAAGGCTGACGGTACAGTCGCAACTATTATTCCTCCAACAGATTTTATTATCGAGGAGGGAATCGCGAAATGAACACGACATACCTAACGGCTTGCGTTCAAGAGCAAAAGACAGAGCTTGGCGGCACGATGCACGTAAACAATAACCTCACTGGAATTGTCGCTACTGGACTTGATGTCAAACGCCCCATTATCCATATAACTTCGAGAGGCGAACTGCCAGCGATTGGCAGCAGCACTGCTTTTTACGTGGTTGACGACGAGGGCGCTATTTATATTTTTAACGAATCAACGCTGACTTATACGTGTGTCGGTAGAGATTATAAAGAAATTACAGAGATAAATGCCGGAGGTGTTTAAAATTGGCGCAAACATTAAATGTTAACAAATTGATTTTGCGCGGCGGCACTAGCAGTGAGTGGTCTGCGGCTAATCCGGTGCTGCTCAAAAATGAAGTTGGCATAGAACGGTACGAAGCTGGTAAACATAAAATCAAGATAGGCGACGGTGTTACATCTTGGAATAATCTTCCGTATTACGACAGCACGCCCACAAAAGTCAGTGATGTACATATAGGTTTAACTGAGCCAACAGATGACTCAATGTTGTGGATTAAAACAAATTGTAATTCTGCTTCTGGCAACGGCATTACGGCATCCCCGGATATGCCCGTTTCTGGAGCTATGATATGGATAAAGGTATGAGGTGATTTTTATGGCAATCGGCACAGACGTTAAAGCTCCTTATTATATTTTGGGCGCTGACGGCAATTATCATAAACTGCTCAATGAAAATATTGTAGAGCAAATCGAGGGTGTTGGGCGCAGACCTGCTACGGCGTATGAAGCAGGTGACGTAGTAGCAAGCAGCACAAACAGCAAGGTTTTGCTCTTGTGCACGCAAACGGGTACAACAGCGGAAACAGATTTAAATATTGCAAGCAAGACTGCTGGAGAAGCAATTACAGACGGAACTGTAGGTTGGAAGTTAATTCAAAGATACACGGAGGTTCTTCCTATTGCTAATGGCGGTACTGGCGCAGACAATGCTAGTAGTGCTAGAGCTAACTTAGGCATTGACACAACGTTCTTTAACCCCACAGGCAGTATTATCGCCTTTGCTGGCAATACTTTACCCGACGGCTATTTACTCTGTGACGGCTCACAGGTAAGTCGCACAACCTACAACAAACTATTTGATGTAATTGGTACAACATACGGTGAGGGGGATGGGAGCGCAACTTTTAACTTGCCTAACCTAACAGATAAATTTATTCAAGGTAGCAATACTGTGGGTGCTGTTAAAGCAGCTGGATTACCAAATATTACCGCATCCAAGACGGTGCGCACGGCAAGCGACAACGTGTTTAGTAATAATTGGGAAGGTGCTTTAGGGCATGACTTTGCTGCTAGTGATATAAAGTGGTACAACGCTATTGCGTATACAACTGATAGCACAAAGAACAATAGTATATTAAGATTCGATGCATCCAAAAGCAATTCCATCTATGGCAACTCTACTACTGTACAACCACCTGCTGTGACCATGCGCTACATCATTAAATATTAAAAGAGAGGTAACACAAATGAAATATATTTATAAATATGATGAAAAAACAAAAGAATACTTAGGCAAGGCAGAGGCACTTCTTGACCCGTTGGAAACTCAACTGCAACAGAAGGAAATCTATTTATTACCTGCTGATGCAACATTTTCTGCGCCTACTCTGCAAGAAGGATATGTAAGTGTATTCAAAGAAGGTGCTTGGGAGAATATTGAAGATAACCGAGGTAAAGAATATTGGCTGCCAGAGGACAAATACGGCGCACCTGCTCGTGAAATGAAAGAACTGGGGCCGTTGCCTGAAGGCGCAACGCTGACAGCTCCAGAACGCACGCTTGATGAGGTTAAAGCTGACAAGGTGCAAAGTCTTAAAACTGAGCGTGACAGCAAAGAGGTTGAGCCGATTACCTATAACGGCAACAGCTACGACTACGATGACAAGGCTCGTGAGCGTATCAACGCTGCTATCATCGCCTTAGATGTACAGGGAGCTGACGCATCTATTGATTGGACTACGGCAGATAATGCTGATGTTAGAGTAACAGCCAACGATTTACGCATGGTTATTGCTGCCGTCGCTCAGCAATCAAACGCCCTGCACGTGGCGTATCGCGTGGCAAAAGCAAAGGTTGAGCAGGCGACAAGCGTTGCCGAAGTTGAAACTATTACCTTAGGTGTATAAAACGGCTGAAAGCCTTGATATGATTGCGTTTGTGAGCTTTTTGCTGGCTGAGAATTTATAGCAACACATTAGCAACAAGCTCAAACGTAGGTGTGACAATAGATAACAGGGTGTTGGCTGTTGTTGTGTTAGCAATAGGTTAGCAACAAATCATGCGGTGGGAGGTGGGAGCATTGACCTATGAAGAATGGGTAAAAATATACGAAGATAAGACAGGGGACAAACATTACTGCCCGCCGTTCTACACTACACTGTTCGATGAAGAAAAAGGATTCGCGCAGTATTGGGTAGCGGCAGACCATTCAGTGATGTACGTATATGAATGTTGCGGGGACGGCAAGTACTGGTACGATATTGGGGTGCGCGTTTGCAGGGAACATAATATACCGCGCATGGTTACTATCTGTACAAGACACATCTTGCCTTATTTACGATTATTGAAGTTTAAAATACAATCAAAAATTGTCCAACCGGAACGGCACAACGGTTACAAGATTGAGGGGCTTAACCATTTAGGGAAGCCCTTTTATTGTTGGCCTGCATGGTGGGACGAAGATAAACAATGTAATGCTTATTACGTTGTTAGTGAGGTTAACAAATGAAAAAGTTTTATTTTGACCTGCAAATGTTCAAAGGTAAAGGTGGCAGCACAACTACTTATACAATGTCTCCGGAAGAACGCCAGCTTTTAGTTAAGCAGATGAGCTATCTCGATAAGATTTATCCCAACATGGTTAAACTGAATGACCGCGCCGGTGATAATCTGTGGAATAGTTTTGCTGATATGCAATACGATTTTGATGCTGCCAATAAGAACGCGCAGCAGCAAATCAGCAATGCACAGCAAGGACTTGGCAATCTTACTAAAGGACAGTTACCGCAGGCATATACTGATAATATGACACAGGCCGTACAGAGCGGCGTACAGAACAGCGTAGGCAACCTGCTTAATGATATGGGCAATAAGGGCGTTATCAACAGCAGTGTAACCAATCAAGGCATGAACGATATTAGCAAGAACGTAGCCAACACTATGGCTAATCAGTTTACCAATAACGTCCAGACCTTGGGCAATTTGTATAATGACCAAATCTCTAATGCAGGGCAGGGAATTACTACAGCGGCAGGCGCACAGGATGCAGCTATCAACATTCCTAAACAGATGTGGCAGTTGTCCTTGGGATTGGATTCTGCAAACTCCGGTACTCTTGGTAGTATCGCAGGCAAGTATGGCACAACTACAACTAAGAATAATGGCGGCGGTTTAGGCTCATTCCTTGGCGGTGCGGCTACTGGCTTAGCTGGCAATTCCGGCTTCTGGAATTATCTTGGTGGCGGTAAAAAATAAGGCGGTGAATATATATGGCAAGTAATTATATAGACCCCGCTTTTCAAATTGGCATGATGCTAGGTGACGCATACGGCAATATGTGGGCGGCAAATGCCAAAAAGCGGCAAGGCGCAAAAGCTGATGATATTATTGAGCAGATGCAGAACCAACGTGCAATTCAGCGTATTGCTGACGCTCGTAGAGCAGGCATAAGCGATGAGGATGCAGTGCAGGTTATAACCAACAAAATAGCACAGCAGGCAGGAGCACAGGGCGCAACACAGGCAACAGGGATGGGACAACTTAACCAGCCAGGCATTGATTTTATGGGAATGGGCGCACAAATGGCAGAGCCGCAAGACCCGTATAAACTTAGTGTTCCCTCTCCGCTTGACCAATTAAAGGGCGCAGGCGGCAAGGAATATTCAATTAACAAGGCTTTACAGGCAAATCAGAACGCATTAAATAAAGAAAAAGAAGCTCAAACTGTACTTGCTAGCAACCCAACGGCACAGGCGGCGTATAATTGGAATCCAGATTATACCGAAGATAACGTGCGTAAGGCGTTGAGAAAAGCAGGACTTGCTAAAGATGTTATCGACGAGAAAGTCGGAGAAGTCAAAAGCGACATTGCAAAGAGAGCAGACGCGGTTCTTCTTCCGTCTATCCGAAAGAAGATGTTCTATGGCTATGACACCGTGGAGAAAGGCGAGGACGGCAATTTATATCCCGTTCACCATGATCCGGACGCAGTTTCTTTTATGCAGGCTATGGCAGAACTTGAAACACTTAAACAGTATTCTCCCGATACTTATAAGACTTACGCAAGCCAAATGGTAGGTCCGCAAGCGTTGTATAACGAAAGAGTTGCTGACAAGAGGTATGACAAGCAAGTTAAAACTCAACGTGAAAACGCAGAGCAACAGCACAAGTGGAAGGTTCAAGATGCAAATGCAAATTTCGCTAGAAGAGTATACCTGGCTGGGGAAAAAGCTAAATATGGTGGCACTAATAGCAGCGGGACTAGACGGGATACAGGCTTTTATATCGGGAGCCAATATTTCAAAGATGCTGAATCAGCCTATAAAATAGCGGACACATTACTTGCTAGCGAAAATCCAAAAGAGCAGGAGTACGGAAAGCAAATGCGAGCAATTATTGCTCAACGCATATTCGACGGAGGTAATGAAGGCGGAAGTGCATTTGCTAATCGTGCCCCGGACTGGAACAACTACAATGATGCAATGACAGCAGCGCACGAAGCGTTGAATACTGGCAGCAGTAAGGAGCAAGTAGCGGCGCAGTTGAAGCAGTACATGGGTGACGGCGAATTATATCGTAAAGTTATTTCTGATTTGGGAATTGGCTCAACGAATAATAGCAGTTCGCCTAGTGGCACATCTAAAAAAACTGATGTGCAGGAGATATTATTTCCGAAGCCAGATAATGATACATGGGTACATTGGCTGACTGATGATGATGACCATACCACCTTTTTGCAGAGATTAGGCGTAAAGTAATTTTAAGCGGGACAAATCGTCCCGCATTTACAAAGGAGCAACAATATGGCTAACCCGTTATTAACTGATGAACAAAATCGCAGATTGGCGAACCAAAACAGCACATACAATCAAATCATGCAAGGCTTTGAGCCAGTACAACAACAGCAGGATGATAGTTGGCTTGATGGACTTTCGCGTGGCGCTAAAGCAGGCTTTGGCGGCGTGGGCGCAGGCTTGCTTCATGCAGGGCAGGCTGCGTTTGGCACTGACGGCAGTCTGGCGGCAGGATTTGACGCTATGGCAAAAAATAACGCACAGCGTAGAGAATGGGATTTCGCAGACACTTTGTCTTTAGACTATCTGACAAGCCCCGAAGGCTTGGCGTATGGTATAGGACAAATTGCCGGTTCTATGGCACTTCCTGCTTTGTTTGGTGCAGGCGTTGCCGCTGCTGTGCCCACTGGCGGCACAAGCCTTTTGGGTACAGGTGCGCTGATTGGTGCGGCAGGCGCAGCGCCAATGGCTATTTCTGAAGGCGGTAATACTTATGCACAAGGCTTGCAACAGGGTATGACTGAAGACGAAGCTAAAAAAGCAGGCTTGACGGATGCAGCTATCAAATTACCTTTTTATATGCTTTCTGAAGGCTTATCCGGTAAAGTGGCGCAGGGACTTATCTCTAAAGGCTTGTTGAATGCAGAAGGCAAGAGCTTAGGCAGACGCGCAGCGGAAAGTGGGGCAAAGATTTTAGGCAATGCTGCAAACGAAGCATACGAAGAAGGCACAGAGAATCGTTCTTCTGCTTATGCTTTAGGTGACCAGCGTATTTCCGGTTTAGGCAATATCTTCAATCCTTTTGATTGGAACGAAGAAGATAAGGCACAGGCTGTAGGCGTATTTACACCGACATTAGCTTTAGGCGCACTGACAGGCGGAGCAGGCCATTTACGCAGCCGTTTCGATAAAAAGAATAGCGACGTAGCCGAAGAAATTGCAAGTGAAGACGGCGGCACTATTGAAGAAGCTCCGACTGAAGAAAACTTCTGGGAAAACAAAGAGGCAGCAAAACATTCTATTCAACAGGCTTATGCTGACGGCTTAATCTCTAAAGACGATGCTAGAGTTATGCTTATGAAGCTTAACGACGAAGAACTTGGAGAAGCTGACAAGAAGCGTTTGAAAGCGCGTGAGAAGCAAGTAGCAGCGGCAATTGAAAGCAGACGTATTCAAGGCTATAACGACGAATTGGATAACTATGTGAATAATCGTGAGAGTGGTAAAGAAGCGTTCATCAATGCTATCGCAGGACAGGAAAGCGGCGGCGACTATGGCGCGGTCAACGGCCGTACCGGTGCGAGCGGCAAGTATCAGATTATGCCGGAAAACTGGCCTGCATGGGCAGAGGAAGCAGGCTTAGGCGCAGACGCTGAAATGACTCCGGAGAATCAAGAAATCGTTGCACGCTATAAGCTTGGAGAGTATTACGATAAGTACGGCGCTAGAGGTGCAGCTATTGCTTGGTATGCAGGTGAAGGCGCTTTAAATTATAGCGAAGAAGCACTTAATCGCAAACAGGGCAACGGCGATGAACCGTCCATCAATGAATATGCAGACAGCGTACTCGCACGCATGGGAAACTATGCTGACAACGCGAGAATTGACGATACAGAGGAAAATTACTTTGACGAGAGTAATTATACCGACGATGCTATTCTAGGCTCTCTAAGACCTGCTAGGGGCTTTGACGTGAGCCACTTGGAGGACGGAACTGCACAGGACAGAAATTCTGTAGCGCAATTTGAAAAGCTTTCTCCAGAAGTTGAAGTGCAGCGCAAAGAATTTACACGCCAACAAGAAATAAAAAATCGTCGTAAGCAAAGTAATGCACTCATGGAAGAACTGCGTGCGGCTGGCAACAATCCGCAGCGCACGGCACGTTACGGCTTTGAACAACGCAAAGTTTCTCCTGCTGACGCTTTAGCACATGGTTTTGGCAGGGAAGAAACTATTCCTAACATCGACACTCAAAAGGCTTTCGATAATAACATCCAATCCAACATTATGCGTAAGCGTAGCAAGACTACTAACGGCTTGCGTCCTAATGTACAGTTTGCTGAAGAACAGACAATCCCCGGAAGCCTTTATAATTTCGCTAACTCTCCACGTGATATGGCGAATGTTACTAACTTCAAACTGAAGAATGATAATGCCACAACAGACAAAAGCGGTATGCAATGGGAACTTCCGCAACAGCAGACACAGAACGCAGCACAGGAAGAAGCTAAAAGACAGGCGGCTATCAGAGCTATTGCAGAGTATCAGAGAATTACCAACGAACAAGAGATTGGAGCGGTAAGACCTGGGCAAGCAACATTTAGGCCTAACGTATCATATAACTACGATTACCAAAGTGCTTTTGTCCCTAATGCACGAAGAGCGCTTGCGTTGCAAAATAACATTAGACAGCAGGAGCAACCTAGTATAGAACCTACCCCGAGAAACGGCAGAGCTTTAGATGAACGTAATTTCCGAGAAGTTACCTTGCCGAAGGTTAGGGAACAGCACAAATGGGATAAAGAGCATAAAGAGTATCATGCTGAACGCTACGGCGAATCCGCTTTGCCGCAAACCCAACTTTTAAGCACTGATAGAGCCGCACGCCGCAATATGCCTAAGCCTGGTATTGAAGCTAGAAGTTTTATCAATGACAGGGCAGAGAAAAAAAGCGCACGTGAACGGATGCAGGATGCTATTGCTTTTGTATGGGGCGATGACCCGAAGCATCCGTTGAAGTCTTGCAGAAGACAGCTTAATATGTTCCGTGATATGCGCAAGGAGTATTTAAAACCAATATACGATGTTATGGCAGAGGGTGCAGGCAATGGCGTTTCACGTATTCCTATTATCGAGTTTGACAATCAGCATCGTGGCAGATTTTATCGTCAGAGCAATAACTCTCCGTGGTATGCTAAATATTTCAAAGAGCATAAGAAAAAGCCTACACAGAAGGCTATGTATGATATTGCAGAGGAAGTTGCTTTTGGTGAAAACGCTGATGTAGGTTATTATGCCGGTGCCGGAGCTGAAGAGCTTGAAGCGATCGTCGCAGAAAACCACGCACAGCTTGACCCGATTAACGATTATATCCAAACCTACGAAAGTTTAGAGCTTAGACTAAAGGAGAATCCTAACTATGGCAAAGAGCAAGCAGAACGCATTAACAAAGCTGAGGAAGCACGTAGAGCAGAAAAACGCAAAGCTGGGACAACTGCAAGTGCCGAAAGTATCCAGACCGAAGCGAAACAGCCTGCCGAATCTAATCAAGATGAAGTAAATAAAAAAGCCCCTGCATTAGCAGAGGGATATACTACTGAGAGTGGTAGAAGTTTGGCTGAAGCTGATGAGAATGAATTTATTCTTCATAAAGGCGAGAAGAACTTCGGAGAGATTAGCAAAGAAGTTAGTGCTGCAAGTGGCGGAGAGTTGCCGCGTGGCTATATTCGGTTGAAAGTTGGCAATGAATATCAAGGGTTAATTCATGCAAAAAAACATGAGCTAGAATCTCTTCAGGCTGGGTATAACTCTATTGAGGATATGATTTATGATGTATGCCAGAATTTTGATAGCATATATAAACGACCTTTGAAAGAAGGGCAGAAGCGAGATACTTATATCCTTGTGAAGTTTGGGAACAAAGAACAAAATGCAAAAAACGCTGTTTCTCCAATTTATTTTGAATTACAGGAGGACGGACGTGGTGGTTACTATGTAATTGTTACTTCCATCCCGAAAGGTGACAAGAGTTTACGAAGAGAATTAAAAAAAGAAACACTCGTGTACAGCAGACCGGGCTTAGATTCTGCCGCTACTTCCAACGGTAGCGCGGTTTCAACCCAAGGCAACAATAATGTTGGAGTTACTCAAGGGCGGCTCCCTACATCCGATACAACGAGTGTTTCTGTTACTAAAAGTGTAGCACAACCAGCGGAGAATGTCAAAAAACTAAACTTACCAAAAGGCACTACCGTTGATGTATCAATCGTAGGCGATAACTCTAACATCATTCAAGTTAAGTTTAATGGCGAACAGGGCAAAGGCACTAGCGGTATTATGGGCAGAGCTGGCTATAAATGGAACGGCAAAGAGAAAGTATGGCTGGCACGCAAGACTGATAAAAAAGCAATGGATGTCGCGGAGCAGTTGGGCTATAAGGCAGAAGAAACTGCTGAAACGTCTGATAACAAACAGCTTACGAATACCCTTCGTGATGGCATATTCAAAGAAAGTAATTCTCGTGCGGATGATGTGCTTATTTCGTTAAATAAAAACGAAGCAGTTCCATCTAAAAAATATATTGTTAAGGGCAACGGCTTTAGTGTAGAACTTGCAGATGGAGTTATAAGCGTAAAGGATGCAGGAAAGTTAGCATCTACAGATAATAGATTTGGCTTTGAAATGGCGCTAAAAGATTATCAGAAGGCAGCTATTGAGCGTGGCAATAGATTAGCTGGTATTAAGTATTTGATTCAAGAATCAGCACACAAAGGCATTGAAAAGTGGATTGAAAATTCTCCTAATGAAAACATAAAGAATGTTCGTAAGAAAATTTTCGACGAAGCTAAGATGTTAGAAGAAGTAGAGAAACATTACGAAAGAGCTTATCCAATTATCGAAAAGCTTCTTGCTAAAGCAGGTATTGAGACATTAGACCGTGATACACTGATGAAACGTAGCAGAGACAATGCTAATTCGTCAAAAGAAAAACAAACCCCTAAAAAGTTTATGAGCTTTGAAGCTATTGACGGAAACGGAAAACGAGTATTTGCAGCCGGGGCGATTAGCACACGCAAAGACCGCGACGGAAGAACATTGCCCGAAAACGAAGTTGATGAAGATACTTATCAATTAGCTAAAGAATATGGCGGATATAAAGATGGGCGTGTAGTCGGAGTAGCTTTTAAAGATAAAGAGGCTAGAGATAAGTTTGTTGAAGATATGAATCAACGGGCTACCAACACTGCCGAAAATGTGGTAGAATCTAATAAAGACAATACTAACGAAGGGGGCAACAATAATGGTATTGACATTACCGGCAAATTATCTAGCAATGATACTGGAAGCAGGAGAGCCGAAAACGAAATTCGGACAACTTCTTCAAGCGAAGAATCCAGCGGAAGCAATGGACAAGGAAGCAGAACGCTTGAAGGACAAAGCGGACGTAATGGTAATAATGGAGTACCTGGAAGTAGGACTGCTGTTGGCGGAAAGACTTCTATTAGCAAAGGCAGTGAGCAAGTATCCGCAGTTAGAGAGAATCCTGCCAGAAGTGCTGAATTATCAGGAAGCGTTGTCGATAGCTTACAGGAACAACCAAATGTTGACGAAGGATCAACTGACAAAATTGTTGAATCTGTTGCAGACGGACGAACTGATGCAGCCGATACAGTCAACCAAAAAGTTAATGAAGTAGTAAAAGAAAATAATTTAGATAGACAAAGGGCAGACCGCTTGCGTAAAACCGCAAAGGTTATGCCCTTTTTGAGTAAAATTCAGTTTTTTAATACCGATTTTGTGGCAGACCGTCTTGCCGACAACGGCAAACAGGGCGTTATGATTACTGACGGCACGGGCACTGGTAAAACCTTCAGCGGCCTTGCTGTTGCGAAAGAAATGGTTGAGGACGGTAAGGAGAACATTCTGATTGTTACTCCGAGCGACAGCGTGAATAACCAGTGGGCAAACGCAGCGAAAGACTTCTTCGGTATCGAATTGAGCAAACTGGACAACATCCAAGATGCGGGCAAGGGCGCAGTTATCACCACCTACGCCAACTTAGGCGCGAACGATGCTTTAATTAAACGTGACTGGGACTTAGTTATCTGCGACGAATCCCATTATCTGATGAATAATGAGCAGGGAGAAAAGACTGCTGCATTAGCAAAATTGCGTCAGTTGACATTACACCCAAGGGAACTGCGTGCCAGAGCAGAAGAAAGAATCTTGCCGGAGGAAAAACTGGAAGCAAGACGCACTATCGCCCAAGCGGCAAAATTGAAACGCAAGAAGGGACAACTTAAAGCTAGCGAAGAAGCCATTGCTGAAAAAGCAGAAAAACTGCAAAAAGAAAAAGCAGATGAGCTGTCGAAAGAGGAACGAGTACAGGTTGAAGCGCAGGTTAAAGACTGGGAACAACTCAATGCAACTGAAAAGCCAAAAGTAATGTTCATGAGCGCAACGCCGTTTGCGTATGTGCCGGATATTGATTATGCGGAAGGTTACTTATTTGACTATCCGAAAGTTGATGGCGGCAGTTATAATCAGCCGGGCAATGGCTTTCAGCAGTTTATGATTGAGCATTTTGGTTATCATATGAGGTATAACAAACTGACGAAACCAGATAAAGCTGTTGACAATGCTGTAATGGAAGTGGAGTTCCACGAGTGGCTGCGCAAAACGGGCGCGTTGACGGGACACGAACTGGAAATTGACAAGGACTACAATCGAGGATTCTTGCTGGTCGACCAAGGCGTAGGCAAGAAAATTGACGAAGGCTTTGAGTTCTTACGTAATAACCACGACAAGTATAGAGAACTTGAAGGAGTACTTAATAAACAGTTTGATAGCAGGCGCAGGAACTATCTGCTTGAAAGCATCAAGGCGCGTGAATCTGTACCTATCATTCAGCAGTATCTAAAAGCAGGAAAGAAGGTAGTCGTATTCTACGAAACAAATGTAGAGCGCGAAAGCTTTAATCCGTTTAAATTTACGCAGCAGACTAAGGAATTACTCCAATCAGGAGAAAACCGATGGACATCAGAAGAAATTCAACACGAAATGGATATGTTTGCCAAGCAACGTCCAGATTTAGTCAATCTTAATCTTGATGAACTGAGTGAGCCTATCAGTATTTACCGCGAAGCTTTTGGTGATGATGCAATGTTCTTCAATGGCAGAGTATCAAAAAATAAACGTGCTGAATATGTCAAGGCGTTTAATGATGATAACAGTGGCAAGAACCTTATTTTTGTGCAGCAGGATGCAGGCAATGCCGGAATCAGTCTGCATGATACCACCGGCAAGTATCAACGTGTCTTAATCAACATCGGCATTCCACGCCGCCCGAGTTACGCGATTCAGATTGAAGGGCGAATTTATCGTTTAGGCAATAAGTCGAACGCTATCATCCGCTATTTAACAACAGCAACAAATATCGAAAACGGATTGTTTGCCGAGACTGTTGCAGGCAGAGCAAGCACAGCGGAAAATCTTGCGTTGGGTAGAAGGGCACGCGGACTGCGCGACAGTTTCAAAAATGCTTATCAAGAAATTTTTGATGGCACATGGGAAGACAGAAGCCCAGGCATAGAGGGCGAAGATGTTGGCGGCAAAGAAAACGATAGAAACATTGTTTCCACCGACTCCGATTATGATAGGGCGAAAGCATTCTATTTTGCCAGAGGTAAGAAAACCGCTAAGAATAAAGCTGCAGAAGGCGTTGATTATTTTGCTACTCCTGAGCCTGTCGGTTATAAGATGGTGCAATGGGCAGGACTAAAAGACGGCGACAGAGTGCTTGAACCGAGCGCAGGCCACGGCGCAATTAGCCGGTTCTTCAGCCCGAACACTGATAATACAATCATTGAACCTAGCAGCAGACTTGCCCCACAAGCTCAAATGAATACCGATAATGCAAAACTTATCAACGGTTATTTTGAAGACCTACATATCGGCAACAAGTATGATGCTGTTACGATGAATCCGCCGTTCGGTACTGGCGGTAAGACTGCTGTTGAACACGTTGCGAAAGCGTTTAAACATCTGCGTAACGGCGGACGCGTTATTGCTATTATCCCACGCGGCGCAATGGCAGATAAGCGTTTCGATGCATGGTATGAAAGCGACGATGCAAAAGACGCACACATGGTTGGCGAAGTGCTCCTGCCAGGCGTAACCTTTGAACGCGCAGGGACAAAAGTTGCTACACGCATTGTTATTATCGACAAGGGCGGCGAAGCGCGAGGTATAAAACGAATTGACCTAAGCAGTGTCACTGACATTAACGAGTTGTTTAACCAGTTGGAAAATATTGAAATGCCCGAAAGACATTCTAGTAGCATAGTTGGCAGAACAATGTCAGCAATTGAATCTACAAGGGAAAGTAACTCCGATGAAACTGGTACGCACGAAAAACTTGTGTCCGCAGGCACATATAAGCATACCAAGACAGGAGAATTAATCCCGTATGCTACGTTGAAAAAATCTTTAAGCAACGAAGAATATGCCAAAGCTAAAAAAATAGCAAGCAGCAACAACGGATTTTATAGCAAGTTCGCAAAGGGATTTTTGTTTAAGACGGAAGAAGACCGTGACGCTTTTGTGAATGAGCTGAATAAGAGCAGCGAGCAGACTAGCAATACTCAATACTCCGTATCCGAAGAAGCGTCTACTCGCAGCCGCGAAGAAGTAGAAACTGAAATCAAAAAAGCCCTGCCGGGCGCAGAGCTTGAGCAGCGGGAAGACGGAAGCTACATTGCTACAATGCCTAACGGTAAGCGCTTAGGTATTGTTATTGAAGAGCAGATTTTACTCAATGAACGTCAGGCGGAGAAAGCAGGCAAGGCTCATAACCGCGTTGCCAGAGAAGCAGAAGGCTATTGGAGTAGATGGGAACAGCTAGACGGCAAGAACATCGACGGCGTTATCCGCGTATCTCGCAACAGTCGTGTTGGCACTGCGTTCCACGAAACGCTTCACGCAGCTATGGACTTGTGTTTGACGGATAAAGAAAAAGCCGCTCTATATAAAGCTTTCGCAAAGAAAGCTAAAGAGAGCGGACGCAGCATAGACGAGGAAATCGCCGATGCTTATAAGGAATGGGCAATTAAGCGCCAGAGCGGACAAGGTTCGATGTTTGGCAAACTGTTCCAGAAAGCAAAAGACTTCCTCAACAAGTTGTATACGATGTTCGTCGAAACCGACAACAAAGGCAATATTTTCCGCAAACTGGAGAGCGGCGAAGCGTGGAAGCAGCAAACTTATAATGCAAGTGAAGCTCCTAAATTTAATATTACTTCTGCAGACATTAAGAAATTTATTAATGCAGCATTAAAGAACCCAGCTAAACATTTACGAATGGTGCTAGGTAAAGTAAGTAATGCAGAAGCGGAAGCTATTAAAAAAGCTACTGGCATGGATGTTCAGAACTTTACTCATGTATGGTTCAGCGAAGATGTAAGGCACATCAAAAACAGACATGGTGTAGGGAATGAAAAGGATAAACGGCAAATTGGGCTTACGCAAGAAGACATCGAAAAAGCTATTGATGTTATCAAATCTCCCTACAGAATCGAAAAAGGCACTACCGACAAGGGCAGAGAATCCATTAGATTCATGAAAGCCAATAGCAACGGCGAATATACTGTTGTAGAAGTTGTAAGCAATGATAAAAAACAGCTTGCAATTAAGACTATGTGGAATAAAAAAGAAGCAGCAACCACTAAACGTCATGCTGATGAAATCAGCCCTCAGTATACGTCCGAAACCGGTAGTGGTAATACTGCTTCTGTAAGTGATACTGTATCATCAAACAGCCAAGAAGTCAAGTATTCTGTCGCTCCTGCCCAGCACAAAATCGCTAACGCATTTACCAATACCGAGCGTAAAGGCACAATCGAAACGGCAAAAGACTTCATCAAAGAACAGAAAAAGAATTGGTATACTGACCTTATCGACAAAAACCATATTTTAAAGAGCTTTGACCAGCTCACTAAGACCGGGTTAAGTGTGTACGATCAAGTGCAGAACCTGCCTTCTACTACCGCAGGTATGTTGAAAGCTATTTGTGAGGGTAATGCACTGAGCATTAAGGCGGCTAACCAACATCTAAAGAACGTCAAGATGAAGTACAATGTCACTCTTGCTATGGCTTTAGCGCAAATTGACAAAAAGACTATGGATAAGGCACAGCCGAAGTATCTTGCTGCAAACGGCTTTGATAGTTGGGTAAATGCGTTCGGTGCATATCTGGGTGCAGAACGTCTGCTTGAAATGAATGACCTTGCAAAAACTGACGGCAAAGTCTATAAATTCCCTAAAGGCTTGTCAGAAGCAGAGTTAAGAGCGTTCACAAGAAATGCTCCCGAGCAATTTCGCAAAGCAGCCGATATGTTCTACAAAGTCAACGATAATATGATTAGCGTTATGGAAGATGCTCAAGTATTCAGCCATGATTTGGCGCAGCAACTTCGCACTAAGTACAAAAAATACTGTCCGTTGCTCCGCGACTTCTCCGATACTGCCGCAGCAGACACGTTTATTAACGGCTTGACTGAGGGAGGACGTGGTATTGGTAACGTATCTGTTCCATTGAAGAAGATTAATATTGAGGGCAGCGAGCGCGGCGTACTGAACCCGTTGGAATCTGTTTTGAAATCCTATTCTGTAATGCTGAACCGTGCGGAACGTAACAAAGTAGGCTTAATGGCAGTAAACGCAGCTAAGACAGCGCAGTTGCATGATTTAATTAAGGAAGTGCCGGAAGTTAAAGGCAAAGACGGCAAAGTAGTAAACGCTGTTGCCGACCCGAAGAACTGTATCTTCACTGTATTAGTCAATGGCAAGAAAAAAGCATACCAGACTACGCAGGAGCTTTACTCCCCAATCGTAGGCTATAATCTTCCTGCCGCAGGACTGTGCATCAACGTGGCTCGTATGGCAGCGCATATGCTCCGTACAGGCGCAACAATGTCACCGTCATTTATTGTACGTAACTTCCTGCGAGATACTATTTTTGCTAGCATTTCCAGTAAGAACGGTTTTGTCCCGTTTGTAGATAGCATACGTGGCGCTTTAGCACTGTGGAATGACCCGGCAATGAGGGCAGAGTTTGAAGCAGCAGGCGTAACAGAGTTTAACTTCTACGGTTCGCAGAACGCAAGAATTAAGTCTATTGATGCAATGGCAGGAGAAAAACCGGTAGGAATGTGGCAAATGGCCAAATGGTTATTTACGCACATGGAAGCAGCGAGCGACTTCGTGGAATCGTCTACACGTATGGGTGAATTCATGAAGGCAAAAGAAAAAGGCCTTAGCATGGAAGAAGCAGCAAGGGCAGCTCGTGAAGTTACGCTTGACTTCTCGCGTAGCGGCGTAGTCGGCGAGCAAATCAATCGCTATGTTCCGTTCTTCAATGCCTGCTTGCAAGGCGGTGATAAAATGGTAAGACTGTTCCGTGAAGATTTTGTAGGTACATCGCTGAATGTGTTTAAATACATCATGCTGCCTAGCCTGCTTATAATGGCTATGAACTGGGATGAAGACTGGTACAAAGACCTTGACCCCGATATTAAGAACAACTATTGGTGCTTAGGTAGAAATATTCGTATTCCCAAACCGCAGGAAGCAGGTGTTCTGTTTGGTAGCGGCTTTGAAGCACTGTTCCAACAGGCAGCAGACAAAGATAAAGAAGCCGTTGAGAACTGGTTGAAAGCTTTTTCTAGCAACATGATTCCCGGCATAGTACCTACGCTGTTTCTGCCAATATTAGAGTGGCAAGCCAACTACTCTTATTTCAAAGGTCGTCAGCTTGTAGGCAGCAAGTATCAACGTTTACCGGACGAATTGCAGTACAACGACTACACTAGCGAGCTGAGCAAGGGAATCGGCAGTGTGTTGAAAGTATCGCCTATGAAGGTAGATAACCTTGTTCGTGGTTATACCGGCACGATGGGTTCATTGTTATGGAACGCAGCAGGTGAGCCGTTCGCAAAAGCAAACAATCTTCCTGCGAAACATTTCAATGAGATTTTGTTTGTGCGCGACTTTAATGTCACCGACGCTAATTTAAGTAGACCTATGAACGAGTTTTATGGTATACTAGATAAAGCAAACAGACAACACGCAGGCTATGGAGTTAAAGGCAAGCCGGAAGCAGCGGTAAAAGGCATCCGCAGCGCAGGTGCTATGATTAGTAAAATCCGCAAGGACATTGACAAAATCACACACAGCAGCTTAACACCGGAGCGCAAGCGTGAATTGATTGATAAGCGTAAGGAGAAGATGAACCAAATCGCAAAACAAGCTAACGCAAGGTATGGAAAATATTTCGATTAAGCTAATTGCAGGGGAAATATTTATAAATAACTTGAGGTGCACAAATGGAATTAGACCTTAACTGGTATAGTACAGTCATCAGCCTTTTAGCTTTGATTGTTACCTACTGTATCGTTGAGCCGCTGAAGACCGCTATTGGCGAGCTGAAACTGAGCATTGACGATTTAAAGGTAGAGATGAAGTTGAACAGGCAGGCTATCCAAGTATTGGAGCAACGCCACGCACGTGTTGAAGAACAAGTAAAGACCTTGTTTAACGAGAATGACGAGCAAAACGAAAGACTGAAAGAGCTGGAACACAGATGTAAAGACTGTAAGGAATGTAGAAACTAAATAATGAAAGCCGTGCTAAAAATAGCACGGCTTTTCTATTTAAGGAAGTGAGATAATGCGTAAATTGATTAACATGTTGAAAAAGAACGATAACGCTTATAGTGTGGGTAGAATCTGCGCTGTGATAGGTTTTATTGTCTGGGTATTGGTTACTTTATGGCTTGCTTTTTGGGCCAGAACTTGGGGCAACTACGAAAGCTGCACGCTGGGCATGGTAGCGCTGCTGCTTGTGCAGCTGGGCAACAAGGCCATTGAGACGAGAGCTTTTAAAATTTCAAAAGATGAGTAAATTTTATGTAACGCCACTTGACTTTTTTACAAAAATGCACTTGACTAATTTTCGCTAAAAACGCTGAAAGCTAGATGCGGCAAGGGCTTTGAGGTGTAATGATGTTGTTGCAAAAAGTCAAGTGACACACATTTTAGAAGATAAGCAACAACTTAACAAAACAACTAAAATGTGAAATCAAGAAGTGAAATTAAAGGAGTGATAGCTATGGAC
>ERZ1034710.83-NODE-83-length-44069-cov-5.540146_pt1 | contig 44069 bp, 38 predicted proteins | sample MGYA00520597_ERZ1034710 | MGnify/ENA primary metagenome ERZ1034710 (study PRJEB33766, sample SAMN09781714) | gut metagenome | biome: gut microbiome | host: Homo sapiens | place: Madagascar | study: EMG produced TPA metagenomics assembly of the PRJNA485056 data set... | reverse complement strand
TTCCCCGTTTCATTTGCTTTCTTAGCATACTGATTGAGATTATTACTAATCCTTGCATGTAAAGATATTACCCGGTTCAAATCAGGCCATTCAGGGATTATTACATACCCGTTTATCGCCATCTTCCTGATATACGCACTCATATTTTGAACTCTGGCTTCCTTCATCCGATCATGCAATATTTTTACCTCCTCCGGTTTAAATTTCACATAAATACCTTTTGAATACTCTTTCACTTTGTATTTCCTCCACTCTTTTTACTTTGTTTTTTAGAAATCACTCTATCGGGGAAATTGATGACTTTCTAAAAAATAGGCAATAAAAAAAGCAACCGATGTTACTCGATTGCCATGCTGCCACTTTTACAAGACTATATACGCTCAAAAATTTGTTAGTATTGTACAAACAGTTTTGTGAATAATTCTGTCCATTTTACATTACAAAATGATAATTGACTTTTTAGAAATAGTTGTTCTCAGATTTTCTACAAAATTAGAAAAAGCCCAAACCACAAGGGATTGAGCTCCATTTGTACATTCATATTTTCTGCTTTTGGGTATAAAATCTCTGCTGTTAAATATAGAATATTTGTTCGTTTTTGTCAAGTCATACTTACAATAAACTCCTCTAAAAGATATAGAATTTTGTTATGAAATTCTTTGCTAATCCATCCTTACCACACGATTAAACTTCTCTGCACCTGTCATTCTATGCGAAACCATAATTACTGTTTTTTTCTTCATAAATATGCTCATCGCTTCAAGTACTGCATTTTCACTATATGTATCTAATGCCGATGAAGGTTCATCCATCAAAACAATAGGTGCTTCTTTCATAAGTGCTCTTGCAATTGATATTCTTTGACGCTGACCACCAGACAGATTTGTCCCACCCGCAGTTACCTTAGTGTTATAACCTTCTGGCAAATCCTTGATAAATTCATCAGCATGTGCTTTTTTCGCTGCACTGACAATCACATCCATTACTGGAGCAGTCTCCTCATTCCAGCCAAATGCAATATTTTCAGCAATTGTTCCCTCAAATAAATAACTATCCTGCGGAACATATGTAATAACATTTCTTAATTCAGCCAGTGAATATTCATTTATATCTTTACCAAGTATTTTAATTTTTCCATTTTCAACAGGATAAAATCCTTGAATCAACTTAAGCAATGTACTCTTTCCACATCCGGATTCGCCGGTTATCATAACTTTCTCACCTACACTTATCTGCATCTTTTTAGAATTTAACTGAGCACGCATTTTACTCTTATCTCTTGATTCATCATTTTCATTATAAGAAAAATGTAAATTAGATATATCAATAGCCTTATCTCTTCCGTTTTGTACATTAATATTTTTTCTCTCAAGACCATTTTCTGCAGTAAACCATGTTATTTCTTCTTCCATTTCTGATTCCATGAAATCAAATACATGACCAGCACGAACAAGTGATGTTGTCAATGCAGCTATAGAACTCCCGAGTCTTTGCATCGCATTACTCACCCCCATCTGCAAGGTAACCACAGCCATAAGTGTACCATAATCAACTCTTCCTTCTAAAACAAGCCATACCCCCACAATAATCGTTCCAAAACTTCCAATGATGCCTAGCAGAAATGCAACTATCTCAAATAATGCCTCCATTTTAACTCTATCTTTTTCTGATTGGGATGATGCTTCATTTTCCTCATAAAAATAATTTAATACAACCTTAGTTCCGGAATTCATTTTCAATGTAACAAAACCTGATATAATATCGCTTAATAACATGGACAATTTGGTTGATTTCTTTTGAACCTTTTTCGCATATTTCTTAATAGATTGATTAATCTTAATAGAAACAAAAGCTGTCAATGCACTAATAATTAATGATATACACGTCAGCATTGGATTATAAAAGTACATAGTAATAATAGAAGAAACTACTATTACAATCTTTCCCAACACCCAATAGATATGCGAAAACCAGGAATCTTTCAGGGAATTAGCATCCCAGTTCAATATCTTTATTGCGTCTGCACTATGTGTATCATTAAAAAAATACATATTCATGTTCAACAATTTCTCATACAGCTTCAACTTCAATTCATAAACCATTTTACGAACCAATCTGATTTGAAAATACCGAAGATAAGGAAATAAACACTTTAATATTACAATGACTACGCATACAACCACTGCTGTACGAAATAACTGCATGTTCTGAAATTCAATAGAATTGAGAGTCTTTTTTGTCACATACGAATAAAGTATCTGCAAAGACGATTCCATTATCAATGTTGTTATTAGAATAAGCCAGTAAGCAAATCTATATTTTCCCATATAGGATAAGAATCTTTTTAAATCTTTCATAGCAATTATTCTATCTCCTCTCGACTGTAATCCTGATACATCTGATAATATCTTCCCTGCTGATTTAGTAACTCCTTATGCGTTCCTTGTTCTACAATCCTGCCATGTTCTAATACATAAATCCTGTCATAATTCTTAATGGTATTAAGTCTATGTGCAACGGCAATAACTGTATGATTCCTTGCCACTTCATCAAATGTATTACAAATGGTATTTTCCGTTTCTAAGTCGATGGCAGATGTTGGTTCATCGAACAAAAAAATCGGTGCATTTCTCACTATTGCTCTCGCAATAGTAAGTCTTTGTCTTTGCCCTCCTGACAGATTATTTCCTTTTTCAGTAAGAACTGTATCTATACCTTCTGGCAACGCTTTAATAAATTCCTCACAACCAGACATTTTAAGTGCCTTTATTATTTTCTCATTACTGACATCAGGATTACCAATCCGAATATTATCCGCAATAGACATAGGAAACAATGTTGCTTCCTGTGAAATAAGTGCCAATTTCTTACGAATTTCATTTGATGTAAAATTGTAATAATCTATCCCCTCATAGAATATTCCACCATTTTTGCTTAATATTTGTCTTGAAATCAGTTTTATGATTGTGCTTTTCCCACTTCCACTTTCTCCTACGAAAGCTATGCTTTCTCCCTTTTTCACATCAAAACTCACATTAATCAAAACTTTTTCGTCCCCATATCCAAATGTAACATCATTAAAGCTGATTAACGGAAAATCTGTTATCATTTCGTCACTCTTCATACCAGCTGACAGTTCTTCCTCAGGCATAATATCAATAACGTCAAACACTCTCGAAACAGATACCAAGGCAGTCTGTGAACGTACAACCAACTGATAACAGCCTGATAACGGCTCTATCAATTTTTTAATTATACTTATATATGCAATTAACACGCCCATAGTGATTGCATTTCTAAATACCAGTACACCTCCAACACAAATGGCAAGTGCCATAGGGACTTCCTGTATTGCTCTTGATATTGGCTCCAGATTATACTGAGCCAAATCCGTTTCATTAGATGTTTTAAATGTTTTGTAAAGAGCGTCTTCATACCGATTCATCATTTTTTCTTGAATATTATATGACTTTATTATTTCTGCCCCTGCAAATGCCTCATCCACATTATTATTAGTAAGCCCCAGTTCTTTTACATACTGAGACTGACGAAGTTTTATCGGCTTTAGCAGCTTTACATTTAGCGGCACCATAATCGCCAGCGGAAATAAACATATCATTGCCAATGGAGCATTCATAGAAATCAGATATACTGAATATACAACTGTAAGAATTGGCACATACAGGCAGTCTTTAAAATAACCAGACATGAAACCTGCAAGACCTTCTATATCTTCAGTCATTCGCTCCATAAGATCTCCATAATTACATTGATTGATATATTCCGGTGAGGCATTTATCAATGAATTCACAGCATCATTCCTAAAATCCTTTAACAATCCAGCACCGACAAAACCTGTCATTGCAACTAACATATAATTTGATACAATACCAACGCATATCACAATTATTACTTTCAAAATAATATACCAGATTTCCTGCATCATATTACCCTTAGAAATGATATCTATTATTTCCCTTAATATATCGATAACCATAACTGTAGATATTGATGCAGTTACACTTGAAATAGCCGCTGCTATCATTTGTATCCAATATTTTTTACTGTATACTAACAGCCTTTTCATATAGACATTTTCCTCCATTTCTTTTATACTATATACAAGTATAACTTGCGCAAAATATTCTTTCAATGTCATTTGCGTAGCATATTTTTATACTTTTTACAAATTTAAATTGCAGATAATATATTTTTATAGGGAGATTTATATGCCTCAGACCGATAGACATAAAGAAAGAGAAATTCCAATAGAATTTGATTTTTATAATACACTGGAATCATTACCAATGAATAACAGGTGTACTATCATTATGATTTCTTGTGGAAATGCAACTATTAAAATCAATAATCATATTCAAACAGTTACATCTCCAGCTGTACTATGTATATCCCAATACGACAATTTTCAATGCCTGGAACATACACATTTAAGTGCCAAGACATTTCACTTTGATCCATGGTACATAAAAGCATGTTTAAAATTTGAAAATCTTGAAGATTCGATTCCAATCGATGAAAAATATGTTTACGATAGAAATATGCTATATATGTTTACAAAGCATCATGGAAATTTTCAAGGCATTTTTTACTTAACACCTCAACAATATGTTCACATTAATGAACTAATGCTTATGATTGGTGCTGAGACATACGCACAAAGCGATGATTACTGGACTTGCCGTATTAGAAGAATGCTGCGCCAGACACTTAATTGCATTTTTGACATATATGTAGACCAATGTAAGTTCAAGTTCTACGAATTATCTGAGAATACTAATCCCGTTACAACCTGCACTGATTATATTCATAACAACTATCAGAACGATATTACATTAAGTTTCCTATGTGAACTTGTACACTTGAATCGAACCACACTTAACCAGCGTTTCAAGCAGCAAGTAAATTGTACATGTATTGAATACCTGCTTCACTATCGTCTTAAGATATCGCAAGAATTGCTATCTAACACCAATCTCAAAATTGATGATATTGCAACCCAATGTGGTTTTAAGTATAGTTCTTACTTCAACCGGCAATTTACAAAATGCCTTGGAATCACACCTTCTGAATTTAGAAAGAATCCTACAGGGTATAGCATGTTTGAAGGTGGAAAGATTAGTAAATTATGAACATATAGTCTCATCACATCTTATGATTAGATAAGATAGGTATAATTCTAATAAGTCTTAATACTCTCAGTCTCATTACCTTGTCCTTTGGACACTCCAAGACAACCAAAAAGGACATCCCTTGACCCGTAATATTTACGGTTAAGGAATGTCCTTTTTTCGCTACTTAGCAGTAAGAAAGATAAACGATACTACTTATCCACAATCTATACAATTCCAAAATGCTTAAACGCCTGCATAATCGCTTCTTCCTTCTCCGGTGTACACTTAGGCTGCCTTGCATTCTCTGATTTAGCTAGATTAAAGTTCTCACCGACATCCAATCCACACTTCTTCTTAATCTGTGCGATATACAGTGATGAAACCTTAAGTCCTGTCTGTTCCAGCACATAAGCTTTTATCTGCTCATAAGTTGCCTTTCCATTGAACTCTGATAAATCCATATCCTCTAAAGAGAAGTCCACCTTAACTTTCCTGCTGTCGACCATTCCCTTGGAAAGTAAGACAACCGTCTCCACATGCACAGTCATCCCAAACTGGTCCACGCCCCGGACCTTCCGGATCTCATATCCACCATCGCAGAGGATCTTCAGATCTCTGGCAAGGGTGGCGGAGTCGCAACTGACGTATACGATGCGTTCGGGCTGCATACGGAGCATGGTGTTTAAGCAGGCATCATCGCATCCTTTTCGGGGCGGATCTACGACAATCACATCCGGATGGAGCATTTCGTCGGAAGATACCTCTTTCATTGCCTTTTCGTAGAACTCCGGCAGGACTTCCTCCGCCTTACCTACAAAAAATTCGGCATTTTCAATATGGTTTCTCTTTGCATTCTCTCTGGCATCGTCGATGGCCTGGGGAATGATCTCCACACCGCATACCTTTTTGGCTTTGCCTGCCAGGAAGAGAGAGATGGTTCCGATACCACAGTAGAGATCCCAAACGGTCTCTTTTCCGGTCAGTCCCGCATATTCCAGTGCCAGGCTGTAAAGCTTCTCGGTCTGTATGGGATTTACCTGATAGAAGGAGAGAGGAGAGATCTTGAAGGTTAATGCATCCCCGGTATAAGGGTAATTTTCTTTCTGCATGTCCCTTACGTGGATCGTATCCTCAATGGTGCTCACACCCCAGAGATTATGGATCATGGTACCCATGATCACATTGGTTTTCTCGGTATTGATACTGACTGACACACTTGTCATACCTTGGATTTCTGCCAGTGCAGCCAGTAATTCTCCCTGATTTGGTAAAAACTCATTCGTATTCTTCTGTACTCTGGCAGTAGGGTATGACATTTTTGTCATTTTCTTGTTAATGACCAGACATACCATCAACTGTCCACTGGTGAAGCCCTTTCGGATCAATACATGACGTACCAGACCCTTGCCAGTGACTTCGTCATAGGCAGTTACTTTATTTTTCCGCATATAGGAGAGTATGGTTTCGAGGATTTGCTGATTCTCAGAAGCACCAAGGGCGCAGTCTGTATTGGCAATGATGGTATGGGTGCGTCCTGCATAGAAACCGGTGATAACATTACCGTCTCTATCAGTTCCTATGGGGTACTGCGCTTTATTACGATAGTGGAAGGGTTCCTCCATGCCTACAATAGGCTGCATGCGTTCATCAATGTATTCCGCATCGAACCCACCGATCCGGATCAGATTATTGCGGATCTTCTGTTCCTTGAAATGCAGCTGCTCAGAGTAGGAGAGTGCCTGCAGCTGGCAGCCACCGCACTGTCTGTGGTATGCACATTTCGGTTCTACACGAAAAGGAGAAGGCTGTAACACCTTCTCTAATCTGGCATAAGCGTAGTGCTTTTTACTTTTTATGATCTTGGCTTCCACCTGATCGCCGATAACGGCATCTTTGATAAAGAGGGTAAAACCGTCTACTTTACCGATTCCTTCTCCGTCACTTCCCATATCCTCTATGGTCACCGTTACACGATCGTTCTTTTTAAATTCCATAAATATCCTTATGCCTTTCCGTAACCTGCAAACTTTTTTGTACTTTAGTGCCATATTCTAAAATAGCTTACGCAGGCTCTTGTTTGCGTGTGAAAAATTTTCTCAGCAAAGTTCCTCAGCGAGCTTTCCGATCTCGCCCTTGTTCTGCTCATTCATGGCAGACTTGATGCTAACTGTAGTCTCCGTAAATGTCAGATTCTTGCTTTTTTCAAACATTCCAAGGATCAGTTTGCCTGCCATGGGTGCCCAGGTGCCGTTCTCAATGATTGCCACCTTACGATTCTGGTAATTACGCTCGGTCAGACCTTCGATAAAACTGCGCATGCAGGGGAAGAGGTCTCCATTATAAGTAATACCCGCCAGCACCAGTCTGTCATAACGGAAAGCATCGGCAACAGCTTTTGCCTTATCGCATCTTGCCAGATCATACAGTACTGTTTTCTGTCCTTTTTCCTGCAAAACATCCGCGAGGTATTCTGCAGCATTTCTGGTATTGCCGTAGACAGAAGCATAGGCAATCACCACTCCGGATTCTTCCGGCTGATAAGAAGACCACTTATCATATTTTTCCAGATAGAATCCCAGATTCTCCTTAAGTACCGGACCGTGAAGAGAGCAAATGGTCTGAATGTCCAGTCCTGCCGCTTTTTTCAGAACAGCCTGTACCTGGGGACCATATTTTCCGACAATACCGATATAGTAGCGGCGGGCTTCGTCCGCCCCTTCTTCCTCTGCATCCAGCGCACCGAATTTGCCAAAGCCATCTGCGGCAAACAGTATTTTCTCCGTTGCTTCATAAGTCATCATAACCTCCGGCCAATGCACCATGGGAGCATAGACAAAATGCAGGCTGTGCTGTCCAAGCTCCAGGACGCCATCATTCGCCGCAACAATGCGTTGTTCCGCAGGTAATCCCTGCCCGGCGAAAAACTCCGGGAAAAACTGTTCCATGAACTGGAATCCCTTCGCTGTGGATACCACTGTGGCATTGGGATATTTTTTCAGAAAAGCCGGAATACTGGCGGAATGATCCGGTTCCATATGCTGTATAATGAGATAATCCGGCATTTTTCCGTCAAGAACCTGTTCTACATTGTTCAGCCATTCTTCGGTGAAAAAGCCATCCACTGTGTCCATAACGGCGATTTTGTCATCCAGGATCATATAGGAATTGTAAGACATTCCGTTCGGAACCTTATATTGCCCCTCAAACAGATCTACCTGATGATCGTTTACACCCACATATTTTACACATGCACTGATTTCCATATGTTTCCTCTCTTTCCTTTCTGTTTATAGAAGAATTGTTATTTATTCCATTTTGGTAGCGCGCAGATTGGATTCAAACAATCTGTTGTAACCAAGCCAGCCACTGTTTTCACTGTTATTTTCCAGAATTTCCTTAAAGGTCTCCATCTTGGCATCAGTATCATCCGCATAATTCAGAGCCACTGCCTCGATCAGCGCCGGCACCTTGGGAGATCCGTATTCCAGTTTACCATGATGTGCCAGAATGCAGTGCTGTAATTCTGCCAGGAGATTGTGCGGGAATCCGTCGATCTTAGCGGCACGTTCCCCAAGCATCTGTGCGCCCATCACGATATGTCCCAATAACTGACCATCATCGGTATAATCGTTTACCGGAAATGCAGAAATCTCTTTTACTTTTCCGATATCATGGCACATAGCCGCCGTCAGAAGCAGATCTCTCTGTAAAATAGGATAAGCAGAGCAGTAGTAGTCACACAGCTTGGTAACGCTTAAAGTATGCTCCAGCAGTCCGCCTACGAAACCGTGATGTACAGTCTTGGCTGCAGAAGAGTTGCAGAATTTCTTCGCGAAATCAGCATCGTCGATAAACAGATCCTGCAACAGCTGATGTAGATAGGTATTCTTAATACTTCCGATCAGAGTCTTTAATTCATTGTACATAGTGTCGATGCCTTTGGAGCTCACCGGCAGATAATCGGAAGGATTGTATTCTCCCTCACGACAGACACGGATACGCTTCACGCTGATCTGTAGCTGCCCCTGGAAATTCGTCACATCACCGTATACCTCTATGTAATCCAGATCATCATAATCACCGATGCCAGGATTATTCGGCTCCCATACCTTGGCGTCGATAGTTCCGGTCTTATCCTGTAAAATCACACTTTCATAGGGTTTACCGTTCTTGGTAACAGCCTCCTGTTTATGTTTGCACAGATAAATATCAAATACTCTGTCGCCTTCTTTTAACTCTTTTATAAATTTCATATTGTTGTCCAAACCTTTCTGTCAATCTATTTCAACACCGTTAATGTGATGTCGAATTTCATCTCTTTATATTCCTGCTGTGACTGCCGCATAATCGTCAGTTCTACACTATCTCCCGGTTTCATACTGAGCAGAGAGTTCGTATACTCGTCAAAGCTGATGATCACGCGTTCACCGAATCCTGTGATGACATCTCCCTGCTGGATTCCCGCCAGCATTGCAGGAGAGTCCATTTCTACCTCTTTAATATAAGCTCCGTAAGGAACCCCAAGTTCGCTGTTAGCTTCCTCTGTGACATCCACACCCTTAAGACCCAGATAGGCGAATTTTTCTCCATTCGACATTTTCTCGATATGACGCTTCAATTCCGTAATACCGTAAGCACATACCATATTTTTCATATCTGTGGCAGATTTGCCATTGGTAATGATACCAATGACCTGTCCCTGAAGATTGAATAATACGCCGCCTGCATTCTGACTGCCTACAATATTCGTCTGCAGAATCCGATAAGTGGTATCCGATGCTGCCGACTCACTGGCGGAAGAAGTAATGATGCCATATCCCAGTGATCCGTTCGTACCCATGGGACGCCCCAGAGCCACCACAGGAAGTCCGGCAATATCTTTGATATTAGAAGATCCAAAAGTAGCGATCGTAATATCATTCTTCAGAAAATCTTCATTCAGAGTATCCAGTTCTACGGCAATCACCGCCAGACCTGTAGTCTCATCTTTTTCCTTCAAAGATGCATCTGCCTGTGTGCCCTCGTTGAATGTGACAATAATGTCATCTGCTTGTTTTACCGGAGAATAATCGGTTAAAATCAGTAATTGCTTGCCATTTTGCGCTATGATCACACCGGATGACTGGTTCTTGCTCTCATTGACATTATTGAACCAGTCCACACCGGATGACACTCCTGTCACAGTAACCATGGAACGGTTCATCTCTGCCACATACTGGGCAAGAGCACTGTAAATCTGTTTGTAATTATCCAGATCTAATATAATTCCGGATAACAGTTCCCGGATCTGTTCCTGTTCCATAACTTCACCGGAAACAGAAGAGGACTGACTGTTCTGATTCTCCTGCTGCATATTCTCTGCCAGCATCTGCTCCGGAGACATCTCATCCTGATCTTCGGGGAATACCACCACCTGTGGTTCCTCCTCCGGGTACAACCAGTTACTGATCACCGGTTCCAAAACCAAAAAAGTGAAGCATGCCACCAGACCGAAGATCACTGCCATAGAAGCCGTGATCAAAGTTCTGCGCAACAGCTTTTTCTTATTTACCGGACGTTCCTTGATTTTTTCTATCATAAAATTTTTCTCAGAAGCGTCTTTTTGTTCCTTCTGCTTATTTTCTTGCGAATCCGCCATAAATATGCCTCCTCTGCTGCCTACAGATACACCGGCTTTTTCTTAGGACTCTAATATCTCAATTATACAAAACTGTACCCAAAAACGCAACTGAATGGTATAATGAGATATAATAAGCTCATCCATAGGGACCATGCATGACTGCTTGCAGGCAAGCCATGGTTCCTATGAGAGGAGCAAACAGACATGAGCAAGAAGGGCGATAGCCCGGCAGTGAGCTTGTACTGCGTATTTTCAATAATATTAAGGAGCCCCACATGAACACAAAAGTACTCACTACTTTAGAATATACGAAGATCATCGACCTCCTCACGGAGAAGGCCGACTCCGAGCCCGGTAAAAAACTCTGCCGAGAACTGGTACCTTCCACCGATCTATCTGCTATCAGAACCGCACAACGGGAGACAAAAGACGCTTTAGCCCGTCTCTTCCGCATCGGCAGCACCTCCTTTGGAAGTAACAGAGACTTAGGTTTTTCCATCCGTTCTCTGGAAATCGGCAGTTCTCTGTCTATGTCCGAACTGCTGAAGCTGGCATCTTTTCTGGACAACGTCAACCGAATCAAGACCTACGGAAAAAAAGAACGGGAAGACCTTCCAAATGACAGCCTGGATACCTACTTTGAAGGCCTTACTCCTATGACACAGCTGGCTAACGAAATCAACCGCTGTATTTTATCGGAAGAGGAGATGGCAGATGATGCCAGTCCCCGTTTGAAAAGTATCCGCCGCTCCAAGCTGTCCACCAATGAAAAAATCCATAGCCAGCTGACTTCCATGGTAAATGGTGCTTACCGTACCTTTTTGCAGGATGCAGTCATTACCATGCGTGATAACCGCTACTGTATCCCCGTAAAGGCAGAATATAAGAGCCAGGTGAACGGTATGGTGCATGACCAGTCCTCCACCGGTTCCACCTTTTTCATCGAGCCGGCTGCTGTCGTGAACCTGAACAACCAGTTAAAAGAACTGGATCTGCAGGAGCAGGAGGAAATTGAAGTTATTCTGGGTGATCTGAGCAGTCAGGCTGCTGTTCATACTTCAGAGCTTGCCGCAGATCAGAAGATCATGACCACTTTAGACTTCATCTTTGCCAAGGCAAAACTCGCCATGGAACAGAATGCCACAGAGCCTATTTTCAACACTGAGCATTACATCCAGATCCGTAAGGGCCGTCATCCACTGTTGGATAAGAAAAAGGCGGTTCCCATTGATGTCCGTCTGGGTAAAGATTTTGACCTGTTGGTGATCACAGGTCCCAATACCGGTGGTAAGACCGTGTCTCTGAAGACGGTGGGACTGTTTACCCTTATGGGACAGGCGGGACTGCATATTCCGGCATTGGATCGTTCCGAACTGTCCATTTTCTCGGAAGTATACGCAGATATCGGAGATGAGCAGAGTATTGAACAGAGTCTGTCCACATTCTCTTCTCATATGACCAGAGTTGTCCACATTTTGCAGCACGCAGATGCGAATTCCCTGTGTTTATTTGATGAACTCGGTGCCGGAACAGATCCTACGGAGGGTGCCGCTCTGGCAATTGCTATCTTAAATTATCTGCATGACCGTGGCATCCGCACTATGGCTACCACGCATTACAGTGAATTGAAAATCTACGCACTTTCCACGAATTTCGTAGAAAATGCCTGCTGTGAATTTGATGTGGAGACCCTTCGCCCCACCTACCGTCTGCTCATCGGTATTCCCGGTAAAAGTAATGCTTTCGCCATTTCTTCCAAGCTGGGACTGTCCGATGAGATCATCCATGCTGCGAAAGAACAGATCAGCAAAGAAGACGAAAGCTTTGAAGACGTCATCGCAGATCTGGAACAGAGCCGCGTAACCATTGAAAAAGAACAGCAGGAGATTGCAGAATATAAGGAACGGATCCGCACGTTACAGGAACAGTTACAGAAGAAAAACGAGAAAATCGATCAGGCAAAGGATAAGATTCTGCGGGATGCCAATGAAAAAGCAAGAGCCATCCTTCAGGAAGCAAAGGATGTAGCCGACGAAACCATCCGTGATTTCAATAAAGTAGGCGCTTCCGCCGACATCAAGGAACTAGAGAAAAAGAGACAGAAGGTTCGTGACAAGATCAACGAAAAGAACGGAAAATTGGCTCTTGGTAATAACCAAAAGAAGCCGGCCAACCAGAAGACCGTGGATCCCAAGAAACTGAAAAAAGGAGATTCCGTAAAGATCATTTCCATGAATCTGAAAGGAATTGTGAATACACTGCCGGATGCCAGGGGCAATCTCTTCGTACAGTGCGGAATTATGAGAATGCAGACGAATATTAACGATCTCGTACCGGTAAAAGAAGAGACCATTACAGCACCTGCCCTGCAGCGTACCAACACCGGCAAGTTGAAAATGTCCAAGTCCTTCTCCGTGTCCTCCGAGATCAACCTTTTGGGATGTACGGTAGATGAAGCCATTGCAAAACTGGATAAATACCTGGATGACGCTTATCTGGCTCATCTCCCCAGTGTGAGAGTCGTGCACGGAAAAGGCACCGGTGCCCTGCGCAGTGCCGTACAGTCTCACTTAAAACGTCTGAAATACGTCAAAGAATACCGGTTGGGTGAATATGGTGAAGGCGATGCCGGTGTAACCATTGTTACTTTTAAATAATAACTGACAGGAGGCCTATACTACATGGTAAGTAAACAGAAAATTCTCATTGTAGATGATGATAATAATATTGCGGAACTGATCTCCCTATATCTGACGAAGGAATGTTTTGATACCATGATCGTCAATGACGGAGAATCCGTGATGCCGGCTATGGAGACCTTTGCTCCGAATCTGATTCTGTTGGATCTGATGCTTCCCGGTATTGATGGTTATCAGGTGTGCAGAGAGGTCAGGGCACAATACTCCGTTCCCATCATCATGCTTTCCGCAAAAGGTGAAGTCTTCGACAAAGTATTGGGACTGGAGCTGGGTGCGGATGATTATATGGAAAAACCTTTTGATTCCAAGGAACTGGTGGCCCGCGCCAAAGCAGTCCTCAGACGTTATAAGTCCTCCAATGCCCCCACAGAAAATCCCAACGATAAGTGTGTGGAATATGCGGATCTGACCATTAATCTGACCAATTATTCCGTCATTTATATGGGACATACTGTGGAAATGCCACCGAAAGAACTGGAACTTCTCTACTTTTTAGCATCCTCACCGAATCATGTATTCACCAGAGAACAGCTCCTGGATCAGATCTGGGGCTATGAATATATCGGTGATACCCGTACCGTGGATGTGCACATCAAACGTCTCCGTGAGAAGATCAAGGATCATGCCAACTGGAAGATCAGCACCATCTGGGGCATCGGCTATAAATTCGAAGTACGTAATTAAGTCATACCAAAAGCAGGATTTGTTATGAAAAAAACACTTTATCTAAAATTTATACTCGCATATTTTATTTTTGGTGTATTTGGTTTCATCATTGTTACAACTTTTGTTCCCAATATGACCAAAGAACACCTGATCCGGGAAAAGGCAGAAAGTCTCTATTCCGAAGCAACCCTGATCGCCGGAACCTATGCCGGCGGATTGTACACCAGTGAAACAACTTTAGAGACTGTTAAAATGCAGCTGGACTCTCTGGCGGTCTACCTGAATTCCGAGATTCGCATCATCAATCCCTCCGGACGACTGGTACTGGATACCAATAGTCCTTTAGATGTGGAGAATGTGGTAGTCATCGAGAATTTTGATTCGACTGTAACCAGCGGCTCTTATTACATTGTTGGTGATTTCTTCGGTAATTTTGATTCGGATGTACTTACTGTATTTGCTCCCATTACCTCCAACTACAAGGTAAAAGGCTATGTAGTCATTCATACCGATATGAATGATATTCAGAAATCCTGTAACAGCCTGCTGAATATTTCCTATATCACCCTGGCAATCCTGTTCCTGTTATCCCTGATCATTCTGATCTTTTTCACCGAGATCGTATATATTCCTCTGCGGAAGATCACTCATGCCACAGAGCAGTATGCTGCCGGTAATATGCATTATGAATTTCAGGTGGACAGTGAGGATGAGATCGGTTATCTGGCTTCCTGTCTGAATTATATGGCAAGCGAAATTGCCCGTTCCGAGGATGATCAGAAAAAGTTTGTAGCCAATGTATCCCACGATTTTCGTTCCCCTCTGACCTCTATAAGGGGATATCTGGAGGCCATGCTGGACGGCACGATTCCACCGGAAATGCACGAAAAATACATTACTATTGTATTGAATGAAACAGAACGACTGACGAAGCTGACCAACAGCCTTTTAACCTTGAATAATCTGAACACCAAAGGAATGCTCTTAGATAAAACAGATTTTGATATCAATCAAGTGATCCGTAATACTGCAAGTACCTTTGAGGGCACCTGTCATAACAAATCCATTGCTATTGAGATGATCCTGACCGGCAATGAAATGTATGTCCATGCAGATATGGGCAAAATCCAGCAGGTACTCTATAATCTCATGGACAACGCCATTAAGTTCAGCCACCATGATTCTGTGATCCACATTGAGACCTCGGAGAAGAAAAATAAATTGTTTGTCTCCGTAAAAGACACAGGAATCGGTATTCCGAAAGAAGATCTGAAGCTGATCTGGGACAGATTTTACAAATCCGACCTATCCCGAGGCAAAGATAAAAAGGGAACCGGGCTGGGTCTTTCCATTGTAAAAGAGATCATCAATGCTCACAATGAGCATATCAATGTGATCAGCACTCCCGGCGTTGGAAGTGAATTTATCTTCTCCCTGCCGAAATCCCATCAGGAAGACGAAGAGGATTAAGCCATACGGCCTAATCCTCTTTTTTCATCTATATAATCTATATATCCATGACACGATATAAATAACTGTTTCCCTGTTTTCCTATCCTTTCTATTGTCCCCATTTCAAATAATATATTCAATACCGTCTGTGCCAGTGAGAGAGGAATATGGGCTGCTTTCGCAAAATCCTTACTGTGAAAGGGTTCTTCCAGCTCATAGGGCACAAATTGCACATAATCCTCCGGCTGTCTGATTTCCACCTCTTCGATCAGATCCGTAGGAATTCTGTCATATCTCGTGGATCCTTTTTTCTTGTCACGACTCCAACCGTTTAACAGCCGGTATTCTTCCATATTCACCAATACAAATTTAAACCGGATATTCGGATCCTTCAGGAACATTTTGATCTTATATAATTCCTTAAATGCCTGATAAGGGGATCCCTTTTTTGGAGATTTTCGCTTTTTACTCAGTTCTCCGCTGTCTTCATCGATCCAGATCAGCCATTTTTCATAAGGAATGGGATAGACAATTGTCACCGGATACAAAGGTAAAAACACCTGTAACTTTCCACGCATGCGGTTGAAATGCCTTGTCTGGATCTCGATGATCTCCCCATCCTTGTAAATATCCGCCACATAATTCTCTATGGGAATCTCCTGATGATCCTCATCCGGCTCATAATAATCCTTAAAAATAGCATGAACCGTCTTCTCTGAGAGAGTTCCGATTCCCAGTCTCTGACGGTCCACGCCTATTATTTTTCTCTTAGCTTCTTCAAAACGCTTCTGATCCATATGATCCATATTTTTTAATCAATCTCGGCATGCTTCGTATACAGAATCTTAAGCAGGATAGGAGTAGAGATACTGGATACGATGATCAGCAGAATGACTGCGGTAAAATACTCGGATCCGATCATTCCAACAGACAGTCCCTTCTGTGCCACGATCAGGGCAACCTCACCTCTGGTCATCATACCGACACCGATCTTCAGAGCATCCGGTCCCTTGAATTTGCAGATTCTTGCCATCAGACCACAGCCGATGATCTTACACAGTAATGCTACAACGACGAATCCGATAGAAAATAACACAAATTCCCCGTTCAGATGATCAAAGCTGGTCTTAAGTCCGATACTTGCGAAGAAAATCGGTCCGAAGATCATATAAGAATTGATATCCATCTTCTCGGCTATGTATTCCGAATCCTGAATAGAACACAGGATAATACCTGCCACGTAAGCACCTGTAATATCCGCAATACCGAAGAATACTTCCGCTACATAAGCGAAAATAAAACAGAGCGCCAGACCTAAAATAGGAATACGTCTTGTATGCGGATATTTGTTATCCAGATACTGGAATACCTTGAACAATACAAATCCGACACCAATTGCAAACAGGAAGAACAGAAGAGTAGAAATTACTACACTTCCTGGATTGGAATCCGGATTTTTAAATCCGATGACAAAAGTAAGTACAATAATACCAATGACATCATCGATAATAGCGGCACTCATGATTGTTGTGCCGACTTTACCTTTCAGTTTTCCCAGTTCTTTCAGAGACTGCACGGTAATACTTACACTGGTAGCCGTCATAATGACACCAATAAATACAGCTTCATAGAATTTTTCAGAGCCCCAGGGTGCCACTCCGTAAAATCCCATGTACAACAATGTTCCTCCTACCAAAGGAACAAATACACCAAAGCATGCGATCAGAAATGCCACAAATCCCGTCTTCATCAGATCCCTCAGATTCGTCTCCAGTCCGGCGGAGAACATCAGCAGGATAACACCGATTTCTGCCATCTGGATCAGAAAATCCGATTGCTGCACCAGTCCCAGTACACTGGGTCCGATCAACAGACCGGCAATGATCTCACCTACCACCTGTGGTGCTTTACATTTTCTTGCAATGATACCAAATACTTTGGCAAATATAATAATAATTGCCAGATCTCTGAAAATACTATAAGATTCCATTTTTCTGCCCCTCTTTTTCAAAAATTATTAATACATTAATTGAGCACCTTTGTTATATCACAAAATTATTATCATCTGCAACACAAAAGTGCTCAATTCGCTACTTATTCATCTTCTTCGTTTTCTTCGGTAGGGAAAATCAGATTTTCTTCTGCTTCTTCCTCATCTTCAGAAACAGCTTCCTGTGCTACTTCTTCCATGGCTTCCTCAAGATTGTCGAATTCATGGTCTCCGTTGGAAAGCTTCTCACGTACCTTGGCAATCTGTGCAACCTTAACACCATCATCCAGATTGATCAGCTTTACACCTGATGTGATTCTGCTCAAAGTGGAGATATCCTGAACACGAAGCTGTATGATAATTCCTTCTGTGGTTATCATCATAATTTCGTTATCGTCACTTACAGCCTTGGCACCTACCACATCACCGGTTTTTTCAACGATCTTGTAGCACTTTACACCCTTACCGCCACGTTTCTGTACGGTAAATTCATCCATATTGGTACGCTTACCCATTCCATTTTCAGATACGATCAACAGGTCACTGCCCTGAGTCTGCAACTGCATACCGATGATCTCATCCCCGGGAGATAAGTTCATGCCAATCACACCCATGGAAGCTCTGCCCGTAGCCCGGACATCCGTCTCCTGGAAACGAATACACATACCCTGTTTGGTTACCAGTAAGATTTCACTGCTGCTGTCAGTGATTTTCACCTCGATCAGCTCATCCTCTTCTCGTAAGTTAATCGCAGTCAATCCGTTCTTTCTGACATTGGAGAACTCCATCAGAGGGGTCTTCTTCACAATACCGGTCTTAGTTACCATGAACAGATTCTTATCATCACTGTATTCATGAATCGGAATCATAGCAGTGATCTTCTCACCGGGTGCCAGCTGCAGGAGATTCACAATAGCAGTACCTCTTGCTGTACGACTGGCTTCCGGAATCTCATAGGCCTTCAATCTGTAGACTCTTCCCATATTGGTGAAGAAATTCAGATAATGATGTGTAGTTGTCATCAGCAGATCTTCGATATAATCCTCATCAATTGTCTGCATTCCTTTGATTCCACGACCACCGCGGTTCTGTGCTTTGAAATTATCTACGGTCATACGCTTGATATAACCAAGACTGGTCATGGCAATGATGGTATTCTCCTTCGGAATCAGATCTTCCATGGAGATATCCAGTTCATCATAGCCGATCTTACTGCGTCTGTCATCACCGTATTTTTCAGCAATCGCAGTCATCTCTGTCTTGATGACACCCAATAACAGTTTTTCATCCGCCAAAATAGCCTTCAACTCCGCAATTTTTACTACCAGATCCTTATGCTCGTTTTCCAGCTTCTCTCTTTCCAGACCTGTCAGAGCACGCAGACGCATTTCTACGATTGCCTGTGCCTGGACATCGGACAGCTCAAATCTTTCCATCAGTCTTTCTTTTGCAATCTGTGCATTCTGACTGCCACGGATGATAGTAATGACTTCATCAATGAAATCCAGAGCTTTTAACAATCCCTGTAAAATATGATCTCTTTCCTCTGCTTTGTTCAGATCATATTTGGTTCTTCTGGTAACGACATCTTCCTGATGCTTCAGGTAATAAGTCAGCATATCCAGCAGATTCATGACCTTAGGCTGATTGTTGATCAGCGCCAACATGATCACACCAAAAGTATCCTGAAGCTGTGTATGCTTGTACAGCTGATTCAGAATAACATTGGCATTGGCATCCTTACGAAGCTCAATGACCACACGGACACCTTCACGGTTGGATTCATCACGGATATCTGTGATACCATCAATTTTCTTTAATTTTACCAGCTCGGCAATCTTGATGATCAGATTGGCCTTGTTGACCATGTAAGGCAGCTCAGTAGCAATGATCTGACTCTTGCCGTTTGGAAGTGTCTCTATATTGGTCACTGCACGGACTCTGATCTTACCGCGGCCGGTACGATAGGCTTCTTCACAGCCTCTGGTACCCAGGATCAATCCTCCGGTAGGAAAATCAGGAGCCTTCACAATGGGAAGAATCTCATCGATCGTTGTATCTCTGTCTTCTTCCACACGATTATCAATAATTTTTACGACAGCCTTTACCACTTCACGGAGATTGTGAGGCGGAATATTAGTAGCCATACCTACGGCAATACCGGTAGTACCGTTGACCAGCAGATTCGGATAACGACTGGGCAATACTACAGGCTCTTTTTCGGTATCATCAAAGTTCGGTACGAAATCTACGGTATTCTTACCGATATCTGCCAATAATTCCATGGAAATCTTGGAAAGTCTTGCCTCGGTATAACGCATTGCTGCGGCACCGTCACCATCCATGGAGCCGAAGTTACCGTGACCGTCTACGAGAGGATAACGCGTAGACCAGTCCTGTGCCATATTAACCAATGCGCCATAGATGGAACTGTCACCATGAGGATGATATTTACCCATGGTATCACCGACAATACGGGCACTTTTACGATGCGGTTTGTCGGGACCATTGTTCAGTTCGATCATAGAATAGAGTACACGTCTCTGTACCGGCTTCAGACCATCCCTCACATCCGGAAGCGCACGGGATGCGATAACACTCATGGCATAGTCGATATAGAAAGTTTCCATTTTTTCTTTCAGATCGACTTCATGGATTTTATCAATCTCAGCCTCCGAAGGCTTATCAAAAATATCGTCGTTCATGTTTCCTCACAATCTGTCGTAAAATACGACGTTTTACATTTATGAAAATAATTAGATGTCCAAATTTTTAACAAACTGAGCATTCTCTTCGATGAATTCTCTTCTGGGCTCTACCTTATCGCCCATCAGAGTAGTAAAGGTCAGATCCAGTTCGGATTCCGTCTCTTCATCATAATTCACTCTGAGCAGAATACGTCTCTCGGGATCCATGGTAGTCTCCCAAAGCTGCTCCGCATCCATCTCACCCAATCCTTTATAACGCTGGATCTTGTTATTTTGGTCACGACCTACTTCCGTCAGGATACTATCAAGTTCCTCGTCACTATAGGCATACCATACCTTTTTATTCTTCTCCAGCTTATACAGAGGCGGTTTCGCCAGGAACACATGTCCCTGCTTGATCAGCTCCGGCATAAACCGATAGATGAAGGTCAGCAGAAGAGTACTGATATGCGCACCGTCTACATCGGCATCGGTCATCAGAATAATTTTGTTATAACGAAGCTTCGTAATATCAAAATCTTCATGAATGCCGGTACCAAACGCTGTGATCATTGCTTTAATTTCGGCGTTGGCATAGATTTTATCCAGTCTTGCCTTTTCTACATTCAGGATCTTACCACGCAAGGGAAGAATAGCCTGGGTTGCACGGGAACGTGCTGTCTTCGCACTTCCTCCTGCGGAGTCTCCCTCTACGATGTAGATTTCGCAGTTCTTCGGATCCTTGTCAGAACAGTCTGCCAGCTTACCGGGCAGAGCCATAGTATCCAATGCAGTCTTTCTTCTGGTGAGATCTCTTGCCTTTCTGGCTGCCTCTCTGGCACGCTGTGCCAAAATGGATTTTTCACAGATTGTTTTTGCAATCTGAGGATTCTGCTCTAAGAAATAAGTCAGCTGCTCACTGACAATATTGTCAACTGCACCTCTTGCCTCACTGTTACCCAGTTTCTGCTTGGTCTGTCCTTCAAACTGGGGATCCTCGATCTTAACACTGACAATAGCAGTCAGACCTTCACGGATATCTTCACCGGACAGATTTGGCTCACTGTCTTTTAACAGCTTTGCACTTCTGGCATAATCATTAAAAGTCTTCGTAATAGCATTTCTAAAGCCCTGTAAATGAGTACCTCCTTCAGGAGTATTGATATTATTTACAAAGCTGAATACGCTCTCATTATAAGAATCATTGTGCTGGAAGGATACTTCCACGTACACATTGTTCTTCTCGCCTTCAAAATACAAAATATTTTCGTATAAGGGCTCCTTACTCTTATTCAGATAAGCAACAAATTCTTTGATACCACCTTCGTAGTAGAACTCAATGACTTTCTGTTTCTTACCATTTTCCAGAGTAATGGTATGTATCTTACCGATTTTGCCGCCGGTGCGGGCTTTTGTGGATTCTTCGGAAGTAGCAAAAGCATCTGCAAATGCCTCAGAGTCATCCTTAACGGATTCTTTTGCCGCAGCATCGGAAACAGAATCATCTGAAGATGCAGAGGTATCTTTGGCATCTTCCTGTGCTCTCTGTAACAATTCGCTAATCTGCTCATTTTCATGTTCCGCCGACATTGCCTCCAAAGAAGCTTCCTCTTCCGTACGGTTATCTCTTAAGATGATGCGCAGTCCTTTGGTCAGGAATGCCATCTCTCTGAGTCTTCTCTTCAGTACATCAAAATCATAGACCGTTGTTTCGGTAAAAATCGTATCATCCGGCAGGAAAGTAACCTTGGTACCTGTCTTTTCCATAGGGCAGGTTCCTATTTCTTTCAGCGCATAGCACACATGACCTCTCTCATAACGCTGCTTATATACCTTGCCTCCCTGGCAGATTTCTACTTCCAGCCAGTTGGAGAGGGCATTTACAACAGACGCACCTACACCGTGCAGACCACCGGATACCTTGTATCCCCCACCGCCGAATTTACCGCCGGCATGCAGAATCGTAAATACAACTTCTACTGCAGGAATACCTGCCTTGTGATTGATACCTACAGGAATTCCTCTTCCGTTATCGGTAACAGTGATAGAATTATCTTCGTTGATCGTTACATCAATGGTATCACAGAATCCTGCCAGTGCTTCATCTACCGCATTATCAACGATCTCATACACCAGATGATGCAGTCCTCTGCTGGATGTGGTACCAATATACATTCCCGGACGCTTTCTTACAGCTTCCAGACCTTCCAATATCTGAATCTGGTCCGCACCGTATTCATGTTCTACTGCGGTATTGTTCCTATTTTCTTCGCTCATGATTCCTCACATTCTGCCCTACAGGCTGCCAAAATTATACTCATCTGCCGGAGATTCTTCTATATCCGATTTCAGACCCATATTTTCGTTTACACAGGTAACTGTTCCGGCGGATACCTTGAATACCCTGTTAATTTCAAACCGGTTATTTACAAATTCTTCCAGACCGGTACAGGTAATGATCGTCTGAATATCTCCGATACTGTTCAACAGATAGTTTTGCCGGTTACTGTCCAGTTCAGACAATACATCGTCAAGTAACAGGACCGGTGTATCTTTTGTGATCCTTTTTACTAATTCGATTTCGGATAATTTTAAAGAGAGAGCAGCCGTACGCTGCTGACCCTGGGATCCGAACTTTCGTATATCCACGTCACCTACCAGGAAGGAAAAATCATCTCTGTGAGGTCCCACGGATGTCATTTTGGCCCGCATATCACGATCCTGGCTATTTTTTAATCTGCTTTCAAATTCGTCCAGCTCCACATCCGGCTCATACTGGATACGTATTTCTTCTCTGCCACCGGACAGCTTTTTATGAATCTCATAAATGATCTCATTGAGCTGTTCTACAAACAGCTTTCTGCGCTCTATGATCTTACTTCCGTAGGATACCAGCTGCATATCCCAGATAGTCAGAGTTTCCTTCAGATCCGGATTCATATACATATCCTTCAGAAGCTTATTGCGCTGATTGACGATTTTGTTGTAATGATTGAGATTATAGAGATAGAAATTGTCCAGCTGACATAATTCCATATCTACAAATCTTCTTCGTTCTGCAGGACCGTTTTTAATAATTCCAAGGTCTTCCGGAGAGAAAAACACGACATTGCAAAGTCCCAGAAGATCTGCCGCTTTTTTGATCTTCTGACCATCAATAGCAATTCCCTTGGATTTGGACTTTCTCAGATGCATATCCACGCGGATATCTTTTCCATCCTTCTCGAGATACGTTCTGATATGTGCCTCTTCCTTGTCAAAATTAACGATTTCTCTGTCCTTGCTTCCTTTATGCGATTTTGTGGTGGCAGCAACATAGATTGCTTCCAGGATATTTGTCTTGCCCTGCGCATTATCTCCGTACAGAATATTGGTTCCACGGTCGAACTGCAGGACGAGCGAATCATAATTTCTGTAATCTGCCAATTCTATTGATTTGATGATCATAGTAACCTGCTTACTCTATTACGATGGTCTCACCATCATATTCCACTTTATCCCCGGATACCAGCTTTTTGCCTCTCTGGGTCTCTGTCTGTCCGTTTACCTTTACCAGACCGTCCTGTACAGCAAATTTTGCATCTACGCCGGATTCTACGACACCGGCTGCCTTTAATGCCTGACCAAGCTTTATATAATCATCCTTCAAACGGATCGTATGCATATCTATAACCTCATTTCTAAGCTACTGTCGTAAAGTTCACGGGAAGGATCAGGTAAATATAGCTTTCCTCCATATTTTTGATGAAGCAGGGAGCCTTGGGATTTACCATGTATAAATCTACTTCCTCATCATCGATAACACGAAGAGCATCGATCAAAAACTTGGGATTGAATCCGATCATCAGATCCTTACCCTGTTTCTGAATATCAATTTCTTCATTCATGCTTCCCAAAGCGGAATTGATCTTAAGCTCCATTCCGTTGTCTGTGATATTTACAATAATAGGCTTCTTGTCGCCTTCTTTTACCAGAAGAGTAGCACGATCGATACAGCTTAAGAACTCCTTTTTATTGACCTTTACTTTCGTCTCATAATCACTGGAAAGCATCTGGTCGATCTTGAAATATTCTCCTTCGATCAGACGGGATACCACAACGGTCTTGTCGAATTCAAATACAATGTGCTTTTCAGTAAAGGAGATTGTAACATCGCTGTCTGCATCTCCGGGTAAAATCTTACTTACTTCATTCAGAGTCTTACCGGGTACCACTACCTTTTTCGGAGCATAACTGTTCTTCATCTGAATCTTACGGATAGAAATACGATGTCCGTCCAGAGATACGATCTTGAATTCATCTCCGTTAATATCAAACAGTTCACCGGTCATTAATTTATTATTATCATTGTCAGAAATAGAGAAAATTGTCTGTCTTACCAGTTCTTTTAAAGTAAACTGGCTGATCACAATGCTGTCATCTCTCTCCACTGCGGGAAGATAGGAAAAATCTTCGCCGGATTTTCCAATAATGGTAAACTTTGCTTTTTCGCAGGTAATGACGGTCTTAAAAGAAGCATCTGTTTCAATGGTAATATCACTGTCGGGAAGTTTACGCACAATTTCAAGGAATATCTTGGCATCCAGGGCAATGATACCCTTTTCTATGATCTGTCCCTCGATAGTAGTCTCAATACCAAGTTCCATGTCGTTGGCAGTAAGTTTAATCTCTCCATTAGTAGCATCTACTAAAATACATTCCAGAATAGACATTGTAGTCTTACTGGGAACAGCTTTGGATACGATCTGTACGCCGTTTAAAAGATTTGCTTTTGAACAGACTAATTTCATGTGTGCATAACTTCCTTTCTGGTTGATTTGCGTACGCGTGGATACGCGTTATATAAAAATAATAAAAGAATTTCGTAGTATCCTTAATAAGGGATGTTGATATGTGCATAACCATTCTTATTATACTATTTTTCAAGGAAAAATGGAATGGAAATCTTAGTGGATCTGGCAGAATAACCTAAGAATAACTCTTAGCTTATTCACACAGCATCCTATCCTTCTTGAAGCCTTGAAATCAGTTATCAACAACAATACACATCTTGTTCCCGAGATATACACATCAGGAGGGATTTATCTTTTTAGTGATAATATCTATTTTATTACGAAGTTCCTCATTGGTCTGAATCTCCGCTGCCACTTTATTCACACCGTGGATGATGGTTGTGTGGTCCTTTTTGCCCAAAAGCTTACCTATATTAGTGAAGGAAGTATCCGTTAATTCTCTGCACAGATACATAACGACCTGACGGGGCTGTACAAACTCGGAATTTCTCTTCTTGGAAGTAATATCTTCCGCTTTCACACCAAAATGCTCCGCTACTACATTAATAATGAGAGTAGGAGTGATTTCCTTGGGTTTGTTGGGATAGATAACATCCTTCAGTGCTTCTTCTGCCAGGGAGAGAGTCAGATCTACCTTATTTAATTTGGCAAAAGCAATGATCTTATTAAAAGCACCTTCCAGCTCACGAATGTTGGATTTGATATTAGTAGCAATATATTTGATGATCTCTTCATCAATCTGACGGTCATAGGTCTCAGCATTTTTCCGTAAAATAGCCATTCTGGTCTCATAATCGGGTGGCTGGATATCTGCAATCAGGCCCCATTCGAAACGGGAACGGAATCTCTCATCCAAAGTCTCCATTTCCTTAGGAGGCTTATCGGAAGACAGAATGATCTGTTTGTGAGCAGCGTGCAGGGCATTGAAAGTATGGAAGAATTCCTCCTGGGTACTTTCCTTACCTATAATAAACTGTACATCATCAACCATGAGTACATCAACATTGCGATACTTCTCACGCAGCTTGGTCATGGAAGCTGCATTACCACTACGAATAGACTCTATTACTTCATTCGTAAATTCCTCACTGGTAACGTAGAGTACCTTTTTGTCCGGATCCTGTTCTAATATAAAATGTCCAATAGAATGCATCAAATGGGTCTTGCCAAGACCGGGACCTCCATATAAATAGAGAGGATTGTAGACCTCTCCCGGAGACTCTGCTACAGCGAGAGATGCGGAATGAGCGAATTTATTGTTGCTTCCTACGACAAAAGTGTCAAATTTGTACTTAGGATTCAGATGGGCATCTTCATAATTCACACCGTAGATCTGGTTTGGAGCAGTCATTTCATTCTCTGCAGGCTCTTCCCCCTTTACATCCTTTTCCAAAATAAAGCTGATATCATAAGGATGATCAAACATCTCGGTGATGGTTACCTGAAAAAAGCTCTTATATTTGGAAGAAATGTAATTCAGGGCATGTGCCTGGTCTGAGGGAATGATGATACTTACTACATCATTTACCACATTGTGAAATTCTAAAGGTTCTACCCATGTATGATAAGAAATGTCAGAAAGACTGTATTCTCTTCTGACAGCTTCTTTGATAGTTGTCCAATTTTCTTTGATTGCTTCCATTGATTTCCTCCCGTGCAAGCTGACGCATGCGAAACTCCATTTCATTGTATAATAGAATTACAAATAATTCAAATGCAAGTTATGAACAGGTCATGGATAAAGTTATCCACAATCTGTTGATAAAGTTGTTTATAACTTGTTATATAAACAGGGATTGTGGATAGCGATGTGTAAATGTGGATAAAATAGTAAAATTTAAAGATATCCACATTTATTGGATACTTGTCCACTTTTACACGTGATTTACACAGAATATCCCTATGAAAAATGAAAATATCCACAAATAATCAACAAGGTGTGGATAACTCATTTGTGGGTAAATATGGTGTATATCTATGTGGATAACTTATTTCAAAAAATTTTTAGATTTTTAAAAAGCCTGTTTTCTCTTGAATTTTCAGCATTTTTATTGATTTTTGCTTGACATTGATGGGCTTTTACATTACAATCAATATGCTATTTTCCGAAAGGAAGGCGTATTTTTATGCGCCCAATTGTTGAAAAATATGTTTACCTTTTTATATAAGAAGGTTTAGAGAAGGAGGTGCCTTTCCATGAAGATGACATTTCAGCCTAAAAAGCGTTCCCATTCCAAGGTTCACGGTTTCAGAGCCAGAATGAGTACTCCCGGTGGAAGAAAAGTTTTAGCAGCAAGACGTGCAAAAGGAAGAAAGAAATTATCCGCATAGGTCACAGCAATGTGACCTTTTTTTCTCTTAACTTTCACGGTTGGAGGATTGCATGCAGTTTTCGGAATCATTAAAGAAAAATGAACAGTTCCGTTTTGTGTACAAGAATGGCAGATCTTATGCCAACAAGTACTTTATCATGTATGTTAAGGAAAATGGCCTTGATAAGAACAGAATAGGAATCAGTGTAAGTAAAAAAGTCGGTAACAGTGTGGTAAGACACCGGATTACACGACTGGTCAGAGAAAGTTACAGATTACATGAAAGTGTATTCAATAGTGGTTTGGATATGGTAATCATTGCAAGAGCCGGTGCAGCTTCCATAGGATATGAAGAAGCGGAGAGTGCATTGTTACACCTTGCAAAACTTCATCATATTATAAAAATTTATTTTTATAATGACTAAATTAGAATCGTATATGAAAAAAATATTGATAGCCATGATAAGATTTTACCAGAAATATATTTCGCCTTATAAGGGAACCAAATGTCCTTATGTTCCGAGTTGTTCCCAATATGGTCTGGAAGCCATTGAAAAATATGGTGTGATCAAGGGAGGACTTCTGGCAGCCTGGAGAATTTTGAGGTGTAATCCTTTTTCCAAGGGCGGATATGATCCTGTACCGTAAAATTTTAATAATGGCGCTTATTAGGAGGATAAATGAACGGTATTCTTTTGACACAGAATTCCACATTCATTATCGGACAGGTAGCCTGGCTTCTGGGTAAGATAATGGAAGGAATCTTCGAAGTTTTGAATATGATCGGTATTCCCAATATCGGTCTTGCAATCATCCTTTTTACAATTGTTGTTAACCTGTTGATGATGCCTCTTACCATCAAGCAGCAGAAATTCTCTAAGCTGTCTGCTAAAATGAATCCTGAGATTCAGGCGATTCAGGCAAAGTACAAGAATCGTAAGGATCAGGATGCTCAGTTGGCACAGAATCAGGAAATCCAGGCAGTATATGCAAAGTACGGAGTATCTCCTACCGGCAGTTGTCTGTATATGTTGATCCAGATGCCTATTTTGTTTGCATTGTATCGTGTAATTTATGCAATTCCGGCTTATGTAGGCAGAGTTAAGGAAGCCTTCTTCCCTCTGGTAGATAATATTATTGATACAGCCGGTGCAACGGAGCTGGTTCAGAATCTGAGCAATTCCGCTATGTACAGTAAGCAGTTCACGAATGCAGGCTTTGTAGCCGGTACTCACAGTGAATATGTACAGAATACGATCATTGATTGTCTGAACAAGGCATCTACCGCTGATTTTGCAAGTATCAGTGAAAAATTTCCCTCTCTTGCAGCAGATGTGACCAATACGGTAAGCAAGCTGGAAGAGTATAATAATTTTTTAGGACTGAATATCGGCAACTCTCCTTCTTATGTGTTGAAGGAAGCATGGGCTAACGGAGCATGGCTTTTAGTAATCGGAGCAATCGCTATTCCGGTTCTGTCTGCTTTGACACAATGGATCAACGTAAAGCTGATGCCTCAGCAGGATACTTCTTCTAACAATGGCAATGATCAGGCGGCAGCAATGGCTTCTTCCATGAAGACCATGAATATGATCATGCCTCTGATGTCTGCATGGTTCTGTTTTACATTACCTTCCGGTCTGGGTCTGTACTGGGTTGCAGGTAGCGTTGTCAGAAGTATTCAACAGGTAGTCATCAATAAGCATATTGATAAGATGAATTTTGATGATATCATCAAGAAAAATTCTGCAAAGAGTGCGAAAAAGCTTGAAAAAATGAAGGAACAGCAGGAAAAACTGAATGCTTATGCAAGCATGAATACTAAAAATATTCAGAAGAAGGCAAATATTTCTTCTAAAATTGATAATAGTGAAGTATCTGCTGACAGCTATTCCGAAGTAAAAGAATCAAAACCCGGAAGTATGATGTCTAAGGCTAATATGGTCAGAGACTATAACGAGAAAAACAGCCGTAAATAGAAATTTTCCTTAATAATTGAGGAGGTAAATAATATGGACATGATCGAAGTATCTGCAAAGACAGTCAGTGATGCTATTACAGAAGCTTGCCAGAAGCTGGGTGTTACCAGTGATAAGCTGGATTATAAAGTAGTAGAAGAAGGTTCTTCCGGATTCTTAGGAATCGGAGCAAAGCCTGCTGTGATCAAAGCATCTGTTAAAAAAAGTTCTGTAGAAGAAGTTGCCAGAGTATTCTTAAACGATGTATTCCAGGCAATGAATATGGAAGTAGTAATTGCCATTAAGTACAACGAAGAAGAGAAGAGCATGGATATCGAATTAAGCGGTAATGAGATGGGTGTTCTGATCGGCAAGAGAGGACAGACACTGGATTCCCTCCAGTACCTGGTATCTCTGGTGGTGAACAAAGAATCTGAAGAGTATATTCATGTAAAGGTTGACACCGAGAATTATCGTCAGCGCAGAAAAGAAACTCTTGAAAATCTTGCCAAGAACATTGCTTATAAAGTGAAGAGAACCAAGAGAAGCGTATCTCTGGAACCTATGAATCCTTATGAGAGAAGAATTATTCATTCTGCATTACAGAATGATAAATATGTTACTACACACAGCGAGGGTGAGGAACCCTTTAGAAGAGTTGTCGTTACTTTGAAAAAATAATCAAAGTGAAGATTACAATAATGTGATGAAAAGCCGGTATTAGAATTTCATTCTATTTACCGGCTTTATTTACAACTGCCCTTTTTTGGGAGTATAATTATATCTATTATGAACAGTTATAGAACAGTTTTTGATATAGAAAGATATGAGTGTTTTTATGGAAAATTATAAAAACGAAACAATTGCTGCCATTTCGACTGCTTTATCAGATTCCGGAATCGGAATTGTAAGAATCAGTGGTGATGCTGCCATATACATAGTTGATAGTATTTTTCGTTCACCATCCGGTAAAAGAATTCTGACGAAGGTACAGAGTCATACGGTGCATTATGGCTATATTGTGGGCAAGGAAGAAAATGTCATAGATGAAGTCATGGTAGTTGTCATGAAGGCACCTAAGAGTTATACCACGGAAGATACTGTGGAGATTAACTGTCATGGTGGCGTACTGGTAGTGCAGAAAGTGCTGCAGACAGTACTTGAAAACGGTGCAAGAATGGCAGAGCCGGGAGAATTCACTAAGAGAGCATTTCTGAATGGAAGAATTGACCTGTCCCGGGCGGAGGCTGTTATCGATGTGATTCATTCGCAGAACGAATATGCGTTGTCTTCCTCGGTAAGCCAGTTAAAAGGCAGACTTTCCGATAAAATTCATAAATTAAGGGAAGATATTTTATATCAGATTGCATTTATTGAGTCGGCATTGGATGATCCGGAACATATCAGTCTGGATGGATATCCGGAACAGCTCGCTACAAAGGTTACCTATTTTCAACAAGAGATTGCGAAGCTTTTAGCTACAGCCGATAATGGAAGACTGATCAAAGAGGGAATATCCACCGTGATCGTAGGTAAGCCTAATGCCGGAAAATCTTCTCTGCTTAATATGCTGCTGGGAGAAGACAGAGCTATTGTTACAGAGATTGCGGGCACTACCAGAGATGCCCTGCATGAGACAATCAATCTGCATGGAATCAGTCTGAATATGATAGACACCGCCGGAATTCATGAGACACAGGATGTGGTGGAAAAAATCGGTGTGGAACGGGCCAAAAAGTATGCGGCAGAAGCGGATCTGATCTTATATGTAGTGGATGCTTCTGAAGATTTGGATGAAGATGACCAGGAGATTATCTCCCTGTTAAATGGAAAAAAAGCAATTATTCTTCTGAATAAATCAGATTTGGAAAATAAAATCACAGAAGATGTATTAAAAGAAAAATTATCTGAACTTAAAAATCATGATAATATAGAAGATATTAAGATCCTTCGTACTTCTACCATTGATCCCTCTTCAAATAATTCCGGAATGGCAGAACTGGAAGAAACCATTCGAAATATGTTTTTTGAGGGTAAATTAAAACACAATAATGAATTGGTAGTCACCAACCTCAGGCATAAAGAAGCTCTTCAGGATGCTTTGCATAGTCTGCAATTGGTAGAGAGAAGTATTGAAGACGAAATGCCAGAAGATTTTTATTCTATCGATCTGACAAGTGCATATGCTTCTCTGGGCAAGATCATTGGGGAAGAGGTAGATGAAGATGTGGTCAATGAGATTTTCTCAAAATTTTGTATGGGAAAGTAATAACTAAGAGGAATAAATAACATGGAACTAAAGAAACAAGTGGATGTATGTGTGGTAGGTGCCGGTCATGCCGGATGTGAAGCTGCTCTTGCCTGTGCAAGGCTTGGGCTTCAGACAGTAATATTTACGGTAAGTGTAGACAGTATTGCTTTGATGCCCTGCAACCCGAATGTCGGCGGTTCATCCAAGGGACATTTGGTGAGAGAATTAGATGCTTTGGGTGGAGAGATGGGTAAAAACATTGATAAAACTTTTATCCAGTCCAAAATGTTAAATATTTCCAAAGGTCCTGCTGTACACTCACTGCGTGCACAGGCGGATAAAGCGGAATACTCCAGGGCAATGCGTAAAGTATTGGAAAATCAGGATAATCTGTTGATCAAACAAGCGGAAGTCTGTGAACTACTCTGGGAGGAAACAGAAGATCATAAGAAAAAGATAACAGGTGTCAAAACCTTTACCGGTGCTATCTATGAATGTAAAGCTGTGGTTCTTTGCACTGGTACATATCTTCGTGCGAGATGTTTGTGCGGTGAATCCATAACGTATACAGGACCCAATGGTCTGCAGGCAGCAAATCATCTTACGGATTCTCTGAAAGCAATGGGAATTGAAATGCGTCGTTTTAAGACAGGAACTCCTGCAAGAATGGATAAGCGTTCTCTTGATTTTTCCAAAATGGAAGAACAGTTCGGAGATGAGAAAGTGGTTCCTTTTTCTTTTTCCACAGACCCTGAATCTGTACAGAAAGAACAGGCTTCCTGTTGGCTGACTTATACGAATGAAAATACGCATGAAATCATCCGGAATAACTTGGATCGTTCTCCAATTTATGCAGGTATTATCGAAGGAACCGGTCCCAGATATTGTCCTTCCATAGAGGATAAGGTGGTTAAGTTCGCTGAAAAAGAGAGACATCAGGTATTTATTGAGCCGGAGGGTCTGCACACGAATGAAATGTACGTTGGAGGAATGTCTTCCTCTCTTCCGGAAGATGTACAATTGGCTATGTACCGTACTGTTCCGGGACTGGAACACTGTGAAATTGTTAGAAATGCTTACGCAATTGAATATGACTGTATTAATGCGAAACAATTGAATCCTTCCCTGGAATTCAAAAATATCAGTGGTCTGTTCAGTGGTGGACAGTTTAACGGAAGCAGTGGATACGAAGAGGCAGCTTCCCAGGGACTAATTGCCGGAATTAATGCTGCAATGTTAATATTGCATAGAAATCCTTTGATCCTGGATCGTTCCGAAAGCTATATCGGAGTATTGATTGATGATCTGGTTACTAAAGACAACAGAGAACCTTATCGTATGATGACCTCCAGAGCGGAGTATCGCCTGTTGCTTCGTCAGGATAACGCAGATCTGCGTCTTCGTAAGAAAGGCTTTGAGATCGGTCTGATCTCACAGCAGGAGTATGATGCTCTGGTTGAAAAAGAAGAACTTATCGATCATGAAATTCAGAGACTGAAAAACACTTCGGTAGGTGCCAATAAAGAGATTCAGTATTTTTTGGAGGAGAGTGGCAGCTCTACTCTGAAAACTGCAGCCACTCTGGCAGAACTGATCTGCAGACCGGAGTTGGGATATGCGGCACTGGCTCCTATTGATAAGGAACGAAAACCTCTTCCTCCCGCTGTTGTGGAACAGGTAGAAATTGAAATTAAATATGAAGGATATATTATCAGACAGAAACGTCAGGTAGAACAGTATCGTAAGATGGAGAAAAAATTAATTCCTGATAATCTGAATTATGATGAAGTTCCTTCCCTTCGACTGGAAGCCAGACAGAAACTGAAGGAATTCCGTCCGATTTCTGTAGGACAAGCCTCTCGTATATCTGGAGTATCTCCTGCAGATATTTCGGTATTGTTAGTGTACCTGGAACATTATAATGCAAAAAAATCATAGTTAATATGAATTCCGGAGGAATGCATGACAGTATATAATACAGAACAATTTGAAAAAGACTGTAAGGCACTGGGTGTAAACTTAAGTGAGGAACAGATCCGGCAATTTCTGAAATACTTTGAGATGCTGGTGGAGTGGAACGAGGTAATGAATCTTACCGCAATTACAGAATATGATGAAGTCATGAAGAAACATTTTGTGGATAGTATTTCTCTCTGCAAAGCTTACGATGTGACACAGAATAAAACAGTGATCGATGTTGGAACCGGAGCAGGATTTCCGGGGCTTGCACTGAAGATTGCATTTCCGTATCTCCAGGTTACCTTATTGGATTCCCTGAATAAGAGAATCAATTTTTTAAATGAGGTGATCTCTGCTTTAGGGCTTACCGGTGTAGAGACAATTCATGGTCGTGCGGAGGATTATGCTAAGTCGGGAAAATTCAGAGAAAAATATGATCTTTGTGTATCCAGGGCAGTGGCAAATCTTTCCACATTGTCAGAATATTGCCTCCCCTTTGTAAAGGTCGGCGGCAAATTTATCTCTTATAAATCTGAAAAAATAACAGAAGAGATGAATGTCGCACAGCATGCTGTGAAGATACTTGGTGGAAAAATGGATGGACAGGTTGAATTTACACTTCCCGATTCAGATATTTATCGGAATCTGTTTATTATTACAAAGCAAAAGTCCACACCTGCAAAATATCCCAGAAAAGCCGGATTGCCATCCAAAGAACCTTTGTCATAAAACGAAGAGAATACAATGATGTCGGGGTCAAAAGCCCCCGACTCTGATGCTTACGGATTGTTACGTGCTACGCACTCTCACAATCCTACCCAATATTCGCATATCGTGGGATTATCATCCCACTTTTATGCTCATATCGGGGCAGGTCATAAGGTCTTTCACCCACTTATGAGCAAGCTCATGTGGGCTTAGACCTTTTGACCCTGGCATCATACAATGTAAAAATTGTGTTTAAATTAAATTCTTTCAATAAAAAGAGTTTTACATAATAATATTATTCCTATATGATAAATATAATGGAATATTTCTGAATAGAACATATGTTCTATAAGGTGATATATGAACAATAATGAAAATGTACAAAAGAATGAGTGTAGTTGTAATACAGAAAATGGTAAGAAAATTGTGGAGATGTTGGAGACGGAGAGAAAAAGAATTGTTTCCGAACTTCATGATACTTCCTTGCAGAATATTGCCCATTTTGTTCATATGATTGAACTGGCTTCCTTATATATTGATAAGGATCCTGCCAGAGCGAAGATGGAATTAAATTCTGTGAGTAAAGGATTGCATAATGTCATTGAAGATATCAGAAGTACTATCTTCAATCTGCGTCCTATGACATTTGATGATCTGGGATTAAAGGCTTCCTTTGAAAGATTACTGGACTTTTTGAATGCTGACAGAGATTACATAATGGATGTGGAAATCGATGATGTTTCATGTGAAACAGATGATTATTTTTGTATTACCTTATACCGTGTGGTTCAGGAATGTCTGTTAAATATTAAAAAGCATTCACAGGCTACCAGGGTATTATTCCATTGTAAAAAAATAGAGCAGCAATATGAAATCTTAATCCAAGATAATGGTAATGGATTTACCATGGAAGAAGCGGAAGATAAATCAAATAGTCATTTTGGATTAGCATTGACCCATGAGGGTGTTGTTCTACTGAACGGTACAATACATATAAGTTCTGAGATTGGTAAGGGAACTACGATAGATATTAAGATTCCTTTAGATTTACATTTAGCTGAAAAATAGGACAGCAAGACAAAGAATAAGTATATACAAGTAAGTGAGGATATATATGAGTATAAAAGTTATGTTGGCAGATGATCATGTTCTTATGAGAGAAGGAATACGTCAATTACTGGAATTTGACGGTACTATTTCTGTGATCGCCGAAGCTAATAATGGTGTAGAATGTATGGAGCAATTACTTTCTGTCCATCCTGATATACTGCTTTTGGATATTAATATGCCTGTTATGAATGGAATAGAAGTGCTGCAGGAGATTAAGAAGAAAAGTATCTCTGTTAAAATATTGGTATTAACGGTACACAATGAAGTTGAATATCTTTTAAAGGCTGTGGACATTGGCGTAGATGGTTATATCATGAAAGATGCAGAATCCGCAGAGCTGAAAAAAGCCATTCATTGTATTATGCAGGGAGAAACTTATATTCAACCCAGTCTGGTACCGGCATTGAACAGCCGACTGGTATCCAGAGATATTGACAAAGAAAAAATCAACAGTCTGACGAAGAGAGAGTTGGAAGTACTTATTGAGGTTGCTAACGGAATGTTCAATAAGGAGATTGCAACATCTCTGAATATCAGTGAGAGAACAGTAAAAAATCATATCTCTAATATCTTTAAAAAAATTGATGTATCCGATCGAACACAGGCAGCTGTGTTTGCTATCAAAAATGATCTGATTAAATTGTATTAGTTTACTGCCAACCTTTGCAGACATCTATCCACTGCAGGAAGTTTGAGTATTTTTCTAATTCAGGGATTGTTAATTCAATTGCACTGTTAGGACTTCCTGCAGCCGGAAATACAGTTTCAAATCTTTTCAAAGATTCGTCTAAGTATATTTTCACATTATCATTCACTGCAAACGGACATACACCGCCAATGGCATGACCAATAATATTTTCTACTTCATCCCCCGGAATCATTTTTGCTTTTGCTCCGAAAAAGTGTTTATATTTCGCATTATCGATTTTTGTATCTCCGGCAGTTACTATTAATATCGGCTGATCACCAACTAAGAAGGACATTGTCTTAGCAATACGTTTTCCTTCACAATGTAAAGCTTCCGCTGCTAATTCTACGGTTGCACTCGAAACATTAAATTCCAAAATATGATCATCCATCTGATAGGTTTTGAAATATTCTCTTACTTTATCAATAGCCATATTAATCTCCATTCCGCAGACGATTCCTTTCGTCGGAGAAATCACAAATCAAAATTCAATTTTCTACTCCAAATCGGTTTGTGCTTACTTGTGCCACTAGCATTTTTATCCTAGCATAGATGTTAGAACAAAACAAGTTACATAGATATCCTTTTAAATTAATTTGTTCACTAGATGTAGGGGTTAATTACATAAAATGTTTCACGTGAAACATTCTATGAGCCTATATAAAAATCATACTACATAATGTTTCACGTGAAACATTACCACCCAAGATATAGTGGCTAAATTTGTGAAACATATTACAAAAAAAGCGTGAAACATAATACTTATGAAAAAAAACAACAAATACACAGCCACAATATCTAGTATTTTCCTATAAATGCGAATAAAGTATCAACTTTTTGTAGTATTTTTACCTTGTAACATAGAAATGCTCATGCTATTATTATAGAGTGGTTTCACATTTACAGAATGGAGGATTCATAATGTTAGAATTCAAATATGATACACAATTATTAATTGAAGGTACCAATCTGGATGAAGACGAAATTAATGACTATATTACAGAACATTTCAAAGGTGATTGCCTGTTGGCAGTAGGAGATGAAGAAGATTCATTTTCATACCAATGAGCCCTGGAAGGTTTTGGAGTATTGTGCTTCTCTCGGAGAAATCTATGATATTGTAGTAGAAGATATGGACAGACAGTCCAGAGGTTTGCACGGCTAAATCATTAAGAAAGACATGGTGAAAAAATATGGGTAGAATTATTGCAATAGCAAACCAGAAGGGCGGCGTAGGTAAGACAACTACGTCCATTAATTTGTCTGCATCTCTGGCTGCAAAAGGTAAAAAAGTATTAGTAATCGACACAGATCCACAGGGAAATACTACCAGCGGATTTGGTATCGAAAAAAATGAATTGGAAAATACAATTTATGAACTGATTTTGGGAGAGTGTTCTATCAGAGATTGTATTATTCCAAATATTATAAAGAATGTATCGGTAGTTCCTTCCAATGTAAATCTGGCAGCTGCTGAGATCGAACTGATCGGAGTAGATAAGAAGGAATATATATTAAAGAACGAAGTGGATTATGTTAAGGATGATTATGATTTTATTATCATTGATTGTCCTCCTTCTCTGAATATGTTAACGATTAATTCCATGACTACCGCAGACAGTGTGCTTGTTCCTATTCAGTGCGAATATTATGCGTTGGAAGGATTGAGCCAGTTGATCCACACTATTAATTTGGTAAAAGAGAGACTGAATCCGGATCTTAGAATTGATGGTGTTGTTTTCACTATGTACGATTCCCGTACCAATCTGTCTATGCAGGTGGTAGAAAATGTTAAACAAAATCTGAATCAAAAGGTGTATAATACATTAATTCCCCGAAATATCAGATTAGCAGAAGCTCCCAGTTATGGAATGCCCATCAATATGTATGATCCAAAATCTGCAGGAGCAGAAGCTTACATGCAGCTTGCAGAAGAAGTAATTAAAAACAAGTAAGAAAATATAGGAGAAGAACGGTATGGCAGCGAGAGGATTGGGAAAAGGTCTGGATTCTCTGATACCTAATGCATTAGGGGAGACAAAGACAAAAAAAGAAATAGCAGTAAAATCAAAAACAGAGACAACAGAGGGAAAAGAACCGCAGATCCTTGTAAAGATCACAAAGGTAGAGCCTAACAGAGAACAGCCTCGAAAAAATTTTAATGAGGATGCTCTGCAGGAGCTGGCAGATTCCATTAAGCAGTTCGGTCTGTTACAGCCGATTTTGGTACAGGACCGCAAAGATTATTACGAAATAATTGCCGGTGAGAGAAGATGGCGTGCAGCAAAGCTGGCAGGTCTGAAGGAAGTTCCGGTTATCATCCGTAATTATACGGAACAGGAGATCGTGGAGATTTCCTTGATTGAGAATATCCAGCGTGAAGATCTGAATCCGATTGAAGAAGCACAGGCATACAAGCGACTCTTAACAGAGTTTCATCTGAAGCAGGATGAAGTTGCAGAGAGAGTATCCAAGAGCCGTGCAGCGGTTACCAACTCTATCCGACTTCTGAAACTGAACGAAGAAGTACAGCGCATGGTGGTAGATGAGATGATCAGTACCGGACATGCGAGAGCATTACTGGCAGTGGAGAATCCGGAAGAACAGTATAATCTGGCACAGCGTATTTTTGATGAAAAACTGAGCGTACGTGATGTAGAGAAACTGGTAAAAAATTTACATAAACCTGCAAAGCCCAAAAAAGTAGATGATAAAACCATGCAGGTGATCTACCAGGATATTGAAGAAAAACTGAAACAAAAGCTTGGCAGAAAAGTAATCGTTACATCTAAGGGAGAGGGATCCGGTAAGATCGAAATTGAATTTTATAATCATGAAGATTTGGACAGACTCCTGGATGTACTGAATAAATAAGAGAGACAAGTAAAGAGAAGAGATACAAAGGAGAGTATTATGACAGGCAGTACTTTTTTAAATCAGATCGGTCTGGGTGGATTTGACTTAGGATACCTTCTGATCGGAATGGCAGTGACAATCCTGCTGTTACTCATTTTTCTGATTCTGTTGATCGTGCAGATCCGGAAGACGAGTAAATTAAAAAAGAGACTGGATAAATTCCTCACCGGTAAAGATGGTACCAGTCTGGAACAGGATATTGCAGGTCTGTATGAGGACAATAAATTCCTCAAGGCAAATACAGAGAAAAATAAAAAGGATATTCGTACTTTATATAGGAATATGGAATCCGCTTATCAGAAAATGGGTCTGGTAAAATACGATGCATTTAATCAGATGGGCGGACAGTTGAGTTTTTCTCTGGCACTGCTGGATGAAAATAATAATGGATTTATTATTAATTCCGTTCATAGTTCTGAGGGTTGTTATTCTTACACAAAGGAGATCAAACTCGGAAAGTGTGCGATCGATCTGGGAGCTGAGGAAGCAGAAGCACTTTCCATAGCAATGGGCGAATAAAAGAGGAAGCAGCATATGAAGAGAATGAAGCTGAGCGAGCTGACCGGAAACGAAATTCTTGCACAGTCATTGATGACTTGGGATTATCAGATCATTCTTCCGGAAGGCGTAGTATTAAAAAAAGAGTATATTTCTAAAATAGAAGAAATGGGTATCCTGGAGGTCTATGTAAAAGAAGACCAGGCAAATGAAATAGTAATACTTAAAAATGATATAGAAAAAACGATAAAAAGTAAAGTAAAAAGTATTCTCGAGAGACACACTTATCAGAATAATAAAGAACTGCAAGGACTGACCCAGGCGGCAGATGAGATTATTACGAATATACTGGATGAAAAAGAAGTCATAGAAAAAGTATTTGACATCCGGGAGAGAAGTGCAGATATCTATGAGCATTCCATCAGCTTAAGTTCCATGGCAATTCTGACAGCACTTCGACTGAAGGTAGATAAAAGTGTGATTCATGATATAGGTGTAGGCTGCCTGTTACATGATATCGGACTCAGATATACGACTTTGGATTACGAAGGTAAATCCATGGAGGATATGAAGCCGGAAGCACTGGCTGAGTATAAGAAGCATCCGGTCTACGGATATACTTCCGTCAAGGATGAGGACTGGATCTCTGATGAGGTGAAGAAGATTATTCTGTATCATCATGAGAGACTGGATGGATCTGGTTTTCCTCTCAAATTAAAAGAAGCGGAGATTCCTTTCTCTTGCCAGATTGTAATGGTATGTGATGCCTTTGATGAGATGATCTGTGGTATTGCTCAGAGACGCAGCAGAGTATATGAAGCGGTAGAATATTTAAAAAGCTTTAAAAATGTGAAATATAATGGTAAAATAGTAGACGCGTTTTTAAGTTTTACTGCAGTCTACCCCGCCGGAAGCCATGTGCTTACCAGTGACGGAGAAGAAGCAATCGTAGTATCGCAGAACAAAGATTTCCAGGATCGTCCTGTGATCCGGATTATCCGGGATAAAAACGAACAGAAATTAAAAGAAGAGAAGATACTGGATCTTGTGAAAGTTCTGAATGTGTATATTGAAAAAGGATTAGAATAATGCTGTTCAGATAGAATGGCAGAATGGAGGAAGTCATGATAGACATTAAATTTTTAAGAGAAAATCCCGAGGTGGTCAAAGAGAACATCCGCAAAAAATTCCAGGATGAAAAGCTCTCCCTGGTAGATGAGGTGATCGCACTGGATGCCGAGAGCAGAAAGGCAAAGCAGGAAGCAGATGATCTGCGTGCTTCCAGAAACCGTATTTCCAAAGAAATCGGTGCACTGATGGGTCAGGGCAAAAAGGAAGAGGCAGAAGCCAAGAAAGCAGAAGTAGCTGCCGGTGCAAAGCGTCTGGCTGAACTGGAAGCTTCCGAGACTGAACTGCAGGAGAAGATCACCAAGATCATGATGGTCATCCCCAATATCATTGACAAATCTGTGCCTATCGGTAAGGATGACAGCCAGAACGTAGAGATTGAGAAATTTGGAGAGCCCGTAGTTCCTGATTTTGAGGTTCCTTATCATGCAGATATCCTGGATCGTCTGAACGGTCTGGACAAGGAGAGCGCAGGACGTACCAGCGGTAATGGTTTCTATTATCTGATGGGTGATGCAGCAAGAATCCATTCTGCAATGATCAGCTATGCAAGAGACTTCATGATCGATAAGGGATTTACCTATTGCATTCCTCCTTTCATGATCCGCAGCAGCGTAGTAAACGGCGTTATGAGCTTCGCAGAAATGGAAGCTATGATGTATAAGATTGAAGGAGAGGATCTGTACCTGATCGGTACTTCCGAGCATTCCATGATCGGTAAGTTCAAGGGTCAGATCGTAGAAGAGAAGAGCCTGCCCATTACCATGACTTCTTATTCTCCTTGCTTCCGTAAGGAAGTAGGTTCCCACGGCATCGAGGAGAGAGGTGTATACCGTGTACACCAGTTCGAGAAGCAGGAGATGGTAGTTCTGTGTAAGCCTGAGGATTCTATGGACTGGTATAACAAGATGTGGTCCTACACCGTAGAATTCTTCCGCAGCCTGGATGTACCCGTTCGTACTCTGGAGTGTTGTAGTGGTGATCTGGCAGATCTGAAAGTAAAATCCTGTGACGTAGAAGCATGGAGCCCCAGACAGAAGAAGTATTTCGAGGTTGGTTCCTGTTCTACCCTGGGTGATGCGCAGGCAAGACGACTTGGTATCCGAACCAAGGGTGAAAATGGAACTTATCTGGTACACACACTGAACAATACCGTACTGGCTTCTCCCAGAGGACTGATCGCATTCCTGGAGAATAATGTAAATGAGGATGGCAGCGTGAACATTCCCGTAGCTCTGCGTCCTTACATGGGTGGTAAGGAGAAAGTATTCCCCCAGAAATAAATAAAAATGTGGAAAACTGTTTGCAGATTTTCATAAAATGTGAATAATTCGCGATAGAAGCGTCAGAAGTAAAAACGGAAGATGTAAATCGTGAAAATAACAGAGGCAGAAAGAAGGTGATTTTTTGCACAAATATATGAGAGCAATCGGATTCAGTGAGTATACTGACCGGAAGAAATTAAAAGAATTATTGACGGACGTGATCATGAATTCCGACCACCGCGCATATACCATGAATCAGGAGGGCATCCTCCTTGGAGAATTCAGCAAAAATCACACACACACTAAAGGTACCGCAGAATCCGGTACCTTTGGTGTGGCTGTCTGTGGAGAATTTGATGATAACGATAAGTTTATCTACGAATACTATTTTCCGTATCTGACGGGAAGCGGCATTACTTCGTATGAAGATGTCTCTGTGGAACGCCATGCGGATAAAGATTCCTATGCCGGTATCTGCGATGATATCAAGGTGGGAATTTCTCTGATTTTTTATCTGCGGAATCGTATTCCCTATATCAAGGCACAAAGCACCGGAAAGTTACCAATCCGCGGTACTACACTTACCTTATCCGGATTGTCTCTGAAGGGCAGTATTCTTCTACCTATAAAAAAGGATGAAGAACAGGTCCTGCGGGTGAAAAAAGATTCTGCCAATCGTAATAAGCTCCTGGCCGCTGCCAGACAGGGAGACGAAGATGCCATTGAGACATTGACCCTTGAAGATATGGATATGTACACCACCATCTCCCGGAAGATACAGAAGAACGATATTTTCAGTCTGGTGGACACCTATTTTATGCCTTACGGTGTAGAGTGCGACCAGTACTCCGTACTGGGAGAGATTACAGAGTTTCGCCTGGTGACCAATGATATTACCGGAGAAAAGGTATATATTCTTACGATTCTGTGCAATGAATTGACTTTTGATGTGTGCATTAACGAAAAAGACCTCTACGGTGAACCTCAGGTGGGACGTCGTTTTAAAGGATCTATCTGGCTGCAGGGATATATCAATTTTCCTGAGGAATAATGTTGCAAAATAACAATATTTTCGGTATACTAACAGTTGTGCATATGTTCCCTTAGTTAAATGGATATAACGGGGTCCTCCTAAGACTCTATTGTAGGTTCGATTCCTATAGGGAACGCTCTATTTTAAGCGGTAATGAGAGAAAAATCATTGCCGTTTTTTTGTTGTTTTTCTCTGCCCACTTCGCCAGACGCTTTGTGTTTCTTCGGATATTCATATATAATGTATCGTATTGAGTATTATCCATGCGGAGGTGCGGATCCCCGGTGCATCCCGGTTCGGGCGTTCATGGGCAATCCTGGAAAACGCAGAAAAGCCGTCCGCCCCGCGCTTTCCGGGGCAGCACCGCGATTCCGGCAGGACAAGCACCTGACAGACACCCGGCTATATTTGAAGCATCCGCAAAAAGGAAGTGAACGCTATGGCTTGCGACGAGGCTTTGTACCGCTAATATCTGAGCGGCGACGACGAAGGGCTTAATGCCCTGATGAAAAAATACGGCGACTCCCTGGCCCTGTATATCGACGGCTATCTGCACGACGTTCACGAGGCGGAGGAGCTGATGCTGGACGTTTTCGCCTATCTGTTCACGAAAAAGCCCCGCATCCAGGACGGCGGCTTCAAGGCGTATCTCTATAAGGCGGCGCGGCGCAGTACATCGCTTACGCCCTGCCGGTGCTGCTGGTGGCGGCGGGAAGATTGTCCACATTCCGATTATCACGGAGAAAATAACCGAATATCCACTCCTTGAGAGCTGCTTTTTGGCGACTCTCAATTTTTTGGTCAATTTTTTTGAAAAATTTTTGAAAAATCGTTGAAAAATTTTGCGTTTTGGGTGAGAGTTTTTTCGATTTTTTGTACCTATATAAGTAAAGGGGTTTTTAAGCCGCATTTCAAAAAATCCAAAGAGAAGGTTCAAACGAAATGTACGATACCGCAAAACGAGTCGCACTCGTCAAGCAGCGGGTGCGGGAAAACACCCGCCGGAGGCAGCGGCGCGAGGCAATAAGCCTCTCCGCAGCGTGTATGCTGCTGTGCGCGGCGCTGACGCAGGCGGTGGTCGTTACCGTGTTTTGCACACGATTGAGAAAAAACAATAAACAGCAGGAACAAACCAAGGAGGATGAGGAAACATGAAGAAAAGATTTTTAGCGGCGCTGCTGAGCCTGTGCATGACGCTCACGCTG
>ERZ1034710.80-NODE-80-length-45571-cov-81.887358_pt1 | contig 45571 bp, 40 predicted proteins | sample MGYA00520597_ERZ1034710 | MGnify/ENA primary metagenome ERZ1034710 (study PRJEB33766, sample SAMN09781714) | gut metagenome | biome: gut microbiome | host: Homo sapiens | place: Madagascar | study: EMG produced TPA metagenomics assembly of the PRJNA485056 data set... | reverse complement strand
TATTAAAAAACAAAAATATTGAAATTAACAAATTTATCGATGGTAAAATTTCTCAAAAAAGTTTAATTAATTTTAATTTTGCAGATCAGCCAAGATCATATGATGTTCTTCCTCTTAAATATGCTCAAAAAGAATTAAAAAAATTCTATACAATCGTAGCTACCTCCGGCAATGCATATTGGGAAGTGAAAAACATTCTAGAAAAGATGGGGTTTGTAGAGTTTGAAAATTTTGAATTTTATGGAACCTTTAAGAAAAAATTTATTTCTGTAACTTATGGAAATTGCAATGCTTTCGGAGTTAGGGATCTTCTTCTATCAAATAATAGGTTTGCTGAAAAGTATGGTTTTTATCCAGTAGAGCCAATTTGCGAACTCAACAATCGCTCCACCCCCCCCCTACAAAAACGGCTGTCACATGTTATTTTGGATAAGTGCGATTTATTTTTGTACCAAGACATAAGGGAAAACAACAGTTATGGTTTAGAATATGCAACTAAACCAATCATAAAAAAGTTAAATCAAAATTGTAAAAAAATATGCTTGCCAAATTTTGTGAATTTACCAAAATTTCTCTTTCCTCAAATCTATGAGCATGTTTCTCCTTGTTTAAATAACGGAGTTCCATCACCATTTAATGTTAGAGATTTTTACATAGACAAATTTCATTGTTTGCATTCAATTGAACAAATGACAAGAACAATACAGAAAAAAGATATTATAGATCATCAACTTATAAAGGATTTATTAGACGAATTTTCAGAAAAAATAAAATGTAGAGAAAATTCTTGGTCAATAAAAGTGAGAGATTTTATTTTCAGTACCTATAAAAAAGAGCAGCTGTTCTTCGACCCTTATCATCCTACAAAGTTGATGCTTTCTTTTATAGCTAATGAATCACTTAAATTACTAGGATTTTTATCAACAGGATTTGATTCATATAATTACGAAAAAACAATAAATAATTTCAGCGAAATTGGAAGTCCATCCATATTACTAGATTCTACTGAAATACCTGTATATTACTCTGTAAAAAAAACTCTAAATTTACAATGGTCAAATGAAATTTTATGTAGGAGTTTTTCTAGAAACTATTGTATGGATTCTCTTTTACATCCAAGATCTACACTCGAATATGTGAGGGATTACCTTATGTGGAATTACTTACTAATAAAGTAAGAGACTCTCATTTAGATTTTAAACATGTTAATGTATGTTTTAGATTCAACTTATGCATTTTGCGTTTAATTCAAAAAGCAGATAACAACTGACATTGAGCAAAAGTTCTAGATTAGTTTATTCAGAAAATCTACAGCTTACTGTCTGTTTCTCATTGTATTTTACGAATTATAAGTTCTTTTAAAATTGGATAATAAAAGTTAATGGTAAGCAAAATGGAAAATAGCATTACAAAATCTATTTTTTGGGGAACTAGTAAATGCGGTGAAATGAATCTTTCTTTTTGGTCCACTGCAGGAGTTAGGCCTGATTATTTTTGTAGTAATGACGAAAAAGCTTGGGGGACATCAATATTTGGCATTCCTGTTATCTCTCCAAGAGATGTAGTTTTATTAAAAAATTATAAAATTTTCATTACATCGTATGCTCGCAATGAAATAAGGAAACAACTTATTGATTTAGGTATTGACACTAAGAACATATTCTCTCTCATTATGCCTTTTTATTATCCAAATCAAAAAATATATAAAAAGTTAATGTCAGAATTTCTACCTAGTGTTGAAATAATTAAAAAGAAAGTTACAGGTGTTTCTTTTGAATATTTTGAAGGTGGTTTATTAGGTGGAACTCAAAGTTGGGCTTATTTTGAACAAAAAAAACTAATGAATTATGGGATTCCTTGTAATAGCCTCATTCCATCAGATCAAATCGGTTTAAATATAAAAGAATTTAATGAAGTATTTTTGAAAAGAACAAATGAAAATAACATGTTTTATGAGGCTTGTGATTATTTTTTATCGACCAATCTAGATACTTTTGTATCTATGTCAGGTAGTGAAATGTTATCGGCAGCCTGTTTTGTTAAGAAAAAATATTCACTAGATTTAAGAATAATTGCTTTCTGCCATGCAGATAATGATGAATATTATGATAGTTACACAATGCTTCACCCCTATATAGATGTATGTTATGTAATCAGTAATAAGATGAAAAATACCTTTATTTTAAGAGGTTTTGATAAAAATAAAATTAAATATTATCCTTGGTTGGTAACAGATTTAAGAGACATCAATTCAATAACTGTAAACTTAAACGCCCCATTGAGAATTGGCTACTTAGGGAGAATATGTTGCCAACAGAAGAGATGTGATTTGCTCATTTTATTAGCGGAAAAATTGATAGCTTTAGGTGTTAGTTTCTTATTTTTTATTGTTGGTGATGGAAATTATCTTGTTCAGTTAAAAAATAAAGTTGAAGAACGTAAACTAGATAAAAACATTATTTTCTTAGGGCAAATTGAGCACTCTCTTGTAAGTGAATTTTGGGATAAACAAGATATATATGTAAGTTGTTCAGAATTTGAAGGTCATTCCTTATCTCAATTTGAGGCCCTATCAAGAGGAACCGTTGCTGTATGTACAGATTGTTCGGGAGTTTCTGATGATGTTATAAATGGTTACAATGGATATGTTTCTCCAATTGGTGACATAGACTCCATGGCATCAAATATAAAAATATTGGATGATAATCGTAATTTACTTTTTTTAATGAAACAAAGAACGTTGAAATTTTTTGAAAAGAAATTATCTGAATATAAAGATCCACTATTTGATTATGTAACCGACAATGATCAGTAAAAAAGGAAGCTCGAGCATATTTGTGAGCAAAACAGAATCCCCCAAAAATATATAACAACGTTAGTTTTGAAGCTAAAATTTTTGAATATCAGAGTACTACTGCAATTGGAAAATAAAATTTATAAGTAGTAAAAATATAAAGGCGAACTATGAAATTGTTTTTGGCAGGCCCCGTTCAAATGTATGAATCTACTTTATCTATATCAAGGGTAGAGCATCCATATTTTCGATCTTCAGATTTTTCTGTACTTATGAAGAATAACGAGTATAGATTAAAAAAAGTGCTAGGTGATAATAGTTCCTCTCATTTACTATTTTTGACTATGTCCGGAACTGGAGCGATGGAAGCAACTGTTTTTAATTGTCTGAGTAAAAATGATAAATGTTTAGTGGTAAACGGAGGTACGTTCGGTAAAAGATTTTGTCAGATTTTAGATAATCAATCTATTCCATTCGATTCAATTGATCTGAAATGGAATGAGTGTCTAAGTCAGGATCATTTAAAAAAGTATACTTATAAAGGCTATACTGCTTTTTTGGTAAACATACACGAAACATCAAGTGGAAAACTGTATGACTTAGATTTAATTAGTAGTTTTTGTAAAGAAAACAATTTGTTTCTCATAGTAGATGCAATTTCCTCATTTTTGGCAGATGAATTTAATATGTCAAAATTTGGAGTCGACGTCGCAATAATTAGTTCACAAAAAGGTTTATGTTGTCACGCTGGATTATCTGTTGTTGCACTATCTGAGAGAATGAATGAAAGATTACTAGAAATCAAAAATAAATTACCTATTTACTATGATTTTATAAGCTATATAAAAAACATGGACAGGGGGCAGACACCTTTTACTCCAGCATCTTCTATAGTATATGAAATTGACGATATGCTCTCAAAAATTGAAAGCGTTGGTGGAATTCAGAGATGGCTTAAGACAATAAAAGAAAGAGCAGCCTTCTTTCGAAAACAAGCTAAAGAGCACGGATTTGTTGTTCCAGACTACTCTAAATCAACGATGTTGACTCCAATTTATTTTGATAAAGCAAATGCACAAATTGTCGTTAACGAGTTAAGAGAGAAATATGATATTTACATAACCCCTTGTGGTGGTGAATTGGCTGATAGATTAGTGAGAGTTGGTCATCTTGGAGATTTGTCTTTAGCAGATTATTCTGATTTATGTGAAAAGATGGTACATGTAGTAAAAAGAATATAATTTTATGAAAAGCCTCTGTTTACTATTTGTACATGTAAAAGAAAAATTCTAAGGATTGTTTTTATGATAGCAGGCAAAACAGTTGTATATACATCCGGTACATTTGATATGTTGCACGTGAATCATTTAAAAATGATCGAGTACGCTCGTAGCTTAGGTGATATTTTGATTGTTGGCGTAAATACCGATGAACTTGTAGCGTCCTACAAATCTGTTCCTATTGTACCGTTTGAAGAAAGAATAGCTTTGGTAAAAGCTTTAAAATATCCTGACATTGTAATTCCTCAAAGAAATTTGGATCATACTGGCAAAGTTAAAAATTTGCATTTTGATGTTTTTGTTGTTGGTGATGATTGGGCAGGAAAATATGATTATTTAGAAAAACTCGACTCCAATAACGGACAAAAAGTTCAGGTTGTGTATTTCCCATATGGAGAAGGAATTTCTTCAACAAAAATAAAACAGCAGATTATATCTTCATATTCAGCATTACAGAATAAAGTTGACAATCATTTGTCAGCTTTAAATGAAATAGACAGTATAAAACAATCAGGAAAGTAATCTAAGTGGAAAAAGAATATGAAATAAAAGGCAAAAAGCTCATATATAAAGTATCTGAGAAAAGAGAAAGTATTTGGAAAGTAGAATTAGATCTTGTAAAAGAACTAGATCGTATTTGTAAGAAATATGATTTGCAGTACTTTTTAGACGCCGGTTCTCTTTTAGGTGCTGTGCGCCACAAAGGTTTTATTCCTTGGGATGACGATATTGATTTATTGATGCCAAGAAAGGATTATGACAAATTAATAAATGTGGCACAATCTGAAATTAGTAATCCTTATTATTTTCAACATATTTCAACGGATCCGAAGTACCCTGGTTTGCATGTAAAAATACGCAATTCTCAGACAACGGCAATTATCAAAAGTTGGTTGTTTACTGACGTGAATCAAGGTATTTTTATAGATATTTTTCCATTGGAAGCTTTACCAAAGGACGAATTGGAAGCAGAGAATCTTTACAATAAGGCATCTGTATTAGGAAGAGCCATAAAATCTTATTATAACTTTGACAAGATTCTTAGTTTGAACCCACGGATTATATTTATGCTTTTAAAAAGACGAAAGTTAGCAAAATCTTTAATAAAAGATCAATCTGACTATGTAAATAAATATACAGAGTATGAAGAATTATTTAAAAAAAATGATTATGACGCTTGTGAAAAAGTAGGTCCATTGTCTTTTAATTTTGCTAGCGAGAGAAAAATAGTCTTTTCAAAAAAGTGTTTTGAAAAAGCAGTGTGGGTCCCTTTCGAAAATATAAAGTTACCAATACCTATTGGTTATGATGAAGTTCTAAAAACTTATTTTGGCAATGACTACATGACTCCTTTAATTGTGCCATCAGAGCATGGGGAAACTTACTTCGACGCAAAAGAAAGCTATACACACTATCTTCCACTATTACGAAAGCAATATGCTCTTGTTTATAGAGTTTTCAGAGCAGTAAAGTCTTGGTTTACAAATGATAATCTATCTTCTTTAGAGAAGAAACTTTTTAAGTTGTAACATTAGTCCTCAAACAGCAAACTTCTTTTGTCGCAAAGGAACTTTAAAGAAATAGTAAATGTTAAAAGAACTTGAATATCCATTTGATCCTTCTTTCATCTTAAAAAAGAAGAAATCAATAAAAAGATCTTTGCTTTCAGATGAAAATATAAATAATAAGCGTATTAAGAAAAATATAGCAATTTTGGGTGGAGGAACAACAAACGACATCAAATTATTGTTAGAACTATTTCTCTTGAACTATGGTATAGATCCTCATTTTTATGAGTCAGAATACAATTCCTATTACGAAGATGCTGTATTTGAAAATGAGACTCTGTCCAAATTTAAACCTGACATCATTTATATATGTACTAGCGTACGTAACATCTCTTCATTTCCTAACCTAAAAAATACTAAAGAAGAGGTAGATAGTCTTTTAGACATTGAATTTACAAAATACACTCATATATGGAACTCATTAAAAGAAAAATATGACGTTCCAATACTACAAAATAATTTTGAATTACCTATTTTTAGATTACTCGGTAACAGAGATTCTGTTGATTTCAGAGGTAAAGTTAGTTTTGTAAATAGATTAAATTTCAAGTTCTCTGAATATGCAGAAGAAAATTCATATCTGCATATTGTGGATATCAACTACTTGTCAGCTGATTATGGATTGCAAAAGTGGTCTGATCCTTTTTATTACTACATGTACAAGTATTGCCTTGCAGTACCTGCAATCCCTTATTTAAGTTTTAATGTTGCTAATATTATTAAAGCTATATATGGAAAGAACAAGAAAGGTTTAGTTCTAGATCTAGATAACACCTTATGGGGAGGTATTATTGGTGATGACGGTGTAAATGGAATAGTTTTAGGACAGGAGACGTCAGACGGACAAGCTTATCAGGATTTTCAGCGTTACTTAAAATCTGTATCTGAATTAGGAATCACTCTAAGCATCAATTCTAAAAATGACGAAGACAATGCTTTAAAAGGCCTTAATCATCCAGATTCTATTTTGAAAAAGGACGATTTTGTTGTCATAAAAGCAAATTGGAATAACAAAGATGATAACTTCAGAGATATTGCAAAGATAATCAATGTTTCTGACGATAGTTTAGTTTTTATTGATGATAATCCAGCAGAAAGAGATTTAGTTAGAAGCCAAATTGAAGGGGTTAGTGCGCCTGAACTAACAGATGTTACTAATTTTATTAGTTGCATTGATAGATCTGGGTACTTTGAAAACATTTCATTATCTGAAGATGATTTAAATAGAAATGAAATGTATAAATCCAATCAAAAAAGAGAACAGCAAAAGACTCTGTTTAAAAATTATGATGAATATCTTGAATCTCTTGAGATGGTTGCGGAAATAAAATCTTTTGCTCCAGTATACTTTGAGAGAATTTCACAGTTAACTAATAAAAGCAATCAGTTTAATTTGACGACATTAAGGTTGACTGAGAATGAAATACAAAAAATATCTCAAGATGGGAATTATCTGTCTTTTTATGGAAAGTTAACAGATAAGTTTGGTGACAATGGTATTGTTTCTTTGGTGATAGGGCAGATTGTAGAAGACACAATTCAAATTAAACTGTGGCTAATGAGTTGTCGAGTTCTAAAAAGAGAAATGGAATATGCCATGCTTGATTATCTAATGTATAAAGCAAAAGCATTGGGCGTATCTACAGTAATAGGTTATTATTACAAGACAGATAAAAATAGTATGGTTTCATCATTTTATGAACAGCAGGGATTTTCAAAGATATCAGAAGATGATTTAGGTAATTCTGTATGGAAATTCTCTCTGAAAAAAGAGTACCAAAATAAAAATAAACATATCAAGGTAATGCTCTAATAACTCAAGGATTGCAAATTATGACAAGAGAAGAAGTTTTCACAAAGTTAACAGAAGTATTTAGAGATGTTTTTGACAATGACAATATTGTTTTAAAAGAAGATACTGTTTCAAGTGATATTCAGGATTGGGATAGTCTTGAATTTATCAATATTGTAGTAGCCGTAATGGAAACATTCAAAATTAAATTTTCAATAGAAGATTTAAAGAAATTAGACAATGTAGGTCAATTGGTTACCTTAATTTTAGAAAGGGTAAAATCTTAATAGAGTATCTTCTTTGTGTCTTATTCTCTAAGACACATTTGAATAATTCGTCTTGCATCACATCATAAATATATAATTAAATCATTTAGTTAAAAGAATCTTGCAGTGACCGATATAATAATTATGTAAGCTACTAAATGTGGAAATTATATGTTCAAACAGTTCTCAAATGTAAAGATATCGGCGATTGCTTCCGCTTCAGGAAAAACTCAACGTAATGTTGTAGAGATATGTAATTCTTTCCTTGATGAGCGTCATTCAAAGAGGTTAGTAAAAACTCTAGGATTTGAAAATATAAGACAAATTCCTCTTGAAATGACTACATCTGATCTTTGTGTGGATTTATGTAAAGATATTTTTAGAGAATTAAATATAAATCCAAAAGATATAGGTGCATTGGTATTTGTCTCACAGACTAATGATTCAATTGCTCCTGCAACCGTATTCACTATGCAGGAAAAATTGGAATTGTCAGCTGATTGTTATCTTAATAACATCATCAATGGATGTTCAGGCAGTATGCATGGATTATTTGAAGGAGCCTCCCTTATAGCGTCAGGAGTTGCTTCTAAAGTTCTAGTTTGTTTTGGTGACACTTACTGTAAGTACTATGAATTAGATAATTCTGATCAAAAGGCAAATGTTGCTTTATTCGGAGATGGGGCAGGAGTAGTCCTTTTAGAAGATAGTTATGAAGCACCAGATTTATATTTTAATTATGAAGCTCATGGGAATTTTGCTAATGCAATTCAAGATTCTAAGTACTCAGAAAGATATGCTAGATTGAGTATAGGAGTCGCAAAAGGTATTGTTGACAAATCTGCTTTAGAGCAATATTCAAAAAAAGGTTTGCAAATTGATGGTACTGCTATTGCGTCGTATGCAATTGATTATGTTGTACCAAATTTGAGAACATTGATTGAAAAATCAAATAAAAATATAAGTGACTTGTCTTTATTTTTATTACACCAAGCAAATAAGACAGTGTTGAAATCTGTTGCTTTGACTATGGATATAGATCCTGAAAAGGTTCCTTTTGTCGCTCAAAATACAGGTAATACATCTTCTGCAGCACTAGCTTTAGCGATAGGAGAGAGTAAGTTTGTTCAAGATAACCTCAAGGAAGGCTATGTAGCATTAAGTGCTTTTGGTGTTGGCATGAATGTAATAAGTTTATTAGCTGATCTATCTAATACTGTAGTTTTAGATACTAAGTATTATTAGGACTGATATTTAAGTGGAGATTGCATATGAACCGTCAAGAAATTTTAAAAGGAATCAATTCAGCATTGGAGCCTGAGGAAGAAATTACAGAAAGCACGGTAATCGCAGATTGTGATGATCTTGATTCTTTAGGATTATTCAACGTTGTTATTTTTCTAAAAGCCAAAGGAATATTTGTGAAATTAGAAGAATTGGCTATGTGTGAGACTGTTGGAGAGTTGCTTGACGAGTTAGAACACAAATAAGCGAACCATGAATTCTCTAAAAATCATTAACTTCAAGTATCTATCAGACGATAAATTATTAGATATATTGTCGTTAAGAAACTCTGACAGAGTAAGGTTGAATATGGCAAATTCTGAGCTAATATCAGCTCAGGATCATTTGTCTTATTGTAAGTCTCTTTCATCAAGAAAAGATGTCTTGTATTTTGCTGTATATATAAATAACTATTTAGAGGGTGTTCTCGATTTTAAGAATATTGATTTTAACGAGCATTCTTATGAGAGTGGAAGCTATTTTATAGAGAAGTCTAAGTACAACATATCTTACTATGCAAATATAGCAGGATTTTTAATAGCAAGAGCTTTAAATCTTACGGCTGTAAGTTGTTATGTTTATAAAAATAACATGTCAGCAATGTTATTAAACACATGTAAGCTAAAATATAAAATCGTAAAAGAAGATCATTTGTTCTATTATCTAAATAAAGATCTATCAGATAAAAGCTTTGATTCTGATAGATGTCATACTTTACTTAATAGAAAGTTCTCTCCTGAATTTTCTATATAGCCAATTCTTATTTATGGTCTTGAATGTAACGTTCTAAAGAAGCAATACTTATGATTAGAATGTCCTTAAAAATTGATTCTTTAATACTGCATGAAACAATCGAAGTCAAGATTGCGCTTCCATGCTCTATCCTCAATATAGGTAAAAAATTCAAGACAGTGTGGTGTTTGCATTGTGCGATGTCATCAGGAGATCTTTTCTTTGAAAGATTATCCATGCTTGATTATGTAGAGCAGTATAAACTTATCGTTATAGCGCCTTCATTACCTAATACTTTTTTTGTAAATTCTAAACAAGGTAATTATGGGGATTTTTTAGATAGTGAATTATATCCCTTGATAAAATCGATGTTACCAGTATCAGATAGTAAAGTTGATAATTGTGTGCTGGGCGTTTCTATGGGAGCATTTGGCGCTTTAGCCTGGAAGTTGAGAAAGCCTGAGCTCTTTTCTTCGGTAGTTGCAATTAGTGGATATTACGACCATTCATTACCATTTGATCCAAAAATATCAAAACTAAAAGCAACATATGCTTTATCAAGGTTAATTGTTCCGTATGTAGAAAATGTGTTTTCAGATAATGAAGAAATTTCTCCTGCGATTATTAAAAAGCAGTTAAAACACTTTGCTCTAAAAGATGATACTAAATTTTTGTTCTATACTGGAGACCATGATTATTTGAGTTTAAACCAAAGCAAAAATATATATGTTTTTTCGAAAGAAAGTGGTCTCAATGCCGAGTATAAGGAGGTTCTTGGAGATCATAATGTATCTTGTTGGTGTATTGCTATAAAGATGGCAATAACTCGACTGTTTGAACAGTAATATCCGTATTAAGAACCAGCTCGATTTTTTTTGAGTTTCAATTTTGATGGACTTTAGATCATCAAATTTTTGATATGGTGTTGTATGCATTTTAGTTGCAGTGAAAAAGACAACCATCCATTTTATAATAGAGAACGAGGAAGGTTACTAGCATCGTATAGGGGAGATAAAAATGGCACTCCTAATTCAGTAGTAAATGCAGCAACTTATAAAAAGTATATAAGTTACAGGACCAAAACAGAAACCTTTGAAAGCCTTCAGGAATATATTGACATGAATATGGAAGGCTTAAGAGATGACATTGTAAAGTTAATTGCAGGTGAAGATGTCATAGTTGATGTATCAACATTCAGTAATGATATGGTAACTTTCCATTCAAAGGATGATGTCTTAACCTTACTTATTCTTTTAGGATATTTAGCAATTAAAGGTTCTACAAATTTAGGCGTTATAGTCCACATTCCAAATGAAGAGATTAAGTTAGAGTTTAAGACCTGTGTAAAGTACAACAATAGATATGCAGGCGTATATGACCTAATCAAAAATACAGATGTGCTGTTAAATGATATCTGGTCATTAAACTCTGAAGCTGTTGCTAAAATCTTTGATGAAGCTCATCAAGACCATACATCAATTCTAACTTACAATAATGAGAACTCATTAGCTAATGTAATTGCCATTTCTCTATTTTTGAGTACAACAAACACCTATAACGTTGTAAGAGAATTACCTACAGGAAAAGGCTATGCTGATTTAGTTTATCTGCCAAAGCCTGGTGTAAACAAGCCTGCGCTTTTAATTGAGTTAAAGTTCGATAAGTCAGCACAGACTGCTATCACTCAGATTAAAGAGAAGAATTACTTACAGTTCTTTAAAGACTATAAAGGTGAAGTCCTATTAGTAGGTATTAACTACTCAAAAGACACTAAAACTCATCAGTGTATTATTGAAAGAGCTCAGATCTGATGACAAATTAACCAAGCTCTGACCCCACCATAACTTTTCTTAGGTAATAGGCAACGCTATTATTTATCAAAGTTCAAATTTGCCGTATTGCAATTATTCAAAAGGATTAATCATGATAATTAAGATTAATTTTCCATTAATGATTGCTAAATATCTTTATAAAAATCTTTAAAATCAATAAACTAAAATTGTGTAAAGTGTTTTATAAATTATTGGCATATATCTTGATACATATACAGCATTCAAAGTAAAAGTGGCAAAGCTTGCCACCTAAAGGTTTCAATGGGGGAACACAAGATGAGTTTCGATTACAGTACAATTGGTAAAACTTCCTCCCGTATTGCATCTGATGCAGCAGAGGCTACATCCAAGAAAAATAACTCTCTAGATCAGGCGGATTTCTTAAAGTTATTAACCACTCAGTTACAGAACCAAGATCCTAGCTCTCCAGTTGATAACAACCAGATGGTTACTACCATGTCTCAGTTATCAGTTGTTGAGAACTTATCAACAATTTCTAATAACGTTGATAATGTAGTTAATGCAATTTCATCAAGCTCTGCTTTATCAGCTTCAAGCTTGGTAGGTCGAAGTGTATTAGTTGATACTAAAACTGCTTTCTTTGACGGCTCTAATCCTATTACCGCTCAGATTGATGCCGGTGATGGTGCTTCAAACGTTAAGATCAGCATTACTGATAGCAACGGCAATGTTGTTTCAACCTTCGAGGCAGGAGCTGCCTTAGATGGCAAAATTGACTTTAGCTGGGATGGTATACAGGATCAGAAAACTGGTGCAAAGTATGATTCAGGTAAATATACAATTAACGTTACTGCTTCACAGAACGGTCAGAACGTAAACTTACCTGTAAAGACATATGCAACTGTAGGTTCAGTTGTATTAGGCAAGACTACTTCAGACACCAAGTTAAACTTATTAGGTTACGGCGAGGTATCTTTAGACAAGGTAGAGCAGATTGCTCTATAAGAGTTAACCTCATTTCAAAGTTAAAAGAGATCTTAAAACGTGTACTTTTTAGGATCTCTTTATGTTTTATCTCAATTGCCAAAACACAATAGCAATTCAAACAACTAGCGTAAACAAGCTTCAAGATTGCGCAATTTGCAGACGACTTAAAAAAAGAATCCTCATAACATTCGTTCAAGTAGTTTTGTATCAGTAGCACAGTCATTTTCCTGACAATTTAACCCCCCCTATTAATCTTGTATTAATCACTTCAAATTTCAAAGCGCTAAAGAATGCTTATTTATAGAATATGGCACGGCTATTGCATTTAAAACATCAGTAAGAGGAAAAGTCATTTTCCGGAGGTTTTAAATGGATAATTTATTGTGGATTGCAATGTCAGGTGCTAAGGAGAATTTCCATAGCTTAGCTGTACGCAGCAATAACTTGGCTAATGCAAGCACCACTGGTTTTAAGGCAGACTTTGAAAATTCACGTGCTATGTCTGTTTTTGCCAATGCTTATCCAACCAGAGCTTTTGCTATGACAGAAAGACCTGGCTACAACATGGATGGTGGTGCTATTGAGACAACTGATAGACCATTAGATGTTGCTTTAAATGGCGATGGTTTTATTGCAGTCAATGACAAAGAAGGTAACGAAGCTTACACCAGATTTGGTAGTTTTGAAATAGACGTTAACGGCAATTTGAGAACTACCAATGGTCTTCAAGTTTTATCTGATTCAGGTGAACCTATGGTATTACCAGCAATGTTATCTGATATTCAAATCAGCAACGACGGTACTATCTCAGGTAGACCTCAGGGCGCTGATTCAAATGTAATTGAAGAGTTTGGTCGTATCAAACTTGTAAAACCTGATGATTATAAAAATATTGAAAAAGGTTATGACGGTTTATTCCGTAACATTGACGGCACTGCAATGACTGAAGATCAGAGCGTACAGGTTAGAAGCGGTATGCTTGAATCATCAAATGTTAACCCAGTCGAAGAATTGACAAGCCTTATCAGGATCCAGAGACAGTATGAGACTCAGGTAAAAATGATGGAGTCAGCAAGTCAGATGGATGAACGTCAGAACACTTTATTGAGCTACGATTAGCAAGGAGTAGAACATGATCCCAGCACTATGGATTAGTAAAACAGGTCTTGATGCACAGCAGACCAATATCTCTGTAACATCAAATAACCTTGCCAACGCCTCAACTGTTGGTTTCAAACGTGGAAGAGCTGTTTTTGAAGATCTTTTGTATCAGAAGATCAATCAGCCTGGTGGCAGATCATCAGCTGATAGCTATTTACCTGAAGGTTTAATGATAGGTTCAGGTGCCAAGGTAGTTGCAACTCAAAGACAGTTCTCTCAAGGTGATGTTGAAACTACTGACAACTCATTTGATTTAATGATTCAAGGTCGTGGTTTCTTCGAAATTGAGTTACCAGATGGTACCACTGCTTACACCAGAAATGGTCAGTTTACCAAGAATGAAGAAGGTACTATCGTAACCTCAGGCGAGGGGTATCCTTTATTACCTCAGATCCAGGTCCCAGATAACGCCACTTCTTTGACAGTAGGTCGTGACGGTCAGGTATCTGTTGTATTAGCCAATGATACAGCTTCACAGGATTTAGGTCAGATCACAGTAACAGATTTCATTAACCCTACAGGTCTTGAGTCCATCGGTGACAACCTTTACTTAGAGACCACTGCTTCAGGTGCTCCTCAGCAGGGTATCGGCGGTGAAGATGGTATGGGTGTTATCAGACAGAATATGCTGGAGACATCTAATGTAAAAGTCACTGAAGAGTTAGTAAATCTCATTCAGGCTCAGCGTGTTTACGAAATGAACTCAAAGGTTCTAACTACTGTAGATTCTATGATGGGCTCTTTAATCCAGTCAGTATAGTTTAGGTTATGAGTGGTAGGTAAAGTAAGAAGTAGGTTATTAAAATAGGGGTGGGGTAAAATGAAGAAGGTTATTTTAGCAATTGCTTTATCACAGTTAGTGCTATTACAAGGTTGTGCTTTAGATACATTCTCTGCAGAACCTGATGATCCAAAGTATGCACCTGCGCTGCCTGAAGAGGATTACACCAACGCAGTACCTACAGGTGGTATCTATAATCCTTATACCATGAACAATGGTATGTATTCAGATACATCAGCTCATAAAGTTGGTGATATCATCTCTGTAACCCTAGAAGAAGCAACTTCTGCAAGTAAGAATGCATCTACTGATCTTGAAAAAGAAGGAAACAATAACTATGGTGGCATTACTCTTGCAAGTAAGACTTTACATTACAAGAATTTGACACCAACACTGTCTTCTAGCAACTCCAATGATTTTTCAGGAAGTGCTAAGGCAAAACAGTCAAACCAGTTGTCAGGACAGATTTCTGTTAGTGTGGTCAAGGTATATTCTAACGGTAATCTGCAGGTACAAGGCGAGAAGTGGTTGATGTTAAACAATGGCAATGAATATGTCCGTGTAACCGGTTTAATTAGACCTTCTGATATCAGCTCAGACAACACTGTATCATCACAGAGAATTGCCAATGCTAGAATTCAGTACGGTGGAACCGGCGATTTTGCGGATACTCAGGAACGCGGTTATCTGTCTAGACTGTTTAACAGCGCATTTAATATATTCTTCTAGTTTTGTAAGGTGGGGACTATGAGGATTGCTACAAAGTTTTTTAAATCATTGTGCTTAGGAGTAGCTGTATTAAGCTCTTTAAGCATCAATGATGCAGAAGCTGCAAGATTAAAAGATATTGCTTCAATTCAAGGTATTCGTGAAAACCAGCTTTTAGGTTATGGTCTAGTAGTTGGTTTAGCAGGTACCGGTGAAAAGAACTCAAAGTTTACAGAGCAGAGCTTCCGCTCAATGCTAAATAACTTTGGTATCAAGATTGATGAGAGTACCTCTTTAAAGATCAAAGACGTAGCTCCTGTAGCAATTCATGCTACCATGCCTCCATTTTCAAAGACAGGTCAAACTATTGACGTAACTGTATCAGCAATAGGTGAAGCTACCTCATTACGTGGTGGTACCTTATTACAGACCATGTTACGTGGTGTAGACGGCAACGTTTATGCTATCGCTCAAGGCTCACTGGTAGTAGGCGGTTTAGGTGTAGAAGGTGCTGATGGCTCAAAGGTTACTGTAAACACTCCTACAGTAGGCAGAATTGCCAATGGTGCAATTGTAGAGCGCGAAGTACCAGATAACTTCAGTCAGACTGATTCATTTGTCTTTAACTTAAATCGAGCTGACTTTACCACTGCTAAAAATGTAGTTGATGCAATTAACGATCTTTATGGTGATGGTTCAGCTGTAGCTCAGGATTCTGCTTCAATTAGAGTAAGTGCACCACGTGATCCTTCTCAGAGAGTGTCATATTTATCAACTCTTGAGAACATTGAAATCGATCAAGGTGAGGATGCAGCTAGAATCGTAGTAAATTCACGTACTGGTACCATTGTTATAGGTAACAATGTAAAACTAAAACCAGTTGCCGTAACTCATGGTGGTCTTACTGTTACTGTATCTGAAGATCCAAGAGTATCTCAACCTAACAGTTTCTCTCAAGGACAGACAGCAATTGTCCCTGATTCTCAAATCAATGTAAGAGAGAAAAAGGGTAAGATGTTCAAGTTTGATACAGGTGCGACCCTAGATGACTTAGTAAGAGCAGTAAACCAGGTTGGTTTAGCTCCAGGTGATCTAATGTCAGTACTAGAAGCTTTAGATAAAGCAGGAGCTATTGACGGTAAGTTAGAAATTATCTAAAAGGTTTTAAAGGTTCTGCCACCCCACCTACCTCTTCAAGGCAGAACCTTTAAATTATTGAGGTACCCAAAAGAACAATCTAACGATGTTCTCTTAAGGTCTTTTGCTACAACTTGACTATCTTATAGTTAACTCTATTTATGTCTAGTTCATCTTTTTCAGGATCTATTTTTATTAAGTCACTTTCAGATAGAGCAGGTCCTTTAAGCAATTCAAAAAGATCTCTATTTAAAGACTCCTTATACGCATCCATCATGATGTTTACATCTGTGCAATAGTACAAATGAGAGTTACCAAAGCTCTCATATTTTACTTTACCTGCAGAAACAAGAGGATCAACTACAATCCTTGTTAGTTTAGATAAATCTAAAATGGTATTGTCACAGTATCGTCTGCAGTAATAATAACAGTCTGAATGAATTTCTGTATCATTTATCTTTGTAATACCAGAGAACTTTTTCATAAAGCGATTATATGTGTGAAGTTGCTGTTCACAAGCAAGCAGTAAAGTAAAATAAATCAGATCTCCTATCATTAGATATTTTGCATTCTTTTTAGAAAGATATCCTGCCATACCATTCTCTAGATCAAAACTTACATTAGAAAATCTCTGTTCATCTGATTCGGGGTTGACTATAACGTAAGAGAATATAGGATCAAGGGTTCTGTAACCTATGTGATTTCTAATACAGGTATTGGCTAATGAACTAACAGATGACATATCCTTTAAAGGGGAGAATACCTTATTCTTGCAATAGCTGTAGGTAAATGCTGGTAATACCAGTTCTCCATCATCACCAATAATCTCTAAGATGATGTCTAAATAATATTTTCCTAAATCAAACACATCTTCTTCAGGAATACCAACTTTTAACAATTGGCTATGAACGAGAACTGAGTCACCTTTTTTTAGGCCAACTTTTATGAGTTGTTCTTTTATATAGTTCTTATCTAATTTCATTTTATTTACCGTATGTACAGTCAAATACTTGTTGAGTAAGAGCTTTTCTATCAAGTTTTCCATTGTAGTTAACAGGGAATTCTTTTATAAAGACTATGTCGTGAACTTGCATATAAAAAGGCAGATAATTCTTCAAAGTAGAAACAATATCATCTTTGATTTTATTATCTTCATCACCTTCAACAGCTGCTATTAAATTAGTAATTTGGTTTAGTTCATTTCTTAAAGGAATCGACATAGCTCTTCTTTTGGAAGCAAGTCTTAGCTTTTCATCAATTTCTAACAGATCAACTCTAAATCCATTGATTTTTACCTGATCGTCTCGTCTGCCTTTAAAGATGAAATTACCATTATCATCAACGTAACCGTTATCTCCGGTCTTATACCATAAGGTTTCGCCGAGATTTAGGAATGCTTCATTGGTCTTTTCTTTACTGTTTAAGTAGCCTAAACCTACCTGATCTCCTGCTAAATAGATTTGACCAATTTCATTTTTAGCAAGCTCAACATTGTAGTCATTGAAGATACCTGCTTTTGCTCTTGGAAAAGTTGTTCCTAAAGGCACGACTCCTTCAAGCTCTTTAAGAGAATCTATAGTCATTATATTTGGATCATAAACTTTATAGCGCATGATGATCACAGTGGTTTCTGTTGGTCCATAAGTGTTGTAGACAACAGAGTTAGGACAACTTTTTATCCAATCTCTTACCTGTTCATACCAAAGCGGTTCACCTACAAAAATGCTGATCCTAATTGAATTCATAAGCTCAGGATCTAGCATTTCCATTTTCTTTAGCATACTGATAACGTAAGGAACAGCGTGAAATACGGTGATTTTGTACTTTGAAATAATAGGTGCTGGGCAGAAAAGGTATTCTTTTGGAATGGGAATTAAAATTCCACCTGACAGTATTGAAGAGCAGAGATCCTGAAGACTTAGATCAAACGTAATCTCAGACATTTGTGAGAATACGTCATTTTCGTTGTAGTTGTAGTAGTTAAGGATCTTTTCTATGTAGCTAAAGAAATGAAAGTAAGATACGATAACACCTTTTGCCTTTCCTGTTGTACCTGAGGTATAAATAACATAGATTGGTTTATTCTCATCGAAATTTATTTTTGAGGCTTCTCCAATTTCTGTTTTATTTGATGCTGTAAAGCTTAATCTTGTTATATTGTAAGAGCTTTCTTTTGAAAAATCCTGTTCGCAAAACTCATCAGAATCTTCAATAATTAACTCTTTATCTATCTTAGCTTCTTTAAGCAATTTCTTGAGGTATGCAGCGCATTCTTTACAAACAATGATTGCGTCAACATCAGAATCCAAAATCATTTCTATGGTTCTTTTTTCAGGAAATCTTGGATTTAGAGGAACGTAAGATTGATTTGCAAAAATAGCAGCAAGAATTACAGCATATACATTTACCGATCTATAACCTAGAATTGCTACTTTTTTATATTTATTTTTAGAAATAAAATCAGCAATAGAGATACTTCTTTTATACAGCTCATTATAAGAAATATCTTCATTAGAAGTTTTGATTGCAATTTTGTTTTTGTATTGATTAAAAGCCTCTAAAAGAGCTTCTTTTAAATTTGAGTTTAAATTTACAAGATCATTCATATTTAGTTACACATCAATTTTGAGGCTACCATCGATGGAGAATCCACCATCAATGATTAGTCTTTTCCAAGTACTTTTCTTTTTATTGTTTGATATTGCACTTAGCTTTTAGATCAGCAACTGTTTCAGATGTCATGATATCTTTTAAACTTAGCTTTACTCCAAAATTGCTTTGTAAAGATTGTTGTAAAGTCATTAAAGTGATTGAATCCCACTGATCTAACTGCTTGAATTTAGTTTCATCAGTTACTTTATCTTCATCAAAAATGTTAGCTAATTCATCGTAAAAGTTCATAATTCTTAATTCCTTTATTCGTTAACTATATCAATAAGTTTATTTTCAAAAAGTTTATCTTTTATAGATATCAACTCATAGGCCGGAATATTGATGAGTTCGCTGATATCTAACAAGGTATTAGTGCCATCAGCATAAGCAATGAAATCTCTTAGAGCAATAATTGAGCTGTAAGATCCTTTCTGGCTAATGGTAGGGTAAAGTCCTCTTTTACCTAATTGAGGCTCACAGAATACGTTGATTCTGTATTTAAAGTTATTTTCTAAAACCAAAAGTGATTTGGTCATAACCTCATATTCACCAGCAAAGCCCTCAGGACTAATTAAGTTCAAATCGTCCTTGGAGGTGTGATACTCAGGATATGCTCCATATTTAGTTCTAGATACAGAGCATACAGGTAAATCTACACCTGGAGCATTAAACTGTCTTTCATCAGATCCTCGATGATAGAAAGAATAATCCTTATGAGAAGGTACTAAATGCTTTAAGGTATTCTCAAGTAATTTATCAGTAATGGTATTGCCATAACGAGTTTTTACATATGAGTAATCTCGATTATCACCAACACATGACAGTACAAAGCCTGCTACGGTATTTTTCTTTAGAACCTCAAGGTTTCTTGATAGGTAAGTAATAGAACCTATGGTCTCAGGTATGTAGATAAATCTGTAGGTATAGTAGCGAGGCTTTTCTTTAATGAACTTTGCTAGAGCTACGGATAAAGCAGGTCCTGAACACTCGTTATTTGCCATAGAAGGATGGCAAAGATAAGTTGAGATTAAAATCTCTTTATCTGATTTACCTTTGATAATGCACTCACCATAAGTTAAAGATCCATGCTCATCTAAAGTACTTTTAATTACAGCATGGTATTTTTGATCTTCATGTTTTGCTAATTCATCAAATTGATTCTGAGACATGCAAAAGCCTGATCTTTCCTTATAGTATGAGGTTACATAAGGAATGACATCTTTTTGATTTTTTTGCGTGTAGATGTAGTTTTTAAGATCAGAAAATGGAAGTACTTTATCAAAGGGGGCAGAGTAACCTAAAACATGCAGATTGTTATCTTTAAAGTCGATGATCCTGTGGTGATCTTCATCTTCAATATAAGCTTCAGTACAGTTCCACTCTTTAGGTACAGTCCAATCAAAGACTTCTGTGCCTGATGGAACTTCAAAGACATTTATCTCAGGCAACTCTTCTTTTAAGATAGCTAAGGATTGTCTAAATCCGTTACCTGTAATACTTCTGCAAATGGGAAATAGCTTTTTTGCTATTTCATAACAGTACGCTCCGACTGCATTACTGTTATTGCTATTGTTGTTATTATTGTCTTCCATTGGCATTTTTTACTAAATCCTTTTTACAAAAACAGGTGTACTTCTGATAGTTGTCGGCACTAAATGAGTTTTATTTAGCAATGATATGATTGCCTTTTGTTAGAGTAGAAATGGAGTCTGATTAAGGTTGTAAATAACTCAAATTGTGAAGGATCAAACTACAATATATAACTCTTAATTACATTATTTTTTTTGAAATAATAAAGCATTGTTTATTGAAAAAAGCAATTCCATAAGTTTCAATGGATTGAACAGTTGGCAATTCTAAAAACTCTTTTGCGTATTGTTTTGCTTCGATTTGCTGAAGCGCTTTTTGTGCAACCACTTTCATGTCTTTTTCGCAAGGAGCAGTCTTAAGTTCCAAAATGGCTACTTTAGTCTTATCTGAATTTCTAAAAGAAATATCAGCATACCCATTGCCTGCTTCAAAATTGGATTTATATTCTTTTGCCCATTTTTCAGAAACAGTAAATATTCCTGACATAAAGCCATGATAGAAGTTCTCTGGTTTTGATTTTGTGGCTAAATCTCTGATAGATACATATGAAGTCAACAATGAGTTTAGAATAGCAGTAACACTTGATGTATTTCCTTCTAAAAATCCTGAAGCCAACTTATCAGCCCTCTTGTCAGGACCTGAAGTTAAATTGGCTTCAAAGACTTTCTTGATATTGGACTCAAAGCAATTTAGGATTTCTTCATTTGGTATTTTAACAATGTAGTTATTCTTTAAAGGATTATCAACAGCTGTTAAGTAACCTGTATGTACTAATAAAGAGAAGAAATCGTTAGGATCATGAAGTTTTAAATCATCATAATTCATAGAATCATTGATGCTTACTTCAATAGTTTTTCTATCAACAAGATCTTGAAGTTGTTGTCTAATATCTTCCTTCAAAAATCCAATATACTCCTTTAGTACATCTGAGGATGAACTGGTGATCCAGTAGTTGTCAGGCTTAATATCTGATTCTGTACAATTTAATTTATGTTTATAGTTATTAGCAACAAAGTTGATAACATCCCATGGACAGAATATTTCATCATTATAGAAACGGTATCCGTCATAGTTCTCTTTGACCATATATTCATAGTCACTTAGGTTATAGTCTTCTAAGATCTTTTTTGTCTCTTTTTTATTAAAACCTATGATTGATGTATATTGTGGCTGTGTATCCAAAACTGTATTTACTACAACGTTGTTAACACCTGTAAATATAGAGTTCTTTGCTACTTTTAAACAGCCTGTCATTACTACTTTAAATATTGGTGCCGACTCTTCATTAGTGTTTTTAGGTGTACTTTTTAATACCCCTAAAAAAGAACTCATAAGTTCTACCATTTCTTTATGGTACTTACCACTAGCTGCTTTTGCTAAAGGTACATCATATTCATCTATTAAGAGTATTACCTGTTTTTTGAAATGCTTATACAAACAAGAGCTCAGAAAACTTAGAGCTGAAGTAAGGTTATTTTGATTAATAGGTTCTTTTAAGAAAGCATCACTACACAGATTCTTTAAGTCCAACTTATCGTCTTCTGTAAGCATTTCACTTTTTTGAAGAAAACTGTAAGTTCTTGCTAGTTCCTTTACGAGAGTAACAAGTTGCCCTTTTGCAACCTCATAGCTGATCCCCTTAATTTCTTTTAATGAAATTGAAATAACGGGAAACTGCCCCATGTACTTTTCAACAAACGCTTTATCTTTCGTGATCTCCATATCATTAAAGATTTTCTCTTGAAATGATGTATCTGAAGGATTTAAATAATTTAAACGAAAGAAATCGGCAAACATGTCCATAAGTAAGGTTTTGCCAAATCTACGAGGTCTTGTAAATAAAAGTACAGAGCTACCATCTTCGGTAAAGACAGATCTTAGATATGAAGTCTTATCGACATAATATTTATTTTTGGTGATGATTTCAGAAAAGGTATCACCACCAGTTGGTAATAACTTGAACTCTTTTTGATCTGCCATGATGAGCCTTTATTTTTTGAAACTGTATCTTTCTTAATTTTATCAGACTTTTAGGTTATCAATACTAGATATAAGTAACGTTTTATCTAGGTTCAAATTTATTCTTTTAATATAAATTTCAAGAGAAGATCTACTCTTAGAATTTTACTTTTGATAGTGATTTAGTATATAGATAAGCTCAAACTCAACATAATCAGATATCTTTATAAGATCATCTAGCTGTTGAGCGTTCAAGAGTTCTTTGACAATAGAGTTGATAACAACAGGGTAGTCACTGTTCATAAGAGGTGACAGAGAGATGACATCCTCTAGTAGTGATGCCATCTTCTCATAGGTTGCAGCAGGACAGCCATCTTTAGCAGTATCTGCTACAAGATGGCACTCCTTTACAACCTCTTGAACGTTTTTAACGTTGCTCATGAAAGTTAAGTTTATTTAGCTAACTTTGAGAGAATTGTTTCTACAGCAGAATCTAGCTTTAAGTTTTCCTTATCACCGGTTCTTCTGTACTTGTACTCTACATTGCCGTCTTTTAAGCTCTTCTCACCTACGGTGATGATGTGAGGTATACCGATTAACTCAGCATCAGCAAACATTACACCAGGACGCTCATCACGATCATCATACAGAACTTCTACGCCACGAGCGGTAAGTTCGTTGTAGATTTTTTCAGCTGCGTCTTTAACTTCCTGTGACTTAGATGGCTTAATTGCAATAATTGAAACTTTAAAAGGAGCAATTTCTTCAGGCCAGATAATACCTCTGTCATCATGGTGCTGTTCAATTACAGCAGCAATAGCACGAGTAACACCGATACCATAGCAGCCCATAATCATAGGAATGTCTTTACCGTTCTCATCTTTAACAGTAGCTTTCATTGCTTCTGAGTACTTAGTGCCAAGCATGAATACCTGACCTACCTCAATACCTTTACGCAGGTGTAAGGTACCCTTGCCATCAGGGCTAGGATCACCATCTTCAACATTACGTAAATCAAATACTTCGTATTTAGGTACATCTCTGTCCCAGTTTACGTTGATTAAGTGGTAGCCAGTCTTGTTAGCGCCACAAGCAAAGTTAGACATCTTATCTGCAGTTCTGTCTACTAAGATTCTGCCCTTAAAGCCTACAGGACCCAGTGAACCAGTGTGAGAACCTGTAAACTCATTGATTTCTTCTTCTGAAGCCATCTCTAAAGGATCGTTAATACCATCAATCTTAATGGCTTTAACTTCATTTAGTTCCTGATTGCCACAAAGACAGAGCATAACCAACTCATACTTACCGTCTTCTTTCTTATTGCCATGAACGATAAGGCTCTTTAATACTTTCTTTGAATCTAAGCCCAAAGCTTTAGCTGCATCATCAACTGAATGACAGCCAGGTGTTGCAACCTCAGAGTAAGCAGCTCCTGGTGCTTCTCTATCATAAGTAGGAGCTAGAGCTTCAGCCATTTCAATATTAGCAGCATATGATGAACCATCAGACCAAGCAATAGTATCTTCACCAGCATCAGCTAATGCTTGGAACTCATGTGAGTGGTTTCCACCAATAGAACCTGTATCAGCTTCTACTGGGCGGAACTCAAGACCCATACGAGTGAATACTCTTGAATATGCATCATACATATCCTGATAAGTCTTCTCTAAAGAGGTCTTTTCAATATGGAATGAATAAGCATCTTTCATTAAGAACTCACGACCACGCATTACACCGAAACGAGGACGGATTTCATCACGGAATTTGTTCTGGATCTGGTATAAGCATAATGGTAACTGTCTTGCTGATTTAATTTCACGACGAGCAATATCAGTTACAACTTCCTCATGGGTAGGACCTAAGGCAAACTCGTTTTGCTTTCTATCCTTAAAACGGCATAACTCAGGACCGTACTTTACATAGCGACCTGACTCTTTCCACAGTTCAGCAGGCTGGACCATTGGCATGGCAATCTCTAAAGCACCAGTCTTGTCCATTTCTTCACGGACAATCTTGTTAACTTTAGATAACACTCTCATACCGGTTGGTAACCAGGTGTAAACACCTGAAGCGATCTGACGGATCATGCCAGCTCTTAACATTAAACGATGGCTCTCTACAGCAGCCTCTTTAGGATCTTCTTTTAAGGTAGATAGTAAATATTGACTTGTACGCATTCTAAGTCCTGATAAATAAATTTAGCCTGCTAATCTTAAAGACAGGGGGTGAAAAATAATTGCGCTAATTCTAGCACAAAAGCGCTTTGTTAAGGAAAACTAATGAAGCTTTAAAGCCTGTAATACAGTAACTTTTATGTGGAGTTTATTGATTTTAGTCGCTAAAGGATGATGACTGTATATTTCAGTCATCATCCTTTAAAAGAAGAGCTAGAAAAAGCGCTTGTTCTATGCTGTTTACGAGCAATTTTATCGTAAAGTAAAACTAGCCAAAGACGCATAAAATTAGCTTTTATGCTAAAATTAAGTTGTTTTAGTCAATTGTAGGGGACAGACATGGTATTTGTAGCAAGTTTTATCGTATTTTTACTGTTTGTTCTAGCTTTATCAATGAGTATGCTTATTAAAAGACGTCCAATGATGACAGAAGAAGAGGCTACAGCCTCAATCATGGATGGTGGTGCATGTACTACCTGTCAGCAGTTGTGCTCTATGGCTGGTAAAAAGGTAGAAAAGCGCAAAGATGATTGCGCTATTAAGAATATGGAAATTCCTCACCAGAGCGTATAAAGAACAATAAAATTTCTAAGCTTGCCTGTCATTAGGCAGGCTTTTTTTCGTTTTTAGGTTTCAAAAATGTTAAAAAAATCAGTTTTAGCTAATGTTGTTTCACGCGCTTTTCTCTTTGCTGTAGTTTCAACCTCATTAGTTGCGGTTACAACTCTTACAGCTTGTGACAAAGACAATCAACGCACTGTTGTTGCACAGGTACAGACATCAACAATCATTCAGGGCAAAACCATGGGTACTTTCTATGCTGTAAATGTTGTTGGTGGTTATAAAGGAGGAGAAGCAGGTTTAAAAGCTTTAGCTGAAGGTGCGTTTAAGCAGATCTGCGATGAGATTTCAACTTTTGATAAGAACGCTGAGTTATATAAATTCAATGATTTTAAATCTACAGAACCTTTTGAGATTTCAAATGAGCTAGGCAGGATCATTCAAGATACTGTTTATCAGGGCAGACGTATTGAAGGAGCTACTGATATTACTGTAGGTCCATTGGTAAATCTGTGGGGCTTTGGTAAAGATAAAAAGAAAGATGAAGCTCCATCTCAAGATGAGATTAATCAGGCTTTAGAGCTGGTTGGTCTTGATAAGTTTGAGGTTAGAACAGAAAACAATAAGAGCTATTTAGTAAAGCACAATAAAGACATCAAACTTGATCTTGCAACTGTAGGTGAAGGCTTAGGAGCTGATGCAGTGGCTGCAAAACTGGTAAAGGAAGGCTATAAGAACTTTATGGTAAATGTAGCTGGTGCTTCACGCTCATATGGTGTTAACGCTAAAGGCAAAAAGTGGCGTTTGGGAATTGAAGATCCTACCTCACCTGAAAGACGAGTATTCGTACCAATCTGTGCTTTAGACAAAGCTGTAACTACAGCAGGTTCTTATCGAAACTACTTTAAAGATGAGACTACAGGCAAAATCTTTTCACACGCAATCGATCCTAAAACTGGTTACCCTGTAACTCACAAGACTTTATCAGTAACTGTTATTTCAGACTCAGCTTTTGAGTCAGATGCCTTAGATACCGGTCTTTTAGTACTGGGGGCTCAAAAGGCTCTAGACTGGGGTAAAGAGCATGGCTATGCTATTGCAACTATTGAGTATGACAAAGGCAAACCTCTCTTTAGATATACAGATAACTTCAAGCAGTATTTAGACTGTGCAAAACAGCAGTAAGTTAAAACATCAGATTTAGTCATTCAATAAGATTGAAACCTAAAGCTTGAGAGAATACTAGAAAGAAGATTAGGACAAATTCATGCATATTCATATTTTAGGTATCTGCGGTACCTTTATGGGCGGTATTGCCATGATTGCAAAACAAGCTGGTTTTACCGTTACAGGATCAGATAAGAACGTTTATCCACCAATGTCAGATGAGTTATCAAACGCTGGTATTAAGTTACATACAGGCTTTGATGCTGAGCAGTTAGATGAAAAGCCTGATTTAATTGTAGTAGGTAACGTAATGCGTCGAGGCATGGATGTTGTAGAGCGCATGCTAAATGACAGATGCCGTTATGTTTCAGGACCGCAGTGGTTAGAAGAGCATTACCTTTTAAATAAGACTGTTCTGGCTGTAGCTGGTACTCACGGTAAGACTACCACCTCATCAATGCTGACCTGGATCTTAGAAGATAATGGTAAAAATCCAGGCTTTTTAATTGGTGGTATTCCTGAGAACTTTGGAATTTCAGCACGCAGTACTGACAGTGAGTACTTTGTAATTGAAGCTGATGAGTATGACTGTGCTTTCTTTGATAAGCGCTCAAAGTTTGTTCATTATCATCCTACAGTTCTAATCATGAACAACTTAGAGTATGACCATGCTGATATCTTTGATTCAGTAAAAGATATTCAAAAGCAGTTCCATCATTTAGTAAGAACCGTACCTGGTAAAGGTCTTGTTGTTATGCCAAATAACGACAAGAATCTTGATGGGGTAATAGAAATGGGCTGCTGGACTCCTGTGGTACGAATCGGTGATGATAACGACCTGAATGCAGTCTTAAAATCAAAAGATGGTTCATCTTTTGATATTTATGATGGTAAGGAATTTATCTGTACTGTAAATTACAACTGCACTGGTACCTACAACGTACACAACGCTCTAATGGCAATTAGAGCTGCCATGTATACAGGTATCTCTATTAAAGATGCTGCTAAATCCTTAGAGACATTTAAACTTCCAAAGAGACGAATGGAGTTAAAAGGTATTGTCGATGATGTCAGTGTTTATGACGATTTTGCCCACCACCCCACAGCAATTAAGTTAACCACAGAGGGCTTAAGAGCAAAGATAGGTCAGGATAAACGTTTAGTAGCTGTATTTGAGCCTCGCTCAAATTCCATGAAGATGGGCGCTAACCATGAATTTCTAGCTCAGTCTTTTGAAAGTGCTGATGAAATTTTTGTCTATGCTAACACTTCTGTTAAATGGGATGTGAAGTCGCTTGAAAAACAGTGCAAAAAGCCTCTACATGTTATTGACGATTTTGATAAATTACTCACCGAAATAGTAAACGCAAGCCCTAAAGGAACAACAATCCTTGTAATGAGCAATGGTGGCTTTAACGGCATTCATCAAAAGCTGTTAGACAAACTGCATGACAGAAAACATGATAAAAAATAGTCTGCAAGCAGTAAGGCTACGAATAAAAATAATCAATATTTTTGAGAGAGAATATGGCTGATAACTGGAATCTTCGTGGTAAAACTCAGATGCTAGATGATCTTAATACTCCATCACTTCAGTGCAGAGTTTATGATCGTATTGCAGTTCAAGATAGTAAGGGTAAAACTCATTTTTACTGTCTGGAGCTTTCAGCGGGTAATACCTTTGATTTTGGTTTCTGCAGAAAAGAGAATGTCCCATCATTACTGCGTGATGTAATGACCATGGGCAGTATCAGAGTTTTAAGTGGTATCTGCGATGATCTGATGGTGCCTACTGTACCTACAGTGCTGTGGATAAAACAGGCTCGTAAGTATGATCCTAAACATGTCATTATGTGGCTTGAAAACTCCATTGAACTTACAGAAGAATATAAAGATACCATTTTACGTTTACGTAAAATGGGTATGCGTTTTGCTGTTAGAGTTGATGCCATGGGTGAGATTGCATCAAATGACGAAATCCTTGCATGTATCGATTATCTAATGGTGGATTTTGAAAGAAGCGCAGAGTTTATGACTGTAATTCAGTCATTACGCAACAAGAATCCTCTTTTAAAAACAATTGCTTTTAAACACCATATTTCTATTTTCTCCTTTAATAAAGAAGAAACCAGAAACTTTGACTACGTTCTAGGAACAGTTAATAACTTCTTATTAACCTATGAAAACGAGCGTCCTAAGTGGCAGCATGAAATGTTGCGTACTTTCGCTCAGCTCTACTCTTCAATTTATGATGTCAAAGAGATTGGCGTGATTGTAGCTAACTATCCTTTAATGGCTTTAGCCATGAAAGGTATGGTAGCATCAAAACATTTAACCAATTTAACTATCCGCAAAAACAGCTCGACCTTAGGTGAAAGTCAGACTCTAACTCAGTTTGATTTAAGAAATTTCCTTGCTATCTCTGTAGGTTACAATCTCTTTACACTTACAGAAAAGCAGACCTATGAGCAAAAGAAGATCCCATTCTCATCAGAGTTTATAAACTATGAGCCATTTATACAGGCATTGAACTTTGCCAAAATTGTAGATTTGATGGCTCAGGATATCTGTGATGATATTACCGCTCCTCAGGCCTTTATCGCAGGCTTCTTACGCTTTGCGCATGTCTTTTTACATGATACAGAGGAAGCTACCTTTGCAGAGTTCCCTTTAGATGCAGTAGCTTCTTGCTATACCAATGGCGGTGGTCAGTTAGGCAGTATTATCAGAATTTTAATGCTACTGTTTGAACACAGAATTAACGATGCTATGGATGTAGCTAATAACGCAGGTTTAGTTTTAGTAAAAGATCGTTTATATGGTTACATCTCTCATGCTATGGCATGGACTGATGCTGTGTGCTGTGCTTTAAATATCATTAAAGGTCAGCAAGAAGAGTAACAACACTCTTTCAAAGATCTTCTTTTTGAAGATCCTTTTTAACTTTGCTTTTAAAATCTGTCTTATAAAAATAAAAGCTCAAGACGAAAGTCGATGAGCTTTTATTTTTGTGAGAGAGTCTGTACTGATTAAATCAGTACAGAGTAAGCAAGGCTTGAGAGAACTACTTAGTGAGTAGTCTTTTTAATGATGAGATTACCTATAAACTGGAAGATACTTATCATAATTAAAATTACAATTACGGTAAGCCAAATCATATCTCTGTATCCCATCTGATAACCGTAGCGTACTGCAAAGTCACCAATACCACCAGCACCGATGGCACCTGCAATAGCGGTAATACCGATAAAGCTTACAAAGGTGATCATGGTTACTCTGGTAATTCCAGGGATACTTTCTTTTAAATATACTGAAAAGATGATCTCTAGTTTTGAAAAGCCCATAGCGTCAGCAGCTTCAATAAGACCTTTATCCACATCAGAGAGTACTGATTCAATTTGTCTAGCAAAGAATGGTACTGTACCGAATACTAAAGCTACAAATGATCCCTGAAGACCAGAACCTGTGCCTACAATGAATCTTGAGAGGGGAATTAGAAGCACCATCAGGATAATAAAAGGAATTGAACGTAAGATATCAATGACTTTATTTGCTATAGTAAAGACAATCTTATTATCTAAAATACCGTTCTTTTTAGTTGTAACTAAAATAATGCCTAAAATTACACCTAAGAACCAGGCAATCGTACCTGAAACTCCAATCATGACAAAAGTGTCATGCAGGCAGTGCAAGAACTCACCTGAGAGTCGCTTAAAATTAGGCATTAAAGTCATTACTAAATTCTCAATCATTTTAATACCTCCAGTTGCACACCTGAGTTTTTAATATACTCTACAGCTTCTTCAATTTTGTCCTTATCACCTGTAAGGTTTACAGCTAATTTTCCTAAAGGCTTACCTTTGATGTAATCAATATTGCCGTAAAGAATGTTAGATTCAACCGTAAATTTCTTGTAGATCTCACTCATTAAAGCCTTACCTGCAACATCACCTGTATAGGTTAAAAGGTAAATATGAGTGCCATCTGAAACATCTGCTAAAGAGCCTTTCTCATCTAGAATGTCAAAGAATGAGCCAAAGTTATTGGCTGTGTCCATAAAGGACTTGGTAAGCTTAGTCTTTGGATTTGAGAACAGATCATAAACATAGCCTTGTTCGATAACTTCACCTTGCTCCATGACAGCTGCTCTATCACAGATATCTTTTACCACAGACATCTGATGAGTAATGATGACAATGGTAAGTTTAAGTTCCTGATTGAGCTTCTTTAATAAAGCTAAGATCTGTGAAGTAGTTTTAGGATCCAATGCTGAGGTTGCCTCATCACAGAGTAAAACTTTAGGATCTCCAGCTAAGGCTCTTGCAATTGCTACACGCTGCTTCTGACCTCCTGATAATTGAGATGGGTAGTTGTTGCCCTTGTCAGAGAGTTCTACTAAAGAGAGTAGCTCTTCAATTCTCTGTTTTCTCTTATCCTTTGGGTAACCATTATGTTTTAAAGGTAACTCAATATTCTCATAAACTGTTCTTGAAGGCATGAGGTTGAAACTCTGAAAGATCATGCCAATTTTTTGTCTTGCTTTTCTTAACTTTTTATAAGGCAGAGCTGTAAGCTCTGTGTCTTCTAAAAAGACCTTACCAGAGGTTGGTCTTTCTAGTAAGTTAATACAACGCACTAAGGTAGATTTACCAGCTCCTGAGAAACCTATAATTCCAAAGATCTGTCCTTTATCAATTTCAATGGTTACATCTTTTACAGCATGTACAGTCTTTCCATCAACGACAAAATCTTTACTGATATTTTCAAGTCTTATCATGTTGTTCCTAAGTTATGCCTATAAATAAGGCTCTAAACCAAGTTTACTTATCTAATCAATTGAATTTAGATAAGTAAATTTATGGTGATTAATGTTTTGAATTTTCTTTTTTACAATTCTACCATTTAATCAATGCTTATGACATATAGTTAATTTTTATAACTGGTTATAACTTAATGAAATATAAAGAAAAAATATTAAATATTAGTTGACAGCGTGTATAAAAATAGTAATTTATGTAAGTAGACAGATGTATGAAATGACATACAAAATAAATGAACAAAAAAACGTACAGAATTTTATAAACAAGAGGTAATTTTATGAAGATCTTTTCAAAGTTTTTAAAGACATCAGCATTAGTTTTAGCAACAGCTGCTACTGTAGCTCACGCAGGCTGGTTTGAGTCAAATGATGTACCTGAAGGTTTTAAAGAGGTTAAAGTAGGTGTTGTAGGTGATTACAATGCTCACTGGGATACAGTAAATGAGCTTTTAAAGCAGGATAAAATTCACGTAACCTTAGTTAAGTACTCAGACTATGCAACTCCTAACCGTGCTTTAAATGATGGTGAGATTGATTTAAACGCATTCGAGCATGAAGCATATCTAAACAATGATATTGATAAAAATGGCTACAAGATTGTGCCATTGTGCAAGACCTTTATCGCTCCTATCCGTCTTTATAACAACAAAGACAAGATTAAATCAGTAAAAGATATCAAAGATGGTGACATTATTGGTATTCCTTCAGATTTAACTAACGGTGGTCGTGCTCTAAAACTTTTAGAGTCAGCTGGTTTAATAGAGGTTGATCCTGCTAAAGGTTATGTTCCAACCAAAGCCGATATTACCAAGTACAACGTAAAGATTGAAATCCGTGAAGCTGAATCAGGTGTGCTCTTTAACATCTTACCTGATATTGCAGCTGCTGCTATCAATGGCGGTAACGCATTCTCAGCAGGTCTAAAGCCATCTGATGCTATCTTTAATGAGAATGTTCAGGATAAAGACAATCCATACATCAACGTTATCGTAGCTCGTCAACAGGATAAGGATAATCCTGTATATCAGACTATCGTTAAGAGATTCTTAACCTCTGAGGTTAAAAAGGCAATTCTAGATGCTTACGATGGTGGTTATATCCCTGTTTTCTAGTCTTAAACTCAAGTGTCACTTGATGATGTAAAACAGTAAGTAAAAAAGGCAACGTCAGTTGCCTTTTTTGGAGGAACTTATGAAGATTGAATCAGTTACTTTAAGACGTATCAAGATACCTTTAAATGAGCCTTTTACTCCAAGCTTTGGCTCCATTACAGATAAAGATCTGTTAATTGTAGAGGTTCATACCAATTCTGCTACAGGTTATGGAGATGATCCTGCTTTATCTCTGCCGATCTACAACGAAGAGACTGTAGCTTCAGGTGAATTAGTTTTAAAAGAGTTTTTATTACCTCTTTTAAAACGGAACTTAAAGACAGTAGATGATCCTTTTGATGTAGCTAAGGTCTTTAAAAGCGTTCGTAGAAATTACTTTGCCCGCTCTGCCATAGAAACTGCTATCTTTGATGCTTATGCAAAGTCTGTTCATAAGCCTCTGTATCAGTTATTAGGTGGCAATAAGGACAGAATTGAAGGTGGTATCAGTATTGGTATTAAAAAGACACCTCAAGAGTTAATCGATACCATTAAGAGCTATCAGAAAAATGGCTACCGCCGAATCAAGGTTAAGATAAAGCCTGGCTTCGATCTTGAATACATAAAAGCTGTACGTAATGAATTTCCTGAGATTGAGTTGCAGGTTGATGCAAACTCAGCTTATACCCTTGATGATATCGATCTCTTTGAAAAGTTAGATAACTACGATTTAGCTTTAATTGAGCAACCTCTAGGTTGTGAAGACATCATTGATCATGCTACGTTGCAAAAGAAACTGAAAACTCCTATCTGCCTTGATGAGAGTATTGATTCATTAGATGACGCAAGACAGGCAATAGACATCGGTGCTTTAAAGATTATTAACATTAAGGTCTCCCGTGTAGGTGGTTTAGCTAATGCTAAAGCAATTCATGATTATGCTAAAGAGCATGGAGTAGGTGTATGGTGTGGTTCTATGTTAGAGTCTGGTATCGGTCAGGCTCATAACCTTGCAATAGCATCGCTTGAGAACTACCGCTACTCAAATGACATCATGTCATCGACCTGCTATCTTTCAGATGACATTATCAAGCCTCAGATTGAAATTGGTAAAGACTCCTTTATCACAATCCCTGAACGCGAGGGTATAGGCTATGATATTGATGAAGAGAAACTTCAAAAATACACTTTTAAACTAGAGCATTTTGATTTTTAAGAAGGTTTTATGAGCAAGAGCTTAGTAAATGCAATTGAAAATCTTGAGGATTATGTAAAGAAACTTGAAACTGTTGTGAATATTGATTCAGGTACTACAGATACACAAGGTGTAACCAAAGTTGCCAAGCAGTTTGTACAGTGGTTTTCTGATATAGGCTTTTATGCAGAGGAAGTTTCCTTTGATGATGTAGTAGGACATGGTGTTTTTGCAACAAATGATAAAAACGCAGAGCATTATGATCTGCTATTCTCAGGTCACATTGATACGGTATTTGCTCATGGTACTGCAGAAGAAAGACCATTTAAACGAGAGGTTAATTTAGCCTATGGTCCTGGTGTAGCCGACATGAAAGATGGTGATCTTATCATTTTGTGGGGACTTACTAAGGCTCTTGTAAATGGTACTTTAGAAGGTAAAAAGGTAGCTGTAGTCTTAAACCCTGATGAGGAGACAGGCTCTACCCATTCATCAGAGTTTATAGACAGCATTGCTAAAAAGTCTGACTATGCTCTTATCTTTGAAGGCAGTGAGGAGATTGATAACTTTACGGAAGCTCGTAAGGGTATTTCTCATATTGATATCTTTTTAAAGGGCAGGGGAGCTCATGCAGGCTTCTGTCCTGAGAAAGGTCGTTCTGCTATTAACGCTATGGCAAACTGTATTCAAAGAATTAATGCTCTAGCTAACGAGAATGTCACTGTAAACTTTGGTGTATTAAAAGGCGGTACCATTGCTAATGCTATCGCTGAAGACTGCTATGCCAGAATCGATATCCGATTCTGGAATAATGATCAGTGGGAAGACTTCTTAGCTAAATTTAAGCATGAATTTGAAATACCTTTTGGTCAGGATATTCAAGCAAGCTTTAAGATTTTGCTTGTAAATCCAGCCATGGTGGTAACAGAAAAGACTGCTAAATTAAAAGAAATCGTAACTAAAGCATTAACAAAATTCAGCATCACCCCAAAATTTATAAGATCTGGGGGTGTGTCTGATGGTAATCACATCAGTAACACAGGTACTCCTGTTCTGGATACTTTTGGTGGACGCGGAGGTGAATGTCACACCACTCGTGAATGGCTTGATTTAACCTCAGTTGAACCTAGAGCAGAGCTTTTAGTTGAAATTCTAAAACAGTTGTAACTGTATAATTTAATTATCACAAAATAAGAACTCTCTTTACTAAACTAAAGGGAGTTTTTTTATGTCCAAAAGTTGGTCAATATTCTTATAGCCTAAGGCTATCGTTTAACATCATTATATAGTATATGTTTTTTGTTGATATCTCATTTTCCGACGATTAGTATTTAAAACATAGAAAGTCGATAGGAATTATAAACAACGACTTCTTCAAGTTTTTTATTAGTTTTAAAGCTAGATAAAGATAAAAATCTAGTTCTAGCACTTCAAGTTTTAGTAAATAAAAAGAGGAACAAAATGTCATACAAGTTTGAAACTTTACAGTTACACGTAGGCCAGGAACAGGCAGATCCAGCAACTGATTCAAGAGCAGTGCCTATTTACCAGACTACTTCATTCGTATTCCACAACTCACAGCATGCAGCTGATCGTTTCGGTTTACGTGATGCTGGTAACATCTACGGTCGTTTAACCAATTCAACTCAGGATGTTTTAGAAAAGAGAATCGCAGCTCTAGAAGGTGGTGTTGCAGCTTTAGCAGTAGCATCTGGTGCAGCAGCAATTTCATACACAATTGAAGCTTTAGCTGCAAACGGTGGCCATATCGTAGCTCAGAAGACCATTTACGGTGGTAGTGCTAACTTATTAGAGCACACTCTACCTGGTTTAGGTATCACCACTACCTTCGTTGATGCTCATGACTTAAGCTCTGTTGAAGGTGCAATTCAGGAAAACACTAGAGCTATCTACATCGAGACCTTAGGAAACCCAAACAGTGATATTCCAGATATCGATGCAATCGCAGCTATCGCTCACAAGCACAACTTACCATTAGTTGTAGATAATACTTTCGGAACCCCATACTTAATTCGTCCAATTGAACATGGTGCTGATATCGTAGTTCACTCAGCAACCAAGTTTATTGGCGGTCACGGTACAACCTTAGGCGGCATCATCGTTGATTCAGGTAAATATGATTGGAAGAAGAGCGGTAAATTCCCTGGTATTGCAGCTCCAAACCAAAGCTATCATGGTATTTCATTTGCTGATGCTGTAGGTCCTGCTGCTTTTGTAACCTACATTAGAGCAATCCTGTTAAGAGATACTGGTGCTACTATTTCTCCATTCAACGCTTTCTTACTGTTACAAGGTGTTGAGACCTTATCTTTAAGATTAGACCGTCACATCTACAATACCAAGAAAGTTATTGAGTACTTATCAAAGCATCCTAAGGTTGAGAAGGTAAATCATCCATCATTAAAGGATCATCCAGATCATGCTTTATATGAGAGGTATTTCCCTAACGGTGGAGCTTCAATCTTTACCTTTGAGATAAAAGGTGGCGTGAAAGAAGCCTTCAAGTTCATTGATAACTTAAAGATCTTCTCATTACTAGCTAACGTTGCTGATGTTAAGAGCTTGGTAATTCACCCAGCTACAACAACACACTCACAGTTGACTGAAGAAGAGTTATTGGCAGCAGGTATTAAGAACAACACCATCAGATTATCAATCGGTACTGAGCACGTTGATGACCTGATTGCTGATCTTGATCAGGCATTCAATGCTTAGTTTGAAAAGATAGTTTAGATAATCAAAAAATAATCCTCTCAAGCAAAAGTTTAGGAGGATTTGTTATTTTTAGGACCTGACTAAAAAGTAAGGCCCTAAAGGTAAACTAATCTTTTAGATTAGTTCTGCTCGAACATTGCTGAGATTGACTCTTCGTTGTTAATACGACGAATTGCTTCAGCTAACATAGGAGCTAGAGTTAACTGACGGAAGCTCTTTAACTTCTTGAAGTTGTCACGAGCTGGAACTGAGTCAGATACTACTAAATGATCTAATGCAGACTCTGATACGTTCTTATAAGCATCTCCTGACAGTACAGCGTGAGTGCCATAAGCGGTAACAGTTTTAGCACCACGCTCTTTTAGAGCTGCTGCTGCCTTGCATAAGGTTCCACCAGTATCGATGATGTCATCAACGATAATACAATCTCTGTCCTTTACCTCACCGATTAGGTTCATAACCTCAGATACGTTAGGACGTGGACGACGCTTATCAATGATTGCAATGTCTGCGTTATTTAATAACTTAGCAATTGCACGTGCACGAACCACACCTCCCATATCTGGTGATACAACGCAAGGATTCTTTAAGTTTAAAGTTAACATGTCTTCAACGAAGATCTGGCTTGAGAAACAGTTATCTACAGGTACATCAAAGAAACCCTGGATCTGTTCAGCATGAAGATCAACTGTTAATACACGGTCAACACCAACTGATGATAAGAAGTCAGCTACTACCTTAGCAGTGATAGGTACACGAGCTGAACGAAGACGTCTGTCCTGACGAGCATAACCGAAGTAAGGAATTACAGCGGTAATACGACCTGCAGATGCACGACGTAGAGCATCGATCATAACGATAAGCTCCATTAAGTTGTCATTTGTAGGTGCACAGGTAGACTGGATGACGAAGATATCGCAACCACGTACGTTCTCATTGATCTGTACGTGAACTTCTCCATCAGAAAAACGGTCAACAGTTGCATTGCCAAGTCTAGTGTATAGACGGTCAGCGATTTTTTTAGCTAAGTCCGGTGTTGCATTTCCGGCAAACAGCTTCATATCAGCCATAAGATGAGTGATCCTGATTGATTTGACATAAAAAGAAATTGAGCCTTAAGAGCTCCTTAAGGCTAGGCGTATTTTAAAACTTTTAATCACATCGATAAAGGGATAATTTAGCTTTTTACGGATATGTTGCATTAAGAGAAGAGAAAACTTGCATATTAAAGATTATGCAAGTCTTAAGCATTTATAGGCTTTCAAGCTTTGCAAGTACTGGAGATTTACTTACAGATTTGGCAATAAAACTTTTTATATTCAGCTCATCAATTTTCTTTTGTGCACACTTTGCATGATCATAAGTATCAAAAGCGACAAAACAGGATGAACCACTACCTGACATTGAAGCTGTACCAAACTCTGATAAGGTGTCTAATAACTCTTTAACCTTAGGATATTCGTTTACAACAACAGGTGTAAAGCAGTTATCAAATTTGGTTTGCATCAGCACGTCAAATGATCTTGATGGTGAATCTTTTTTTAATTTGTCAGATGCAAATAAAACTTTAGTAGGTACAGAGCAATCAGGAGTTGCAACTAAATAGTACTTATTCTCTATATCAACAGGCTCTAGAATTTCACCAATACCTTTGGCAAAGCAGGTTGTGCCTTTAATAAAGATAGGAACATCAGCACCTAAGGATGTTCCTAGTTTTATTAACTTGTCTTCAGGTAAGTTTAAATTCCATAACTTGTTTAAGACAGAGAGGGTAGTAGCTGCATTGCCAGAGCCCCCACCTAAACCACCACCTTGAGGCAGTACTTTATCAATGGAAATGTTAACTCCTTTCTTACAGTTGGTTTCCTTTTTCAAAAGCATAGCTGCTTTATAGATCAGGTTCTTTTCAACAGGAAATCCAAAGTCTGTAAGCAGATTAACCTCATCTTTTGTGTCACTAGTTTCAAAAGTCATTTGATCTCCATGATCTAAGATCACAAACAGTGTTTCTAAATTATGGTAACCGTCAGATCTTTTACCTGTAATGTATAAAAACAGATTTAACTTACAAGGACTAGTGACTTCAAATTTCATAGTTAGTTGAGCCTTAAGACGTTATTGATGTTTACTTTTACCTGAGTAAATGGAGTTAGGATTTCAAAGTTGGTAGGCAGTGGTAAACCTCTTCTTTGTGCCTGATACTGCTTGTAAGTTACAAGGTATTCTTCACCCTGTTTTGCAGTTTTTACAAAGCCGTGTTCATCATATGTAAGCTCACCTTTAGGAGCTCCTACCATGATAGCAGGTAGGTCTTCAACTGGAATATCAAGACCAAACTGAGTCTTTAAAAGCTCTCTTGCGCTATCACCTTTGTTAACCTTACCTTGAGCTTTTAAGAAAGTAGTGCCATTAGCATAAACCTCTAACATGGCATACTGCATTCCCATAGGACCTGTAAACTCTAAAGAGAAGTAATTCTTTTTGTAGTGATAGGTACAGTTAACAGCAAATCTTGCTTTTTTATAGCGAGAGATTAAAGCGATCTTACCGTTCTCTTCTAGCTCATTGATATTGTTTAACTGAGCTATTTGCTCCTGTCTTGAGAGTTTTGCAAACTCCTCATTTGAGCTAGTAGTAGAACATGCATTTAAAAGAGTTAACATTGTGGCTGTAGTTACGACTGTAAACAGCTTCATTAAATTATGTTTTTTCACGGTTAACTCCTTTATTCTTCAACGTTATCTTTAGCGTCTTTGTTTTCTAAAGGAACATCATTTTTAAGATCCTTTTCCTGAGCATCTTTAATGATGTTATAGATCCTGATTAACTCCTGATGAGATTTAAATCCTTTTAGATTTAAATCTGAAGCTGTAAGCCCATTAAAGCGAGCATTACCATTTACATGATCTAAGACATTCTGAAGAGTCTTTTTACCATATAAGAGCTCAAAGCCTTCTAGGTAATCCTCTTCATTTAAAGAACCTTCAGTCTTGCACTGTAAAAATTTAATCAAGCATTGATAAAAAGATAACTTATCTAGTGAAAAGTCATTTTGATTGTATCTTACAGTCCAAATTGCGTAGGTTAAAGCTGAAGGGTAAACCTTTGCTGCAAGTGCGATTAAGCATCTTAATTCACCCATTCTTAAACTTGCCCACTTTGATTTAGGATCAGGCAGAATACCTAACAGCTGGCAAACTAAGACATCGTTATCGATATCTTCACTTTCAAGTTCATCAAGATAGTCTGCATAAGTCTCAACGGTCTCTTCAGAACCTGGTAAGGAGAGAAGAGCATCCTGAAAATCAATACCACTGTTGGTATTGTTGTATACAAGATCATCAACAGGGTAGATTTCAGACATACCTGGAACGATGGTTCTGTAGACGCATACACCTAGTTCATTGTATGAGCGTACATAAATATCAAAACCTAATTTTGCAATCATGTAGCGCAGAGCTTTGTACTGTTCTTGAGTGTTACCTGAAAAATCCCAGGCTACAAACTTATAGTCAGGGATCTTTCTGAACATCTGCATTGGCAGAATACCTGTTGAATCTACAAAGTGACTCTCTAGATTTACGATGTCAGATGTTCTCTCTAAATCAAAATCAGGCTCATCAAAGTTGTCTAAATCACTGAAGGTGCGACCCTGCATTAACTCTGTAATGGTTCGGTCTAGCGCAACCTCAAAAATAGGATGGGCACCAAATGAGGCAAAGCAAGTACCGTTACTCTGATTGAATAAAACCACGCAGACAACAGGAAACTTACCACCTAAAGAGGCATCATAAGCAATAACTTTTAAGTTATCGCCTTGTAAGGTCTTTAATGAGTTATATGACTTTTCATATTTTTGTAAGATCTCATCAGGAATTACAGGAAGAGCTAAACCTCTTTTAATAATTTCCTTTTTTACATAACGCTCTATAATTTCAGAAAGTCCTTGAACAAGTGCTTCATATTCAGTATTGCCCTCTGACATACCATTAGAACCATAAAGGTTATCTAGAAGGTTTACAGGAAAATAGACAACTTCGCCATTTCTGGCATTTGTAAATGGAATTGAGCAGACACCACGTGAAAATGCTGATGACTGCAGATCAACCAGATCTTCAAGATTTAAATCAGTACCTTCAGAGTAGAACTTGCGTAATGATGAATTTAAAACATCATTAGGGATCTGCGGATCGTTCTGATCGATTACTGTCCATTTCTCATCTTTGAAATGAACATAGGGCGCATTGGAGTTATCAAGACCTAAATAATAGTCTGAAAATGACATATGGGTTGATAAGCGTTCAAAGAGCTCGCCATAAGCTGAAGCTCTAGCTGCAAGCCTTGATGAACCTTTACCATTTGAATAGATGCATGGACATGACTCAATGTCTAAATGTACAGAGTAAACATCATTTAAAGGGTTAAGCCAGTTACTTTCTCTAACAACGATTTTTAACTTTTTTAATATTTCCTGAAAGTGAGCAATACTCTGTTCTAAAGGTGCATCCTTACCAACAATAGTAGTCATATCAAATCCCAAAATTATGTAAAAGACTGAATTTTATTAACGGATAATGATAACACAATGACCATAACTTCAAGACAAGTAATGGCATTATTCACAAGATTTAATAAACCTCTTAGAAAAAAGATTTACAAACATAAATATTGCCATAAATAGCGTTAAAAACTTCAATAAATGTAATTGAATTAAAAGTGACTTAAAAAAGGTAATGTATAATTAGATATGACATTGAAAACAGGATTTAAACATGAGAAAAAAAACATTCTTAGCCTTACCAGTAACAGGTGAAACCTTTGCTGATGTTAGAGAAAAGAACCGTTACTACGTAGATAAGACTCCATACTTAAAGCAGGTATTCTCAGATGATGAAGCAGTAGATGAGAAGTCTTTAATCGATGGCACTACTGTTCTGCTCTTAACAAGACCTAGACGTTTTGGTAAGACCATGCTCATGAATATGTTTGAGTCTTTCTTAAAGATTAATCCTAAAAAGCCAGGAAACATAACTAAACATCTAAACTACTTTAAAGATACCAGGATATTTGATGATAAAAATTTCTGTGACAAGTACATGGGACAATTCCCAGTTATTGCCATTACTTTAAAAGGAGTTAAAGGTCCTAATTTTAAACAGGCCTATTTTAAACTTGCTGAATTAATTGTTGAAAAAGCAAAAGAATTTAAATTTTTAGAAAACAGTCCTGCTCTAGATGAAGATGATAAAGCTACTTATGCTAAGTTAGCTAGTAAAGACTATCTAAAAAGAGCAGATGATGAAGCTCAGTCTTATGCAACCTCAGCAATGGCATCTTTAGCATCAATGCTCTATAAGCACTTTAATAAACAGGTTTATATCTTAATTGATGAATATGATGTACCTTTAGCTAAAGCTCAAGAGCATGGCTATCATAAAGATATGGTTACCTTAATGTCCTCTTTTTTGGACTTCTTAAAAGATCCTCAAAAAGATCCTGAAAAGGATACCTCAATTATAAGTAAGGTAGTAATCACAGGATGTTTAAAGGTAGCTAAGAACAGTATCTTTACAGGTGTAAATAACCTTTACGTAAATACAGTAGCAGATCAAGAACCCCAATATACAGGTATCATTGGTTTTACCAAAGATGAGACTCAAAAAATCTTAAAAGACTATGAACTTGATGACATTTCACAAACTGTAAAAAATTACTATGACGGTTACAAGTTCTATGACAAAGAGATGTTCTGTCCATGGGATGTGATTAACTTTATAAGTAAGAATTTTAGCCTAAAACAAACAGGTAACACAGATGATATTAAACCTGGTAACTACTGGGATAAAAGCTCATCTGACAGTGCCTTAGGAGAGTACTTAGGATATCTTACCGACAGTGACAACCAAAAGATGCAGGATTTAGTTGATGGTAAATCTATTAGTTTTCAACTAAACGATTCCATGAACTATGACTCTTTATCAGAACATAACTCAGATGATTTCTGGTCACTACTTTTACATACTGGCTATTTAACTTTAGATTGGGAACAGACCAAAAAAGAAGAGTTATCTAAAGGCGGTAAAACCAATAAAGAGGTCTTTGCAAGAATTCCTAATTTAGAAATCTTAGATTGCTTTGATACAAACATTAAAGCAAGATTTGCTGATGTAGTAAAGAAAGATAACCTTGCCTTAAATATAGCTAATGCCTTATTAGATGGTAATGTTGATTTTGTACAGAACAAGTTAGGACCATTATTACGTTCATTTGTATCTGTAAGGGATACAGCAACCAAAGCTCCTCACGAGAATTACTACCATGTGTTCTTAAACGGTATCTTTACTAACTGTAAAGATAATCTAGGAGAATACCACTCTAACTATGAAACAGGTGATGGCTATGCTGATATTACCTTTAATAATTTAGATGGCACTAAAGCTTGTGTTATCGAAATAAAAGTCTGCAAAGAAAAAGAAAGCAGAGCTAAAAAGGCTAATGAAGCTATAGAACAAATTCTTGAAAAGCACTATGCAGATGCTATTTTTGAAGATGAGAACATAACATCTGTTAATGCCATAGGTATAGCTTTTTCAGGAAAGAACTGTGCACTTGCCAGCAAGAGGTTAAAAGCTAAACAGTAATAATCTCTTATTTTTGCTTATAGCTTTTCAATAAAAAAAATGTTGTCAAGTTTGTCTTGAGACAGTGTTTGAAAATTTGCTCAAATATGTTTTCGATAGACGTCGATACTTGTTTACGTTAAAGAATTGCCTGTTTGAGCTCTTAGATCAAGATACATTTAGAACAAAGAGCTCTCTCCTAAAATAGACTTACCATTGTAATCATTGTTATCTATTGTAAGGTATTGAAAATACTGCCAGTATTTAAATAAAGTCATGAAAATAAAAAGACAACTTAACCAAGATGAACAAAAAGATCTTATAAAGGATTTTGTTCAGAATAATAACTCTGATTTACATAGTACTTATATAGATTCTTTATCTTCAAAAGATACCTTAAAAGATAGTGATGCTTTAGTAGATGATGATTCAAATAAAGAGCAGTATAAAAAAGAAAATCCTTATGAGAATCTAGCAGGTCCATCTTTAATTTATGAGGCTTTAGATCATGTAAGACGTCTTAATGGCACAAAAACAATATCAAAACCTTTAAAAGTTAGATTTCTACCAGATGATGTCAAAGAGAGACTAAAAGATCTTGAAGAAGAGTTTGAAAAAGAAAGAATGTCAGAGAATAAAAAGCCATCAGATGATAATTCAAACTCACAAGATGAGATTAACAAGAACTCTATATCTTATATGGAGAAAGAAGAAATTCATAATATAGATCTTCAAAAATACAAATCATTTAAAGATATTCACATAGGCAACAAAGCAGGTAATAAAGTTGATGAGAGCCTCTTTTATAAAAAGGCTATGCAACACGTAAATCGTATGAATAATGAAAAAAAAGCAGTATTAGCAAAAATTAGTAAAAACTTTAAGCTATTTCTTATTATAATAGTAGCATTCGCAGGTTACTATGCTTACAACGTGTATACTCGCAGTGACGAAGAACTTTCTGTTTCTGCACTTCAAGCAAAACTACCCATAAAGCTTGATTCTTACACCACCTTACAAAAGGTGTCCTTAGACGACAATTCTTTAAATCTTGAAGTAATAAAGTCAAAAGAATCATTTCAGGAAATAAAAGATCTTGATAGTGCACTTAATGTGTACATTCAGAGTGCATCTTCAAATTTCTGTAAAATTCCGCTTTTTTCCGATATGATTAAAAAAGGCAGAAGAATATCAGTGCTTTTAAAGGCTGATGACAATTCTTTTAATAAAGAGTTTGTAGTTTCGAACTGCGATAATAAGATTGATTAAGAAATGTAATTTTTAAAAATTTTGCAAATTTTTGTGAGGATATAATGCAAAAAGTTGGTTTAATCGGCTGGCGTGGAATGGTTGGCTCTGTTTTAATGGAGCGTATGCAGCAGGAGAATGATTTTGCTCTGATTGATGCTGTGTTCTTCTCAACATCACAGGCAGGTCAGAAAGCTCCATCATTCAACGGTAAAGATTATGGTGTGCTACAGGATGCATACAATTTAGATGCATTGAAAGCAATGGACATCATCATTACTGCTCAGGGTGGCGATTATACAACTAAGATGTATAAAGCCTTACGTCAGTCAGGTTGGAATGGTTACTGGATCGATGCAGCATCAACACTGCGTATGGAAGACGATACTAAGATCATCTTAGATCCTGTAAACCACGATGTTTTAGATAAAGCATTAAATGATGGCATCAAGTCATATATTGGCGGTAACTGCACAGTAAGCTTACTGTTAATTGCTTTAGCAGGTTTAATTAAGACCGGTAACGTAGAGTGGATTTCTACTCAGACTTATCAGGCAGCTTCAGGTGCCGGTGCTAAGAACATGCGAGAGCTGTTATGTCAGATGGGCGCATTATATGATTGCGTAAATTCTGAACTTGCAGATCCTCACAGCTCAATTTTAGACATCGAAAGAAAAGTTCGTGCAAAGATGAACGATAACTCTTTCCCAACACAGAATTTCGGAGCTCCTTTAGCAGGTTCTGCTCTACCATGGATTGATAAAGAGTTAGATAATGGTCAGAGCCGTGAAGAGTGGAAGAGCCAGGCAGAAGCCAACAAGATCCTAGGTTATGCTCCAGGTACACTACCTATCGATGGTAACTGTGTACGTATCAGCTCAATGCGCTGTCACAGCCAGGCTTTAACCATTAAGTTAAAGCAGAATATGTCAATTGCAGACATTGAAAAAGAGATTGCTTCTCAGAATGAGTGGGTTCGTGTAATTCCTAACCACAAGGAAGTAACCTTAAAGGAATTAACACCTGCTAAGGTATCAGGTTCTTTATATGTACCTATCGGACGTCTTCGCAAGATGAACATGGGTGAGAACTTCGTATCAGCCTTCACCGTAGGTGATCAGCTGTTATGGGGCGCTGCAGAGCCTTTACGCTGCATGTTACGTCAGATCATCGGCTAATTTAGTATCTCAATTCAACTGCGCTGTGTTCTCAGCGCAGTATTCAAATCTCCTTTTAAAATCCTGTACAGTCTCTTAAATCTTCAAAATTAAAACAACATCTTTCCTAACTTCAAAAAAATTTAGATATTAAATCTATACAATTCAGTAAGATAAATAAATTTTCAAGAAAAGTATAAAAAAGTACTAAAGAGAAATTACATAAAGACGTTAAATAAGTATCCGGGCAGGAAAGCCCATTAAAAAAGATTTTCCGCAGGAGGAAAACAAAATGTCAATTTATGTAAATACAAACGTT
>ERZ1034710.77-NODE-77-length-46804-cov-8.994930_pt1 | contig 46804 bp, 53 predicted proteins | sample MGYA00520597_ERZ1034710 | MGnify/ENA primary metagenome ERZ1034710 (study PRJEB33766, sample SAMN09781714) | gut metagenome | biome: gut microbiome | host: Homo sapiens | place: Madagascar | study: EMG produced TPA metagenomics assembly of the PRJNA485056 data set... | reverse complement strand
ATGTCTTTGAACTTCATAAGCTCCGATTTTATAGGTGAGTCGGGATTACTGGACTTTATGGGGGTAGTTTCGCTACTGTAAAGTTCTGATAATCAATAGACCATTTTCTTGTTTTTAGTAATGTTTCACCGAGTTTTCACTTCGGTATAGACCTGCAAAATTCTGTAAAACAAGCCTTTTGCAGGTCTATATTATTATTTTTCCGCCTGATTCTCAACGGTGCGACCAATATTTTTGGCCTGCAGCTTCTCAACTTGCTCACGTAACCAGGCAATCTGGTCCGCTTGCTGTTCTATCAGTGCCTTCTGAGAATTGATGACACTCATCATCAATTCTGGGCTAGAATTGATATTAACGGTAGAGTTCGAAATGTGGTGGACATTAGTTCCAGATCGTTTCGATTCAAACTCTTCTTCAGTTAAGAAGAAGTCCTGTATAGGAACTTGGAAGAATTCTGATAACTTCTCAATATGTCTGCTATCGATGTGAACTCTATCGCGAAAATAAGTCATCGTGATTTTGGTCGTCTCACCGAAGACGAATTCAACAAGTGAACGAACTGAGCGACGTTGCTCCTTGCGCAATCGATCTACTAGATTTCCATTGAACATAGCTAAATTTATATTTATAAACGTTAAAGAACACCGCAAATCTGGGGATAAATCCCCGAAAATTTGGGTGTTTTGGGTTTTTGTTGTATATTTGCCCACAAATTTAGTGATAAAATTGGAGATATGCAAGAAAATGACGTTAAAAAAAGCGCAATAACCATTAATGATTATTACGCAAAACTCACCAAAACTGAGAAATCCCAGATACTCACATATCTGATTGCTCATTACGGATTCCGGTACAACACCATCCAGCAGAAGTTGACCGGAAAGAGTGATTTCAACCCAAGAGATCTGCTGGTAGTTAAAACAGTTATAAATGAGGAATTATGGAGAAGCAACTAGAGTTTTTCGTATCTTCGCAGGGCGAAGTATACTACTATGGCCAAGATGGCACAATGCATAAGTATGACATGAGTCAAGCCGAGCTGATTAGAGAGTTGGCTGACCTCATCGAACGTATGTATCCTATTGCATACAAGTTCCTCTATGAGGAAAATATCAAGAGCAAGCGCAACAATCTCTTTCATCGATTCCTGATTACGAATCGATTCATCAGATGCAATCTAGGTTCTGAAGATACGCTGCAGTATGACATCGAGAACAGTATGTTCAATCTGGAGAAGGTTCAATGCCCTCTTCGAGGTGTATGCCCACAAGAGGGCATCATCTGTTGCCCTAAGGTCAAATCTCCATTCCATCCTAAGGAGTTGGAGGTTGTCAAACTCTTCTCGAGAGGCTATGTAGCTAGAGAGATTGCTGAAATTTTAGGCAAGTCTGCCAATACGGTATCAGCACAGCTGCGTAAGATGACTAAGCGACTGAAACTCAAATCTAACCGAGATCTGATTAAGGTAGTACATAGCATGCACCTATGATATGTGATTCTTGCAAATACAAGCGCAATTGCATTAATGGGCGTTGGTGCTTAAAGTTTAAGAGATATGTGGAGTACAGTAAAGAAATCAAAGCGTGTGGAGAGTATAAAGAATAAAATGATATATGATCTCATCATTTGCAAAATGATAGAAATAGGTTTCTGCGTAAATTCATCGGACAGATTAGTTATTCAGAATGAATATGGCATTTTAGCATATTTGCTATTAGCTGATGGCAGTGAATATTGGTGGTGCGATGATGGAATCTGTTATATGCATATAGGCGGGTTAAGAAGAGACAGAATGTTGAGATATGAACCTCTAGATATAAGAAAATAAAAAATGGCAAACAAGAGAATTATAGTGGAGTGTCACAATTCTTGCTCACGCAAGAATGGCGTGCGATGCACATTCTATGGTATCTCACATCGTGAGCTATACCGGGAAAAGCATAAAGAGAATGAAGCTTACGAGCAGTTTATGGAGAAGGAGAAATGCTCCTTCTATCGAAACAAAAAAGGAGGTCGAAAATGATAATAAAATTCTATTCCGACCGCGAGATTATGGCAGCAATGCCAAAGCGGGGGGGCAAATATAAGGGCGTCCTCACAAATTTGATGATGGAGCGTAGTATGAGCTATAGGAGGCAAATAAGCTATTACATCAACGCAGACATCAATAAGATAATGCGCAGATTATCCTAGTACTTTCAATAATCAAAAGTCTAGTGTAATTTTGCAGACGCAAAAAATATACAGATATGATTAAACAAGAAATTATAGATCGCATCATAAGTGATGTTTCTATTCAAGATGTGGCCAAGGATGAAGGCATCAACTTCGTCAAGGAGAAAGGCAACAGATCATGGGCAACATGCCCATTCCACAACGAGAATACACCATCATTCTATGTTGATACAGGAATGAACGTTTGGAGATGCTTCGGACAATGCCGCTCTGGTGGCAATGTCATAAGCCTCTACCGCAAGCTAAAGAATGGCCTGCCATTCCCAATTGCGTGCAAGGAACTAGCCAAGAAATATCTCAATGAGGATATCGATGACGAGTATAAGCCTAGCCGTGAGGACGAGGAGAGACAGAAAGAGCAAGAAGCCTTGCGCATAGCTTTAGACTATGCGCAAAGCTACTTCGTCGAAGAGATGCATAAAGTCAATCCAGGTGCTAACAAGGCCAGGGAAGTGGTGCGCAAAAGATGGGGAGCCAATGCAATCGATGAATTCGGAATTGGCTATGCTCCAGCTGATGGATTTATCAGCTGGGCTATGAAGAAGCAGCTTGACCTTGATGTGTTGGAGCAGGTTGGATTGATTGGTTTGGGCGAGCGAGGCAAGTTCGCTATGCTTCGAGATCGATATACAATACCTATCTATGACAAGATGAGTAGAGTCATCGGTTTCACCGCCAGAACTCTATCCGACAACTCAGATATCTGCAAATACCTCAACCTAAAAAACTCTCCTGTTTATCACAAGGATACTTCTGTTTTTGGCATCAACTTCGCACAGAAAGAGGCTAGACTGAAGGATAAGTTTTACCTGGTAGAGGGAGCACCTGATGTAGTCAAGCTGCAGTCGATAGGCATCCTCAATACTGTAGCATCACTGGGTGGTTCCTGGACTGAGAATCAGCTGAAGCAGCTCTATCGAGTGAGCCGCAAGGTGACTTTCATTCCAGACGCAGATACACTGAAACCAGGTAATGAATTCCCGGCAGGTACCGCTAACGTTTTCTCCAATGGCCGGGCAGCGCTGCAGGTAGGCTTCACTGTCAATGTACGTGAGATTCCGGTTGATTATCCTGCTCCCAAAAAAGAGGATCCGGACTCCTGGATAGTCGATAAAGGTCATTTCCTGCAGATGAAGGAAGAGGAATTCATCTTTTGGTACTGCAGACGTCGCTATTGGCCATCTGTCGAGGATATCGAGTCATACACGACCGAGGATAGATTGCAGGCAATCGCAGACATCTGCGGCCTCCTGATGCTGATCAAGGATGAAGACCTCAGAAGCAGCTATCTGACAAGTCTCATCTCTAACTACAAGCACTCTCGAGAGTGGAAGGATACCCTTAAGAGAGCTAAGGAAGCTGAACTGAGCGAGAAGCAGGAGCGTGAGCGCAAGGGAGATATCAAGATGCTTCGTGAATTCGGTTTCACGGAACACGATAATTGTTACTGGGGAACCAATAAAGAAGGTGATGAAATACAGTGGTCGAACTTCAAGATGAAACCTCTATTCCACATTCGAGATGATTTCAACCCGGTCAGACTCTTCGAAATCAAGAATAACAGTGAGGAACCATCAAGGCTCATCGAGCTGAATATGGATGAAATCACATCAAGCAGCTCGCTTCGCAAGCGCCTGTTCGGTATTGGTGATTATATCTGGATGGCCAGAGATGAGCAGCTTATCAAGCTGCTAGGCTATCTCGGTAGAGTGACCGAGACAGCAGACCCTATCAAGCAGCTAGGCTGGCAGCGTGAAGGCTTCTATGCCTTCTGCAATGGTGCCATCGAAGATGGTACCTGGCAGCCCATCGATGATATGGGTATCCTCAGATTATCTGCAGGAAAGTTTTACCTGCCAGCTATGAGCAAGCTCAATAAGGACAGCCGCGAATTATACGTGTCTGAGAAGAAGTTTCGTCATGAGAAGCTGGTGGAGCATCCAACTTCACAAGCTGATTTCTTTGCCAAGGTGGTGCAGGTCTTCGGGGAGAATGCCATGGTAGGACTATGCTTCTACATAGCCACATTGTTCAGAGACATTGTCATCAGCAAGAGCCGTTCCTTCCCTCTCCTCAATGCATTCGGCCCTAAGGGATGCGGTAAGACGGAATTCGCAGCGACGCTGATGAATTTCTTCTATAAATACGAGACAAAGTATGAACCGCTATCAATCACCAATGCATCTATGCCGGCACTCTCCGATTATGTCGGAGGTGTGAGCGATGCCCTGGTGCATATCGATGAGTACAAGAACTCCATCACACAGAACAAGGTAGAGTGGCTGAAGGACTTGTGGAATGGTATTGGCAGAACTAAGATGAATATGGATAAGGACAAGAAGCTGGTACAGGCGAAGGTTGATTCCGGCATCATCCTGACAGGTCAGGAGATGCCGACCGCAGATATTGCACTCTTCAGCCGACTTATCTATCTGACATTCGACAAGGGCGAGCATACTCGTGAAGAGAAGATGAATTTTGAGGAGCTAGAGCGCTATCGACAGATAGGCGCTACGCACATCACCCTTCAGCTGCTGAAGCATCGTGAGCAATTCCAAGCTTGCTTCGGCAAAGCCTGGAAGCAGGCTTCAGATGACCTAGAGAAGAGACTGGAGAGCGAGAGCATCCTAGACCGAATTATGACTAACTGGAAGGTTCCGGTAGCTGCTTACCTGGCAATTCGTGACTACATCGAATTTCCATTCAGCTATTCTGAACTCATCGAGGTAGTTGTCAAGGGCATCAAAACGCAGAACTCGATGTGTAATACTACCGACGAGGTGGCTGGCTTCTGGAATATCGTCAATGCTGCAGTGCAGATGGGCGAACTGAAAAAAGACCAGGACTTCAAGATTAAGACAGTAGGAAGTCTGACCACAAATAAACTGAAAATCGACAACTGGGCGATGCCGAAGAGCATCCTGATGATCCGCAAGGACATCACGATGGCCATATATCGCAAGCTAGGCCGCCAGATGGATGAGAATCTCCTTCCTAAGGAGTCACTTCTTCATTATCTGCAGATAGGTGCAGACTTCCTAGGCTCGACCAAGAACCCGGAGCGATTCATCAAGTTCAACCCAGGCGGAGTTCCGGAGACCGTAGAGAAACTGGATGCCGCAGGAAATATGGTTGGCCGTCAGAAGATATATTATAAGGATAGGCCACTCTGCTTCGATTACAAAATGGTATCAAGCAGATATGGCATTGACCTCGATACCGAAACCGACAGCGACAGCAAGGATCCTGCAGCTATGACTGACAAGGAGCTGGCTGAAGCTGGATTGCAATGTTTGCCTCTATAGTTATATATTTTTTGTTTAATGTATCTGAGCCCTGGTAGGTGAAAACCTGCCAGGGCTTTTTTGTTGACAATATGTATATATGTTGCAGAAAAAGTTATGGTAGATGCGCACGACCCTTTTTTGCTTGTGGCAATTGTGGCAATTCGGGCAATACTGATAATCAGCGTATTAAGAGTGAAATCGGTTGTGGCAATTTTGTGGCAATTTGTGGCAACGGAGAGATAAGTGTGGCAAAGGTTGTGGCAATTGTGGCAATATTTATATATAATGTGTCAATAAGAAAACTAATATAATATTAATAATCAAGTACTTAACATTTTTGCCACAATTGCCACAACTTAATTTGCCAAAAATGGGTTCATCGAAAATAAAAACAAAAAAAATACCGCAAAATAGGGCATTTTCCCCCTTAAAACTTAGGGTAGTCTCAAATCTTTTTTGTAACTTTGCGAAGTTTTAAAATAAAAAATATGAATAAGTTTCTAGTCTATCTCCATGTTGAGCCATACATGAAGCAGTGGCTCATCCATTCCTTCGGCAATCCTGTCGAATTCCCTGCTAGCAGCAACGAGAATGCTGTTATCAGAAGATTCACACAGAAGCAGCCTGCAAACCTAAAGCCAGAACTGCCATCAGCAGACGAGATCGCAATCTGCATACCTGCCTGCAAATACAAGAATCCGGCTACATACAATTATCTCTCTCATCAAGCCAAGAAGGCATTGACCGAGAGCATCAGCGACCTGTTCCGCATAAACATGTGGAATGACCTCGGAGACCTATCAGATACGTCCTGCAAAAAGATGTCCGCATTCCGTTCCTGGTGCTCCATGCACGGCATAGATGTCGAATACGCTGAGACCGTTCGTATGAAGTGGTATCGCATGCGCAAGTCATACCAGAACAGAGGTGTGAACCTCTTTAATCATAAAAGATGCAGAAATAACGATTTTTAACGCAAAATTCGCATATACCATATACCCCGTTTCTGAACAGGTGCGAACAGATGCGAAATATTAGTTTCCCACATTATTATATATAGTATGAAGAGATTGAGTTTTATCACTAAGGTGCAGCGAATACCAGTGAGTGAGCTTCCGTTCGAGACGCTTACCTGCAACAAGACTTTTTCCATTCCTGGTTCTGACAAGTGGCCGAAGGTTAAGTGTCAGAAGCCAGCAAAACTAGAAATTACAGACAAATTAGAGGATGGAGTCAGATTATATACCCATAAGCTGACTCTTCGCCTTCCTGATGATGACCTGGATACGAGTGTTCCATACGCTTACCTGGTGACGGATCTGGAATCTAATAAGTATCTCATAGGTGTAGGCGATAGACCTTATCCTATCATCAATATGTCAGATATCCATCCTGATTCTCTAGGTTCTTCTACCTTCATTGAGGCGACAATTCAGTGGACATACACACGCAAGGCGCCTAAAATTGCCTGATTGTCGTATTTTATTTTTGGCAATTGCCAACTTACCTTTGCACAAAAAAGGTAAGCAAATGAAATACGGAATGATGATTTGTGGTACCATCGGAGCCGGCTACGACTGGTGGTCCGGAACCTACGGTACACGTTCCAAGGACGTCAAGGCATACCTTGACGCTCACCAGGATGAAGAGGTGCATATCGCAGTCTCTTCACCCGGTGGTTATGTTGATGAGGGTCTGACCATGTATCAGCTCATCAAGGATCATGGCAAGGTCAATGTGCATATCTTGGGTATGACAGCCTCCATCGCTACGGTTCTCTGCATGGGAGCCAAGCACGTGGATATGTCAGTCGGCAGTACAATGCTCATACACAATGCCTCTACTGGAGTAATAGTATGGGAGTCTGCCAACAAGGCAAAGCTTGATGAGCTCATCAGAGATTGGCAGAAGCAGCGTAATGACCTCGATACTATCGATAAGGTCATCGCCTCTGTCTATGCTAAGAAGTCGGGCAAGTCGAGCGATGATATCCTCGCTCAGATGGAGAAGGCGAACTGGCTCAGCCCTTCGCAAGCTCTTGAACTGGGTCTGATTGACGAAATCAAAGACCTGGATGAGGAGGATAAGATGCGACAGACCAATCTTGCCAAGCGATTCAATAACTCATTATGCTCTAATCTCGGTCTACCTCCACTACCTCACGTGACCGCAGCTGAAGAGCCTAGCAAGACATTCCTGGAGAAGGCATACAACTCTCTCAAGGAAATGTTTAAAAACAATTCTCAAATAATTAAAATGAAGAAGAAATTCCTCAACCTTCAGACCATCCTTGACCGCAAGGATGATTTTGAGGTTACCGATGAGAAGATTACTCTCACCGATGCAGAGATGCAGAAAATCGAGGATAGCCTTGTTCAGAAGCAGAAAGACTTCGAAGAGAAGTCAACTGCTCTCGACGCAGCTGAGAAGAAGGTCAAAGACCTGGAAGCTCAGATGGCAGAGAAAGACAAGGCTATCGAGAAAAAGACAAAGGAGATCGAGGACTTGAAGGGTGCACCTGGTGATGACACCGTAGATGCACCATCAGCCGCACCTCAGGCTTCTCCTCGCGATTGCTATAATGTTTTATGTAATATTTAATGGCTGATCCAAAAAATATTGAGATTACACCTGATGAGCTGAAAAAGAGTTTCATCACGTACCGCAAGGATATTCTTCAGATGCCAATTCTGGCGCTCGAAGAAGTTACAAAATATATGCAGCTGCGCCAGGGCGTTCGCTATGCTGAGGAGGTGGGAGAGCTTGCTGGTTCATTCGAGATTGGACCATTCTCTTACACCCGCATCGACGATGAGCAGGTGAAGATTGTTGGCCGCAAGCTCGAGACCTTCCTGGGTTCCGGAGTCAAGGAGTTCAATCCTATCTCTGTAGTACAGAGCATCTATGGTTCACCAGTAGTGCAGGGTGAAGCTCTTAAGAACACTCCTATCACCAAGTTGGTAGCGATGTACCTGTTCAAGCTTTTGGGAGAAGCTTTCCGCAACAGCATCTTCACCGCGAAGCGCAATGATGCAGGTAAGACAACCGCAGAGTTGTACAATGGCTTCAAGACCATCGCTGATGCAGAGGCTATTGCAGGTAATTTGGCTACTGCAAAGGGCAACCTCTTCAAAACCACAGCCATGACCGCTGAGAATGCGGTTGATGTGATTGAGCAGTTCATCGATGCAGCTGATGAGAAGCTGAGAGGTGAGAACACCATTCTCTTCTGTAACAAGAAGAGTAAGACTCTGTACGAGAGAGCATACCGTAATACTTACGGTCATCTCAACTACAACAAGGAGTTCAACAAGACTTACATCGATGGTGACCAGAAGTGCGAGATTGTAGGTCTCTCTTGCGTTCCTGATGGCTTCAAACTCATCACACCTAAAAAGAATATGCTCGTCGGTATCGCTACATCTGGTGAGAAGTGCAACTTCGAGATCGAGAAGAGCCTTCGTTCACACTTCCTCCTCGATTTCGTCGCTACTATGTTCTTTGGCTGTCAGTTTGAATCGATTTCGAAGGAGCGAATCCTGGTTGGTTATGACACTCTCCCTACAGCATAGGGAGAGCGTCTGATAGTTTAACGATTATACATTATATATATGGCACAGAAAAAATCATGTACTGATGGCGTCAACCTCTACGAGGATGTGTTGAAGTGCCCTGGTCAGAAGCGACTGCCTGGTACTCGTGCATACGGATGGTTCATCCCTCGCAGATGGATCACAAAGCTGGCAGAACCACAGAAGGAGGCTGCTACAACCCTTAAGGACTACCTTATTATCAAGGAGTCTCATACCTTGCAGGCAGATAAGAAGTGGATCAGACTGGAGTTCATTCCAGACAAGTCTTCCATGGCTCCTGAAGCTCAGGGCGAAGAGGGCAGCAAGACCATGAACAACAAGGCGACTCTTGTTCTTCCTGGTACCGAGGAGGAGCAGCAGGCTACTGCTTCCATGCTCCTCAACGAAGACGGCATCTTCCTCGTTCCTCAGCGCAACGGCAAGGTTCGCCAGTTCGGTGACGATGCCTTCACTGTCTCCGTCACTCCTTCAGCAACTACAGGTGCTTCTGTCACCGATGAGTCTAACACTACGTTGGAGATCTCTGTTCCGTGCGAAACCATGCCTCCATTCTATTATGGTGACATCGTTACCGCTGATGGTACATATAGCGGTGAGACCTGCAAGCTGAAAGCGACAGGTGACGTGTAAGCAAGTCCATTTTTTATAATTCTCATAGTTTAAGCTGGCGAGGCGATGCTGATATGCTCGCCTCGCCTTTTATTTTTAGATATGATTGATAAAACATTCACACAGAAGATCAGTCAGTGGTTCGATAGCGAACATACTGACGAGAATATTCGGGAAGGAGCAATGATGCTCCTGCAGATTAATAACAATAAGCATCTCTATCAGGTCATCAGCTTCAATCCGCAGGGTAAGCTGGAACTGCTCAAATATGAGCTGCGCAAGCATCTCAACTATCGCAACGCAGGTATGACGCTCGATGAGGTCAGAAACTACGACAATGCGGTGACTCCTATCATCCAGGCTGCAGTTGATAGAACTGCTGAAGCTGATGAGCAGGCACCTGATTTTATCCCTCATCTCCCTCAACTCTGCGGGGATAATGTAGTACTCTGCCCTGATGCCATCATTGCTAAAGGTAAGCGTGAGGACCACAATCAGCTCCCTGCTCATATCCAGGATATCTGGGAGGCAAATGCTGCGCTGTGGAAGAAAATCAAGGAGCATTTCGAGGCTTGCAAGGCATACACTCAGTCCTGTGACAGATACGAGGGATTGCATGCTGCAGATGAGGGCTTCCTGCAACTCCTCGGCACGCTTAAGCAGGAGTACTACGCATACAAGCAGGGCATGGAGGTCTATGACCATGCCACTGTGACGAATCCAGAAGATAAGCCGGAAGAGCAGCAGACCGATGCTGCCATCACCGCCAAGCAGATCAGCAATGCGCGATCCTATATCACAAAAAGCCTACCGAAGATTATCGAGTTGCAGGAGAGTGGTGAGGCAGACAAGGCTGCTGCCTTGCGTGACAAGGTCAGCGAGCGAGTGCAGCTGCTTGTTTCTGCCAAGGCTGAACTCACAGCTGATACCATTGCCAAGATTCAGCAGGCAGGCATCGAGATGCAGCCAGCTGAAGAGCAGCAGGTAGAGGAAAATGCAGCTGAGACAGAGGAGAAGGTAGATGAGAGCGAATCAGATTCAACAAGTTCTGAAGCCGCTTCAGCAGAGTAGCTCGCAGGTCTATCTAGGTCAAGGCCTTCACACTCTTGGCTTGTTAGGCTGGATTCTGGAGCAGACCGGTCCGGCAGATGTTGCCGTCACGACCTTCTCTACTTCCGACGCTTTCTTGTGTGGAGTCATCAACCTTCGCAAGCGAGGGTTGATTAACCATTCTACGTTAGTGGCAGACATTAAAGCTTCAAGCAAAACTTTAAAGCTAAAACGCTTGATGACAGAGGCTTTTGACGAGGTTAAGCTTACGCTTAATCACTCAAAGATTATGTTGGTCAGTAACGCAGAGTGGTTAGTCTCCGTGATAACATCGCAGAATCAGACGTATGGTGACCGGGCGGAATGCACCTTCATCTCTCTCGATAGAGACGTCTATCTCGATATTCATAACATGCTCAATAATTTGCTAGATGATAAGAACACAATTTCCATTCCTCGAGGAGAGTGAATTGTACCTGAAGGCGGTCTATGATTATGCCAAGACCATGACGCCAGTGGAGGAGATTCCCATTCTGATGGACCTTCCTCCTGACGAATCTGTGGCTATGCAGCTGGAGCTGCAGGAGCCTAGATCGCCATATCGCAGGCGCTATCTCAGAGGTTTAGCGGAAACCGCTAATGAGTTGCGAGTCAACAATATTGCACTCGCCAACGTTGGCTCACCTGGTGCATACCAGGCTGTGATGACTCAGCTATCGCAGATTATTGCCAAAATCTCTTGATATGAGTCTTCCAGTCAATGTTGATGATTACATGAAGTACATGCCTCTCAACGAGGATGAGCTTCTAGACCTTCATCTCTCTGCTATCGTCAAGGCGAGAGTGGAGAGACTTCGGGGGTGCTATGCCTTCTGGCTGCGCTACCCTCGATACACCGTCCGGGAGATGGTGGACCAGGATAAGGCGATGTTCGGTGTAAGTGAGAGCCAGGCATACGATGATATACATCTCTGCCAGCTGATGCTGGGCAACCTCAATGCGGCATCCAAGGAGTTTTGGCGGTGGAAGGTCAATCAGGAGATTGACGAGGACCGCAAAGCTGCCTTAGCTGCAGGTGACTTCCGGGCGCTTGCCGTGATGCAGAAGAACCGCATCAAGAACAATCGCACCGATACTCCTGATGAACCAGAACTGGCTTTCGACAAGATTGTTCCTGTCGAATTCCGTATGACAGATGACCCGACGGTCATCGGTTTGCAGAAGATTCCGAATCTTCGAGCAAAAATCAAGAAAATGGAGAAGCGCTATTCTATGCCTGACATAGAAGACGCAGATTTTGAGGAGATTCCAGATGATAGCAGCAAATCAACCTAAGCAGCTCTTCTTCAACGATGTGCAGTCTCGTGTCCTGCAGATTATGCCCAAGACGCTGATCTGTGAGTGGGGGCGTGGTACCGGAAAGGGTGTGGTCGAAGCAGGTCGCATCCTCTATGCCGTTCAGCATATGCCAGGCTGCTGCCTCGGTATGGTGGCCCCATCCGTCAAGCGATGTCAGACCAATATCCTGCCATCTGCCTTGGTACACCTGGAGGAGTGGGGATACAAGCGAGACGTTCACTACATCGTGGGTAAAAAGCCGTGGAAGGCGCTGCACTGGCAGGATCCGCACTTTCAGCCGATGAACTGGGAGAACACCGTAGCCTTCTACAATGGAAGCTATCTCAACATCATCTCTCAGGACCGAAGCGGTACTTCCAACTCCCTCTCACTCGACCATGTCTTTATCGACGAGGCAAAATTTATTGATTGGGAGCAACTTAACAACGAAACGCTCCCTGCCAATCGAGGCAACAAGCAGCTGTTCGGTGACTGCTGCCTGCACCATGGCCTTACGATTACTTCAGATACTTCTGCGACAAAGAAAGGTTCCTGGTTCATGTCGTGGGAGAAGAAAATGGACAAGGAGCTGATTGCTACTCTCGAGACGGTACTGGTGCATCTGCATAGTATCAGAAACAAGCTGGCAGCTCACCCAGAGCGGTATGATTACTACATGTCGCAGGTGCAGAAATACGAGAAGGTTCTGCACTCCCTTCGCTCCTATGCCCTGGTATATTCCAGGTGCTCGAGCATTCAGAACCTCGCAGTTCTGGGCGAGGACTTCATCAGGCAGATGAAGAGAGATCTGCCTAAGATGACATTCCTCACAAGCATCATGTGTCAGCATGTGGGTATTGCCATGGACGGATTCTACTCCGGTCTTGACGAGGACCGAAACTTCTACACAGCGCCCAATACTTCGTATCTGGACGCACTGCAGTATAAGTTCAACCCGAAGAAAGACAAGATCGATTGCCGAACTGATGGAGATATAGAGGACGGTTTACCGCTGATCATCGGACTGGATGCCAACACCAATATCAACTGTATGGTGGTGGGGCAGGTAGGTTCTGACCAGCGCCTCCGCATCATCAATTCGCTCTACGTGAAGTATGAGCGCAAGCTTCCTGAGGTTGCTCAGGACTTTTGCGAATATTACAAGTATCTCAAGAGCAAGAGGGTCATATTCTACTATGATGCGACCTTCGTAGGCAACTCTTATGCAACTCACACCGATGACTTCTATCAGATCATCTCGAGAGTGCTCAGGCGCAATGGATGGCTGGTGACTGAGGTCTATATCGGAAAACCTTGGAATCACTTGCAGAAGCAGGAACTCATCAACCGAATGTTCAAGGGCAAGGCCAATCACATGATCCTCATCAACCAGGACAACAACGAGGATCTGATTATCTCTATCGAGAGTGCCGGCTGCTATAACAACGGCAAGGATAAGCGAGGCGAGAAGCTTGTGGAGACTGACGAGGACCGCCTTGAGAACCGAACAGACTTCTCCGATGCCTTCGATACCGTCTGTATAGGAGCAGAGAAGTTCCCGCAGAGCGTTCTCTATACAGGTAGCATGAGCTGCCATTTTCCGACATAGGTTTTTTGATTTATATAATTTACTAGTTTTTATTTTTTGTCTTTTATTATTTTACTTTTTCTGGTGGCTGTTGCTCGTGAGAGTAGCAGCCATTTTTTTTCATTCTTGCTGCAGAATAGGTATCGCCCTTGCAGGTCGATGGTTGTTTTGTCTGCTTTTCCGTACTTTTTCTTATTTCATTCTCGAAGTTCGATGGTCACTCATCCGAATTTTCCTGTGCGAAGGTAGCTTCTGGCGATTCAAACCGCTGTATGAACCTGCACTAAAAAAAGCCAAAGATTCTTCACGCAAGCTAAATTTTTACCTTTTTCTACCACAGAACCCCACATCTGTTTGCCTCTGCCAGCGCATTGTTATGCACAGGAAAAATCGAAAGAGTGACCGAGCTTTATACGGAATGAAATAAAAAAAAATACTCCAAAGCAGGGAGATTGGAAAAATCTCTGAGATCCCTCGCATAACCAGAATAGAAATCATTTAAAAAGTTTAATGGATATGAGACAAAATTATTTAGTGGAATACGTTCCAAACGCTTACATCAACATTTGCGTTGACAAGAATCAGCAGATGGCTAATAATCAGCTTATCTATGATTTCAAGGCTGGCAAGGCAGCAGCCACACGTTTTTGCGCTGAGTTGTTAATCAGCTATCTGAGAAGACAATACGGCAGATTGTTGGAGAATTTCGTTGTCGTTTTCGCACCCTGCAGCGCACAATGGAAGTACAACAAGAGATTTGGCTATCTCGCAGCTATTCTCAACCAGGTAGGCATCAAGACCGCAAACGGGCACGTTCGCATCTATGGCGAGCGCAAGCCTACCCACAATGGCGGAAGCCATCACGTGAGCGAAGAACTCTATCACGTGGCTATCGATGGCAGCTACTTTGCAGGCAAGAATGTCATCCTTTTCGATGACCTCCTGACAAGCGGTCAGACCATCACAGAGTTTAAGGAGCAGCTGGAAGCAGCAGGAGCCTACATAGAGCGAGAAATATTCGTAGGTAGAACCGTGCACCACGACCCTATCAGCAACAGAGGAATCCTGCAGGAGATGGCAGAGGGCTTCTACGAAGCAGTAGCAGCATCAAAAAGATGTTATCCACAAGGTATTTATAACGTAAAGTTGAACAATAATAAAGCAGCATAATATGAAGAAATACAATGATATACTAGCAGACGAGAGACCGGAATACAAGGCAGCTAATTACGGATTTGAAAATCTTAGTAACACTGAGCTGTTATCGATGGTAATCAACCGAGGTGCAGGAACAAAGGAGAGTATCAGCCAAGCAAGGCAGTTGATGAACATAGCAGACGGAAAACTGAGTAACCTTGCAAAGCTATCAATGGATGAAATGCAGGTAGTGCAGGGAATAGGAGACTGCAAGGCGTTGGCAGTACTCGCAGCCCTAGAGATAGGCAAGCGCAGGGCAAGAGAGCAGGCAGGCGTGAAGCCCGACCTAGGCAGCAGTCTGGCAATCTACAATTATCTCCATCTGCAGATGGCTGACCTCAATGTAGAGCAGGCGCACATCCTGCTGATGAATCAGAATTTCAGACTCATCAAGCACGTGAAGCTGAGCGAGGGAGGAATCACAGACACATCTGTAGATGTGAGGGTGATGATGAAGGAAGCAGTAACCGCAGGCGCAACCATTATGGCGCTGGCTCACAACCATCCAAGCGGAAGCCCAGCGCCAAGCAGGGCAGACGATGAACTCACAAGGAAGGTGAAGCAGGCTTGCGATATTATGCGCATCTTCTTTATGGACCACGTGATAGTAACAGATGGAAACTTCTACTCTTATCACGACAAGGGCAAGCTATAGGACGAAGGGCAGTGAACTCACTGCCCTTTATTTTTGGGGCTATCTCGCTGGTGACCGCTGGTGCAGGGATGGCAGAAAGATGGGAATCGGCAGGGCAAACGGAAGGAGAAAAGGCAATTGCCACAAGGGAAAAAGCACTACATATACCGCTCTGTTTTCGGGAGGCAATTGCCTCCGAGCGTAGGGCAGTGGAGGCTACCCTTACAGGGAAGCACGCTCCTTTTTCCACAACTTTCTAAAATTCCGTGAATTTCAGCAAGTTGGCAAAAATGACCGTGGAAAATTTGTGCAAAAGCACCAAATTTTGCAATCGTTTTTCAACCGATTGCCACCCGAAAATGGCGACTTATGACAATTCCTGCAGAATTGCCACAAGAAACGCGCCATTTTCGGGTGAACCCCTCCATTACATTACGGGGTAAAAGAGGAAAGGACATTTCTTGACATCATTCGAGAATGATGGAAAAAGAGGTAAAAACCGTGTTTTATTGGGCTGGAATGTTAAAAAATCATTAAATATAATAAATTTATTATGTAATATTTGCGTATATCAAAATTATTATGTACCTTTGCAATCGAGTTAAGGAACATGTTTAATCAATTAAATTTTTAAGCTATGCAAGAAGATTTGGAAAATGAAATCGAGAGAAAGAAAAAAGATATCGAAGACTTTCTCCGAATCGTGAAATTCACTGGTCTTTCACAGAAGGAAATCGAAAAGAGACTTGATTATCTCTTGGATGACCTTTCAAGACTGATGAAGAAAAGAAAGTAAAATGTTTAACTTCCCCTCCTTCGGGAGGGGATTACAAAATATATATTGATATGGAAGATATTAGAACCCTATTGGATGAATACAAGTCTCTTGCAGGTAATACCGATGCAATGAGCGAGGAGCGAAAAAATGAAATTATCGCTAAGCTGGAAACTATGGATAAGGATGCTGTGGCTGAAGTGGCAAAACCATTCCTGGAGGAAAATGTAACTCGCCTGGAGGGCGAAGTGAAAGCTCTCCGCAGCCAGATAGATGCAGAGGATTACAAACTGCTTCCTATCTCTTACATCGCTAAGACCTATTTCAACAAGAGCGCAGCATGGCTTTTGCAGCGTCTCAATGGATATCAGATCCGTGGAAAGGTTTATACGCTCAACCAGGAGCAGAAAGGCATCTTTAACCAGGCGGTCAAAGATATAAGCAGTCGCATTAGCGCATTGCAGTTAGCATAGCTAACATGTTCAATAACTCAACTCGGTCCCCGCCACGATTCCGTGCCGGGGACTTTTTACGTAAATTATCAAGAAAAAATGTTAGAAACACCGCTTTTTTAGGGGCTATTGCCTAAAAATGCGGTGTTTTTCTTGCAGTTCCGAATTATTTTCGTACCTTTGCACCTGCTATAATCAAGCATCAATTTCATTCATTGTGCTTCAGGGGAAGTATACCGGTTTTTTCAATGTTTATTTAGTTAGGGTGAAAATATTAGATTTCCATTAAACTACTTTATGTCATTCATCGTGAGATGAGTTACAAGGGTGCCGGAGTTGCGAAAAGCTCCTGGGCTTCGATGCCGGGCATCCACAAGAAGATGCTTAATTCCTTTCAAATTAATGTTTAAAATTTGGTTAGTTAGATAGAATCAGTAGGGTTCAAAGTAGTCAATAGGTTTTTAGTAATAGATTTTAGGTAATAAGGTTTTTTAGTTTTGGAGCCATCCGTGCGTGACGCATAGATGGCTTTTTTCATGCCCAAATATTAAATCTTAGTTAATATAGCAAAAAAGCTACCTAAATATTTGGTAATTTGTAGCTTTTTTGCTACCTTTGCAGTGTCAAAATGACAAAGAGTTCATTGATTTTATGAAAACAAAAGATTTGATTATGAGACTGAGAGATGCGGGATGCGTCCTGTCTCGACATGGTGGAAATCACGACAAGTGGACTAATCCTAAAACGGGTGTGTCGCAGTTCGTACCAAGACATAGTGGAGAGGTTCCTACGGGACTTGCCAATAAAATCTTGAAAGACTTGGTTGGGGCTTAGCCCCAACCTTCCACCTTCAAATCCTTTTGTATTTTATGAGGGATATGGACTCTTTTTTATAAGGTAACTATAAAAATATTATATTAATATGAAAGTACAGATTATAGTGGAGCAGGCATCTGATGGCAAGTTTTGGTGCTATACAGAGCAGGGCATCGGAGATGTTGGTCTGAGTGCCATTGGTGACTCTGTGGCAGCAGCAAAAGCTGACTTGATGGAGTGCTACGAGGAAGCAAGGCAGGATGCTGAGGAGAACGGCAAGACGTTTCCTGAGGTGGAGTTTGAATATAAGTACGACCTTCAGTCGTTCTTCAATTACTTCTCGTTCCTCAATGTCTCGGACATCGCAAAGAGAGCGGGCATCAACCCATCGCTCATGCGGCAATATAGCAGCGGTGTCAAAAAAGCTGGAGAGAAGACATACCAGCGACTCAACGCTTGTATGAGCAATATTAAAGCGGATTTACAAGCAGCCGTCTTTTGATGGTTGTGTTTTCATAAAGTAATTAAATGAACTCTTGAGCCTCTGGTGCGTGACGCATCGGGGGCTCTTATTTATTAATCATTAAAGTTATAAATATGAGGAGCAAGAAACCTGATGATGATATCTGCCTTATACTCGTGCCTGGCTTCTACCATTAAGCAAGTATGGCAATGGCTATTGATATTGTTAAAGCTTCAATGACTACAAGCAGAAAAAGGCAGTTATTGTCTCTTTCTGCTATTTTTAACCGCTCGTTGGTCAAATCTATGCGTTCATTGGTCTTCTTGATAAGATCAATAACCCTATGCAGGGTAAGTTCCTTATTTCTTTCCATACCTTAATATGTTATTTCGTTTAACTGCTGCAAAATTAATGTTTTTCCCGCAATTCCGCAAGTTTTCAAGCCAAAATGTTAAATCTTAGTTAATAATACGTTTTTTCGTAGTAAATATTTGGGTAATACGAAAATTTGTAGTATCTTTGCATTGTCTTAAAGAAATAATGATATGAAGAAAATTTTAGTAAGCGACAAAGAGGAAGAGCTGATAGCAGCTATCAGAAATTACAAAAAGTCTTTTCCTAGGGGCAACCCGCAGTTATTATGGTATGCTCAACAACTTTTCGATGAGATGATTGAGCCGCCTGAGTATTACACCAAGTATTAACAACAGCCCTCCCTTCGGGGAGGGCATAAAAAACATAAGATTATGGAAATAGCAGTAGCAACAGTTAAACAGACCAAGGATAGCGCAGTTAAGCAGCGCATCCAGGATATTCAGATGCTTATTTCGTGGCGTGAGATAGCACATACGTATTTCGGTAAGTCTGCATCATGGCTTTATCACAAGCTCGATGGCATCGATGGCAATGGTGGAGTGGGAGGCTTCACCGATGAAGAGAAGAACATGCTCCGTGGCGCACTCTGTGAGGTTTCAAACCGCATACGTGCAGCTGCAGACAGAATATAAAAATGAGGCTGGGGCTTATCATTCCCCATAAGACAAAAGTCGCCATAGCCTTGTGGCGCAGAAATAAAAAAACAGTCCCCGACACAGAGCCGTGCCGGGGACTTCTTATTATTCACATATATTTGAAATTATATAAATTGTATGTTACTAAAAGATAATGAGACCTGCAAGCAGGCTCGCCTGGTTCTCCGTGAACTCCTCAAGGGCGACAAGTCACGTGCGCAGCTCTGGAATATACTGGTTGACAAACAGCTTGATGATGTTAATTTGAAGTTCATCCTTCCACCATTGGCCAACGAGGGCTATATCGAGGAGAATGAAGGCAAGTGGCATATCTTGCCTAAGGGAGTGAAGTATATGCAGACGCACGACAGAATGATGCTGGAGAGCGCAGAAGGCTATCTGGAGGGTAGGCTAAAGGACACCAGTCAAAATCCTCAAGAGCGCAAGCAGGAGAGTGAAAGGAGATGGAATAGGAAGATGACAGTGATTGGAGTCATTCTAGCCCTATTATCCGTGTTAGCAGCTTACACAGAACCTCTCTTAGAGAGGGTATGGCAAGTGATATTATCGCTAGTGATTGACAATTGACTATGATATAGAGAGCCTTGATACGGCTCTCTATACTGTCAATATCGGTTCTTGACTTTTTCATACCTTAATATATATATTACGTAAAACACCGCAAAGTTAGGAAAATAATCGGAGAATTTCAGAGAAAATCGGAGAAAATTGGAGAAAATCGGGGAATTTCGGGGAAAATCGGGGAATTTCCGAGGAATCCATTCCTCGAGGTGGCAGAACCGAAGGGAGAACCTGCGGTCGTTTCCGGTCGTTTTCGGTCGTTTTCGCAGTCATTTCCGGTCATTCCTGGTTATGATTCCGAATGATTCTGCAAAATCATTCCTTTTCATTCCTTTTCATTCCTTTTCATTCCTCAACCCCTTATTTTTATGCTCTACAACACATTTTATAATATTCTTTATCTAAGAGTTTGAAAGTTTGAAATATTATTGCTATTTTTGCACTGGATATTAAAAAAACCTTATGGAAGAAAGAAATCTTAATTTTGTTGCCATTGACTTTGAGACAATGACACCCGAGCTGACTAGCGCATGCGCAGTTGGTATGGTACAAGTAGTAAATGGAGTAATCATGCAGAAGTTCTATAGCTTAATTAAGCCATATCCTGATGAGCGTACAGAGCGAAATACATTCGTGCATGGCATAACAGAAGAGATGGTGGAGAATGCACCTACGTGGGATATCGTTTTCCCAGTTCTGAGAAGCTTCGCACAGAGTGGTAACATAGCTTGCCATCATGAGGGTACTGAAGCTAATATACTTTCTAGACTAGCTGAAGTTTACAACCTTGACATGCCAAGATATCAGATTATTGATACCATGCAATTATTACCAGGTAATAATTCGTTGAAGAAGATGTGCGAGTTGATGGGAATTGAGATGCACGACCATCATGACGCATTAGCAGATGCCACCGCCTGTGCAGAAATTGTACTGAAGGGTGTAGGCATTGATGTCACACATCATCATTATGAGAAGCCTGACTATAAGGCCCACAAGCACCTGACTGGTGAAGTCAAACAGCCATTGGCTGATGAAGATATTGCTAACAAGGATAATCCGTTCTTCCACCAGAAGGTGGTAATCACTGGAGTATTTACGGCTTTCCCTGACAGAGAGAAGCTGGCTTTCAGACTTCGTGACTGCGGTGCTGACATCAATTCCTCTATCTCGGCTAAGACTAATATCGTAGTTAAAGGTGAGGGAGCAGGACCTTCCAAGATGGAAAAGATAAAAAAACTCAATGAGAAAGGAGCTAATATCAGAGTCATCGAGGAGAAAGAGATGGTGGAAATAGTAGAGAAATATGGTATATAAATAAAAAAATGAGCGAGGAATGAAAATTTCTCGCTTTTTTTTTGGCGGTTCCAAATATTCTTCGTACTTTTGCCCTCGGTTATAAGATAGTAGTAATCTACTCAGCGATGGCGACTGTTTCGCCTAGGCTTCACGCCGTGGGCTTTTTTTATGCCTATAAAGTATCATTTTCCCGGCAGCGGGAAAAAGGTCTTTTCAATATGGCGGTTGCATGATCCGTAAGATACTTGCCCTTCGCTGGGAAAGCTACCATCTTATAACCAACGGTGAATGTGACCGCCACCATTGTATTTATACATCAAGGTCGGTCTATAAATGGTTATAAGATGGCAATTATGCAGAATTCTATTTTACTAAATGATGCGCAGGTGAGACCTGTAGGCATCAACGTCAACGAGGGCATCCATACCCTCAAGTGTGCAATCAAGCGTGAGGCTAAGCGCCTCTGGGCTACCAAGAGCGAGGCCTTCAGCTTCCTCTGCGAGGAAAGCGTGAGCTATGGCGAGGTAGCGAAGACCATAGTTGGCATAGTCAGCTTTGTGTGCGTGATGATTGTTGGTGGTTATCTTTTCGGAGGGGAGGTGATGTAATGAGACATAAAAGATACAAAAGAAGAGAGGGCAGATTGACAAGCAAGGATATCAAGGAATGCGAGTTTTTTGCTATTGAAGGCAGAAACATAAAAGCCCAAAAGGTAGAATTTAAATTTTGGAGAGACTACAATGTCGTCGCATCAATCGTATTATACGATGACGCACCACATAAGCAGACTGTAATCAGATGGCATGATCATCGCTACTATACTCTTCAATATGGAGCCAAAGTGGCTAAGCCACTCAATATGACTCTAGCTAAGTGGAAATCTATAAATGGTCAAATGGTATGTACAGAACGAAGAATGTTATAGAACTACACAAGAAGAGGCATAGAGTATATAAGGCGCTCATCGCTAGATACCTGGAGCTGGATTCTTACTACGTGCAGCTGTGGAATAATCTCCAGATATTACGAAGCGCGGCCAATCTGGTAACGGTTGCAGAGGTGCGAAATTACCTGTTTGATGCCATCAAGAGATTGGAAGCCATAGCTCTGAGAGTATGCCGCCAGCGAGATAAATATGATCTGTGGGCAGAGAAGATTTTTGCATCCTGCAATCTGATGTATTCTGCCTACGGACGAGTATATTCACCGGAAGAAGAATTCCCTTATAACGAAGAATGATTATGGAGAATGAAGATTATAACATCGATGCGTTCGAGACAGAATTACTCGACGCATACTTCAAGTTCCGTTCCAACCTGCCCATGAAGGATAAGGAGACCGGACTTGAATACAAGAAGAGTTTCAAGACCTCGCAGGATATCATCAGCGAGCTGAACTGTATGGGAGGCGTATCATACGCCTGCGTGAGTGACTACATGAAGAGTCACGGCTATGTCATCGCTACGCAACCGGACGGAAGCGTAGCCTGGGCAATCTGGGAAAGAGTTCACATCATCAAATAGTTTATTTGCTAAATTTCATCTACATGTTTTTTGGTGGACGGATGGCTGCTCGGGAGAGTGGTCATCCGTATTTTTATTTTGGCAATTGCCAAAGTATCTTTGCCATCAAAAAAGATAATATGACCATCAACTCACTACCATCGGGCAAGGTGTTCCTGGAGAACATACCCGATATCATCATTATCACAGCCAAGACAAGGCTGGCCGTAACCATCGCACTCGCAGACAAGACCATATACGAGGAGTATCTGTACCCTGCCGATGGCGAGGTGGTTGTCTCCGACCTGGCAGACATCTTCCGTCCTTACGCACGACAGCAGCTTGCCGTGTCGGCTACCATCACCATCAGGGAGCAGACCGTGGAGGGCGAGTCAGAGACCGACGTGACTACCAAGCAGGCGAGCCTGCAGGTGCTCTACACCTCCGTGGACATCGTGGGCGTAGATTGCGAGAGCTTCCTCGACAATCATTTCCTCACCCTGCTGCAGGAGTGCAAGCGCACCGCTCTCGGGCGCCTCGAGTATCTCCACTACCTCGGTACCGGCAAGGCTACCGTGACGGCATACTACAGACAGCATGCCGCTGATGGCAGCGAGGAGACCCGCACATTCACCGCTACTGCAGTAGCAGGCAATGACATCTACACGACCATCGACGTTTCTTCATCCCGCTTCACCGCTGATGCTCTCGACCTGCTCTACTACGAGGTAGAGGCAGGCAAGCGCCTCATGAGGTTCATCATCGACCCATCGCAGCCTGACTGCGCTCCGTGCCTCCTCTTCACTAATTCGTTCGGGTGCCAGGAACTCATCTACTGCGAGGGCAAGCATGAGGTGAATCCGGAATATACCAGGGATGCTGCCTACATAGGCGGTCTGAAGACCAACTATCGCATCACTGAGCAGCGCAACTTCAACGCTGATACCGGCTATCTGAGCCGAGATATGGCAAACTGGGCAGAAGACCTCTTCCGTTCCGACGAGGTCTATATCGTCAACTTCGTGGATGGCAATCCGGTGGTGGGCAAGCGCATCACCATCAACTCGTCAACGTCCAAGAATGACAACCTGCACGACACCCTTCCGCGCTTCACCTTCAGCTACGTCTATGCGCAGCGCCAGCACAACGTACTGGACCTGCAGAGAGGTGGCAGGATATTCGATAACACATTCGACAATACGTTCAACTGATGGCCAAGAATGCATATCATATCAATGATGTCTGTCTCCTCCTCGACAAGGCGATGGCAGACGAAGCTGCCGTCAACCTGAAGGCGTGGACATCATACGGCAGGGTCATCGACTACAGCGGATGGCTGGTGAAGGGTGGCAGCTGGCGAGGTGGATTCCATCGCCTGGTTAACCCGGCAAATGGCGAGGTTCGCACGGTGCCGGACATTTATATTTTCAACTTTTTAGGTAAACCAGTATTTCTATGAGCAATAAATATCAGATGCAGCAGATAGGTGGCAATGCCACCGTCTCCCGATATGCCGTAGTGGCAGAGGGAGTATCGGAAGTGACCAATGCGGCAACCATCGAGCAGCAGTATGGCCGCGACACCAGCTTCCTCGGATCAGGAGAGATTGGTGATGCTACCTTCCGGGCTATCGAGGTGGGAGGCAGGTCATACGAGTATGTCAACTATGGAGATGATGACAACATTCCTTATCTCCTGCAGCAGCTCCTTCGCAAGAACATGGTTGCGCAGCGGGCTATGGCGTTCAACGTCCAGTGCTGCTATGGCCAGGGTCTCCGCTTCATCGACCGGGAGACCAAGCAGGACGTGGCAGACGAGGAGATACGCAAGTTCTGCCTGAGCAACAGCATTCACGAAGTGTTCATGCAGCAGGCTACCGACATGAAGTTTTTTGCCTGGTCCGTGGAGGTCATCATCCTCTCTCGAGACCATAAGCGCATCGTCAATATCCGACACAAGGACGTGTCCTATTGCCGACTGCAGCGACCGAACAAAAACGGTCGCATCGAAAACGTCTTCTTCGGTGATTTCAGCCATTTTCAGCAGGATCTCGAAGCAGAGGTCATTCCACTCCTGGATCTCTACGACCCGCTGGGCGACCTCCTGGCTCGCATGGGCAAGGCACCAGATCCTTACACGGGCATCCGTGGCAAGGCTCCTAAGGATGGTACCAGCTGCAAGTTCGCCATCATCAGCCGAATGCCTACACCAGGCATGCAGTACTATCCGATACCATACTATGCCAGCATCTTCGATGATGCCTGGTATGATATCTACCGACTCATCGGCATAGGCAAGCGCTACATGATCAAGAACACGTCTGCTCCTCGCATACAGATTGAGGTGCATCGCAACTACTGGGATGAGCTCTGCAACAACGAGGGCATCATTGAGCCGGAAGAGCGCAAGGCGCGCATCCTGCAAGAGAAGGAGAACATCATCAATTTCGTCTGTGGTCCGGAGAATGCCGGCAAGGCGCTCATCACCGGCTATTATCTTGATCCGAACGGCAAGGAGCAGCGCATGGTGCGCATCATCAACCTCTCGGAGGGCAACAAGAAGGAAGGTGGAGACTGGGCAGAAGACATGAGCGAGGCATCCAATGCGCTCTGCTTCGCATTCGGCTGCCATCCGAACCTGATTGGAGCGACACCTGGCAAGAGCCAAATGAACAATTCCGGCTCAGACAAGCGGGAGCTCTTCATCATGAAGCAGTCTCTCGAGAAGGCATCACACGACATCATGGCCAAGCCTTGGCACGTCATCCTTCACTACAATCTGTGGGCAGACAAGAATATCACGGTCGATGTTCCGATGATCGAGCTGACAACACTCGACAAGAACAAAGACCAGCAGACATCACTCGTTAACAACAATGGCAATGAGAATACAGATAAGTAAAGAAGACTTCGAGCAGAGCATCCTCGTAGCGACAAGCTCGCACTCTGAGGTGTTCGAGTCTGTAGAGCCTCATTTCGTAGAGGCTTACAACATAATTCAGCAGCGCTTCCTCGGCTACGTGGGCGAGGAAGCGCTGGAGACCAGTGAGCGGTTATCGGCTGCAGTAGTCAAGGCAGTGTGCCTTTCTGCATTCCTCGAAGTAGTCCGTCATCTCGACCTGGTACTCACCCCGACAGGCTTCGGGGTAGTGGCAAACAACGAGGTCTCTCCTGCATCATCAGCAAGAGTAGAAGCGCTGGTGGAGCAGTGTAGGGTAGCATACCTGAAGGCAGAGGGCGAGATGATTACCTGGTTGTCTGCTACATCAGGGTGGGGGAGCAGCCTGCAGGCGAAGATGTGCCTGCCGCTTCTCGTCTTCAGCATCGGGCAGTATGCCTTCCAGGTGAAGCAGGAACTGTCATCGAAGCAGTGGAACGAGAAGCTGGCAGCACTCTACGAGGCTGATGCGGTGATGCGCAGGGTCATATCTGACGAGCAGATGGATGATCTACTCGAGATGGAGAGGGGAGCCAAGGACAAGGATGACACCGCTGTAGAACTCATCTTCAAGGTGCGCAGATGCATGATCTTTCTGGCTGAGGGTCTGCTGACAGCCTACTCAACAGAGCATGGCCGTCTGCTCAGATACCTCGATGCCAACATCGATAAATTTCAATTATATGCGGATTCATCGGCATATAAAGCTAATCATTTCAAAGAATATCAGAATGGAAAAGAGAAACCTGCCTTCGTTTTCAATTCGTGATGGCAAACGAGTCTTCGAGTTTTCTGCTCCTAGTTCCTGGGAACAGCTGCAGGGGGATGAGCAGCGCTATATCCTCACTATAATGACTCTGTTCCTGGAACAGACGGTAGCGAAATGCTACATCCTCGGAAGATTCTGCGGCATCAAGGTGCTGAAGCATACCAGAACAGGCTGGAAGTGCAGCGTTCTCTGTCTAACAAAAAATGGCAAAAAGAAGCGGGAAGTGCTATATCTGAGCGAGGGCGAAATCCTCTCTCTCCTCAAAAACTTCGATTTTATCGAAGATTACACCTATTATCTGCCGCTCGACACGTGTGCCGGTCTCTATGCCGTGGAACGGCTCATCAGAGACGTCACCTTCTTCGATTATCTGCAGCTGGAAAAGAACTACCAGCTGTATCTTATCCACAAGGACGATAAGTTCCTGAAGAAAATGGGGTGGATTCTATACCGGAATGAATCCGGAGAATCCGATGAAACCGCCATTTTTCAGTCTTTTGAGCTCCTAAATGTCTTTATGTGGTACTCCTCCATCAAGGGATACCTGGCAGAGAACTTCCCTCACTTCTTCAAACCGGCAAAGGATGGTGGAGAGCTGAAGCAGGAGGACCTGATGCCTGCAATGCAGGCGCAGATTCGCGCTCTCACCGATGGTGACATCACCAAGCAGCAGGCAGTCTATGATTCCCTGTGCTGGGATGCGCTCTCAGAGCTTGACAACAAGGCGAGAGAGGCAGAGGAATTCAAGGCCAGAAACAGCAAATAATACAACATGACAGATAAATTATTCGATTCCATCGCATATTTCAGCCAATTGTGCGAGGAAAACAAGACCTGCAGGGCTTATAATTTTGTCGCAACGACGTGTTCCGGCCCCGACAGCGTGCAGGGCGTGATGCAGCAGTTCCGCAAGGCTGCGAACTTTGTCATGGTCTCAGACACCGTTGACAGCAATACGCATTCAGCAGGTGAAGGCTTCTTCGACCGCAACGTCTATACGGTGTGGATTCTCGCAGCATACAAGCGTGACGACATGGAGGACAGAGAGGCGAAGCTGAATCTCTGCAGATACATCTTCCGCCAGTTCATAAGCCGAATGCTTCACGACAAGTATCGGGAGGCATTCGACGGTCAGCTGGAGTTCCTGGATCTCCGACAGATCTATTCGAGCGAGCTGGGCAGATACAGCCTGAATGGAGTCACCGGCCTCTATTTCATGATGAACTCAGACGAGCCTATCGATGTACAATATGATGAGAACTTATGGCAGACCAGTCAGCATTAGATGAACTGCTCAAATACGAGCAGGGGTGGACCGACAACATGGGTGACTATTGGCGCGAGCGCATGGAGCGCTTGCGTACAATAGATACAGGTGCGCTCTATGCGAGCATCAAGGGCCATCTGGAGCAAGGATCCGTGACGACCATCGAACACAAGTTCCTGCAGTATGGTATCTACGTGGCAGCAGGTGTAGGACCTGCTCACGTCTGGGAGAAGTGGACAGAAGCGCAGGGAGGCGAGAAGATTGCCCGAGTCAACGAGGGTGACCTGGAATTCCTCGGCAAAGACTATCGAGCCAAGCACGACATGAATAAGCCTAAGAAGGTGGGTCCTGCCTGGGGTGGTCGTGTCGCTGGTGGTCCGCCTATCGGCAGACGCGACTGGTTCTCGCAGAAGTATTATGCCTCAGTCATGAAGCTCAACGAGCATGAAGCTGACTTTTTCGGCAGCAAGTGGAATGGTCTGATGGCATCAGCCCTGACAGAAATCTTCCGTGGAATCGGTGCGACACGCAACCTTTAGTGCGTATTTTTATCGATTTCATCGAAGTTATATCTTTGCAAGCAAAAAAACAATATGGCAGTAGAATATGATAAGAATGATCTTCAGACCCAGTTCGAGGGTATCAGAGATGAGCGACGCCTGCAGGCCAATACGGCATACCGCATAGGCACCGCTTTTCTCTCGCTGCTGCATTTCGCCTCAGACGAGATGCATACGACCATCGAGGAGCTTCTGAAGAAGATCGAGGGCAAATATCTGTCGAAGGTCAAGGACGATGAAGCTGCCGGTCTTATCACCTTCCTCAGAGGTCTGAGGGTAGGTGCAGGCTACAAGTTCGATGAGAATGGCGACATCATCTCTCACGATGTCGAAGCCAACGACCTGAATGTCGGAGGAAACTCCGTCTTCGCTGGTGACCTCAGTTCCCCGGACTTCGTTGCAGGATTCCTGACCGGCAAGGGATGGCGCCTGAAGAACGAGCCGGTAGAGAATGCGGCAGGTGTCCTCGAGAACAAATATAACCTAGAGCTTGACAACCTCATAGTGAGAGGTACCATGCGCATCTTCGAGATGGTCATCTCTCAGCTTCTTGGTGAGAATGACAACCGTATCTTCACCGCCATGATGGAGGTGGATCACTATGATGCTGAGAGTGGCAGGGTATATCTCGATACCAAGGAAGGTCGTATGTACAACTCCTTCCGCAAGGGCGATTACATCATGGTGCAGCAGTATAATGGTCTTCCGTCAGAGGAGAATGACCATTATGTCACCAAGAACTACGAACTCCTGGTTAAAGAGGTTGGCACGGAAGGTGAGGGCGAGGATAGCCTGGCGTGGGTGACGTTCGAGAACTTCACAAGCTCCATGGCAGGAGCGACACCGGAGAAGCTGATCAAGAAGCGTGACACCTTCGTGCGAGTGGACAACGTGTCAGACACAGACCGTAAGGGCATCATTCAGGTGATGACCGTAGGCAGCGATACACCTTATATAGATATTGTCCAAGGATTGAAAACCAATCCGGATTCTGCTCTGAAGGGTAGAATCGGAAATCTGAAAGGCATCAGACATCCTGTTCTTGGCCAACTGAAGGGCTTCGGTGAATATCTCAACAATCTATATGCAGTAGGCGAGTTCGTTCTGAGCAGAACAGGAGAGAGCATCGATACCAAGTTCCAGGTTCTCGAAAACATGTTCTCTTCAAGATTCTCCAAAACCAGCTATGAGTTGACAAACGAGAAGAATTATCTTGAGAATGGGCAATTCCTGGAACAGATTACCGATTCTGAAAATAAAATCATCGCAGGGTGGGATATAGATACTACTGACGAATCCGTCTTCTGGTTCGACGCTTCCGGATTGCCGGTCATGGTCAACGGCAATCCTACCGCAAGCGGAAATCGCAAGGTTTCGCTGGAAAAGGTCGATGGCAGGCAGATTCTCCGTGTGCAGAATTGCGGCATCAGGCAGAAGAATGCGCTGATTAGACAACCAGGAACTCACAAGGAGTATGTTGCAGGAGAGAAGAGCAGCGCAGAGCTGCCTCCAACAGAGGCAGGGTACACCGATGTGCAGGACAAGCTGTACATCAGCGTTCGCATTTATGCCAAGACTGCAGGAGCGTTGACTCTTGGCTTCGCTGATTGCGAAGAAGTGAGGGGCAAGCAGAACACCCTCCAAAAGAGAACAATCAATGTCGCATATTCAGGTGCGTGGAAGACTATACCAATAGAAGGTGTGTGGAATGGTACCGGTGACTTCGTCATCCAGTACACAGGTGATTGCTATCTCGCGATTGCATCTCTCACCGACGAACCTCTCAGCGAACTGTCCAAGACCGTGAGCACCCAGATAGTGCAGACGGCAAACAATATCAAGTTACTGGGAGAGAACATCGATACCGTCAACAAAAAAGCTGTCAAGGTCGGTTTCGAGCTTGATGCAGAAAAGGGCGAAATCAGGCAATATGTAGATTCCAAGGATGCCAAGAACCGCGAGGATACATCATCACAGATAACGCAGACAGCAAGCAACATCACATCTACAGTAGATAAGCAGCTGAAGGATCAGTACGGCAATATCACAAGTGAATATCAGTCGGCTATCAGTCAGAGCGCAGATCAGATATCGTTGAAGGTTAGCGCAGCGCAATCCGCTGCTGATAATGCTCAGACATCAGCAGACGCAGCGCAGGGTACTGCTGATTCCGCAGTTAGCAAGGTAGCTGAGCTGAAGGTAACCGTTGACGGCATCAGCTCTACAGTTGACAAGAAGATATCGAATGCCAAGGGTGAAATCACAAAGGAATATCAGTCGGCTATCAGTCAGAGCGCAGAGAAGATATCACTGAAGGTTAGCGCAGCGCAATCCGCAGCTGATAAGGCTAAAACTGCCGCTGGTACTGCACAGAGTTCTGCAGACGCAGCTAAGAGCAGCGTGGCAGAGCTGAAGGTTACAGTAAACAACATATCCTCTACAGTAGCCAACAAGGCTGATACGTCAACTCTTAACAGCAAGGTGTCAGCGCTGAACAGTTCAATATCGAGCGCAAAGCAGTCAGCTATAGATACTGTCAATGCACGCATAGATGGTGGAGTTGGAGAATTTTACCAGCAGTCTTCTCTTCCTAGTTTTTCCAGTCTTAGTTGGACAGATCCGAAGTGTCAGCGACATGCAGGAGCATTATGGTATGCAACATATCCTGCTCCCTCTGGCTATACTGCTGGTCATCTGTATAGATTCACGGTTATGCGAGGAACTGGAAGCAAATGGGAGGACGTCGATGATAGCATAGATACAGCGACAACCGTCACGCAGAATTCAGATGGATGGAGCGTTGCAGCAGGAATGTTCAGCGGTCAAACTCTTACAGCTAAGGGTATCGCTACCATCACACCAACTGTCAATTCGTTGTGTAATTCCCGCATCGATGACCGCAAGAATGAGATTCGAAGCGGTCTTGTGACAACGGCAGATTTCGCAGCGTTGCAGACAACGGTAGCAGGGCATACAGCCAGCATATCAACCAGCGTGCAGAAGGATGCTAACGGATATATCACGAATGCGACTATCAAGGCCGATAGAATCAAACTTGAAGGTCTGACAACGGTAAACAATAATTTCAAGGTCCTTGCAGATGGTTCTGTTGAATGCGTCAATGCGGATATTTCAGGTGACCTGAAAGTCACTAATATGAGATATGCTGCTGATATTGTAGTTAATGGCAAGGTAGCTTGTTCCTGCATCACTTCAGGGGGGAGTTTCGTCCTTCCAGACCTAGCTGTAGGAGAAATCATGAGGGTTGAGGTTTTCCGCCCTATGATAACTCGCAGTACAATGCCTGTCACTCTGACTGCGGACAATGGGGTATTCTTGAAGAACAGTCAGTCATACATAAACGGAGAGTCTAAGCTGACATTGTACGGGTGGGTGCAGTTGATGGGAAGCAAGTGGATGGGTAAGACTTTTTGGGTTTATCAAACATTAGGTTATTAAATTTTTATTATATGAAAACAGCAAAACAGACGGTGAAAACCGAATTCGAGCCTATTGCGCTCGGTGAGAACGTGAATGTTAACTTCGAGCAGAATGTTACAGGTGATAATATCGTAACGAGAGGATATGTATCTCGCAACGATACAGGCGAATATCTCGGCAACATCTCAGAAGAGGACGGTAACCTTACCATCACCCTCAAGAAGGATGATGTCGGCAAGGAAGTGACTGCTCAGATTCTTGCATCAATCCCTGAGTGGCTTGACAGCATCAAGAACGCAGAATAAGAGAGGAGGTGCTTATGAGCGATGTGAAGGTGGGTACCAGCATCGAAGATGCAATCAAGAACTCAGATTGGTCTTCGGTCAGCATAGCCTTATGGCCGCATATTGTAGAGCAGATGAAACTTCACTCGAAGAACATCTTTGAGTGTGAAATGGTCTATGATCTTGCGCATATCAACACTGTTCCCGCCCTCTACGATGACAACAACGGCACTCGCAAGCAGGTCATCGTGCCTATGAAGGTGTTCACCCGTGATATTGACGCAGAGCTTGAAAAAGCTAAAGAGGTGACAACTGCTGCCCAAAAGGCAACTGACAAGGCGAATACCGCTGCTACCAATGCAGATAAGGCTCGGGAGGAACTAGAGACTAAGAAGCAGGAAGTAGATAATGCCGTAGCAGAGAGCAAGACCGCGACCGAAGCTGCTAAGAAGGCAACTTCGGACACGCTTGCAAGTAAGAAGGCTATCGAGCAGAATGAGGAAGCCCGCAAGACTGCAGAGCAGACTCGCGCAGCTTCCGAAGCTTCGAGAGTCAAGGCTGAGCAGGCGAGAGTTGAAGTAGAAATCAAGCGAGTTTCTGCTGAGTCTGCTCGTTCTTCCGCAGAGCAGAAGAGAGCATCAGCCGAAACAGCTCGAGCATCATCTGAAACGTCGAGAGTCAATGTCGAAAATCAAAGACAGGCAGCAGAGAGGGCCAGGAGTGAAGCAGAGACTGATAGAGCCTTAGCAGAAGCAGGCAGAGGCAGTGCAGAGCAGGGTAGAGTCTCTGCTGAGAAGTTGCGAGAGACCAATACATCTACTGCTATAGCCAGCTCAGTAGTTCAGACCAGTCTAGCGAAGGAGCTCAATGAGCATCCTACTATTGCCGGAGAAAACGGCAATTGGTGGAGGTGGAACCTGCAGACTCACGCCTACGAAGATACCGGTATCATCGCAAGAGGTGGTGCGATGTACCCAACCTTCCGGCAGTCCAGGAACAAATTGTTGATGATCGACTACGGCTCAAATGTTTCTGAGCACGTTGTCAAACGTAGAAATAAATTAGTTATCAAGGTATAATGGCAGATAATACGAATATCATTGTGGTGGGCAATGTTGCCTTCACCGACAAGGGAGCGTGGGTCAAGGGCTATTCCTTCGAGTTCGAGGGAGAAACCATCCAGGGCTACGATGCCAATGACATCGTCCACACCGCCAATGGTGTGTTCGCATCCCTCATCGATGGCAACACATCTGAGCCATCGGACACCAGCGACTCCTGGCGCCTCTGGCTAGACAAGACTGCGGCAACCAAGGCCAAGAGCGCAGCCGATGATGCCAACAAGGCTGCGAATCTTGCCAATACTGCAGCTGCTTCTGCAACCGCTCAGGCAGCAGAAGCACAGCAGCAGGCTACAGCAGCAGAGCAGCAGGCGCAGCTTGCAACGGAGGCTGCAGCGAGAGCAGACGAGAAAATCGCTGAGATGAACAGTCTCGCAGGTCAGATTGCGACTGGCTTCATCGCTCCATCTCGCATGAATCTCAGCTTTCAGGCAGAGATCAGCATCCGCAACAAGCAGAAGCAGAAGATTGAGGCGAGCATCCTGCCGGCATACTTGCCGCAGAGCGTCCTCTATCAGCGAGTAGAGGGTGATTCCGTTATGTCTGCCCCTTCCGGCAATCTGACCGTTAAGGGTACAGGCAAGACCAAGTTCTGGGTGATTCCAACCGCTAATACTCCGTTATGGCAGGAAGTGACCATCAACGTCAGACAACCATATATGCGACTCTCTGCAACAGGAAGAATTCGCAAAAACGGCAATAAAATCCGAATTGTTTAATCGATTAAATATAATGTAATATGGCATTTACAGAGAATGAAGAGACGAAGCTGAAGGCTATCATCGCAGCCTTCGACAATGCTCAGCAGGTCGATGACCTGCCTCAGTCAGACATGTCTGCAACCGACAAGATTATCGAGGTCTTCGACAAGAAGTCGGGCAAGTCTGAGCAGATGACTATCAAGAATGCGGTGCAGCTCGGTCAGCATCCATGGTGCGGTAGAGTGTGGAACCTCGACAACGCTACGCCTAAGGCTGCTGCCTATGTAGGCTCCCTCGAGCTGCTGCAGAACTTACACCAGGAGCTCGGACTTGGCTGCTACCTGGTCAAAAATGACCATACCCGTCGCAAGCTTGATTCCAAGGATCATTACAAGTATGCGACTGGTGAGGCGGCCAAGCTCGATGGTACCGAGGGACACTACCAGTGGGGTTGGTGCAAAGAGTGGTACATGGTCATCAAGACCGTAGGCAGACTCCACTACGAGATGATTAGTCCTTGGCCTATTCAGGGTGAGTTCAACTACAAGATTCCAATTGCCAGCATCTCTGCTGCAGGATTCGCCACACTCGAGCGCAGTACTGGCAAGCTCGTAAGCTACATCAACGATGGCGCTGACTATCGAGGAGGCAACAATGATGCGACTCTCGACAATACGAACCGCACCATGCTGGGCAAGCCAGCAACTCAGCAGACTACAGAGTACTTCCGAGCAGCAGCGCGCAGGAATGGTACCGGCTGGCTCTGTACAACGATGCGCCATACTGCTGCCATAGCAGTGCTCTTTGGAGTTATCTTCGGTACTCATTACGACCAGGCTGCTGTCAATTCTGCTAAAGATGAGAATGGCCTGTTCCAGGGTGGACTAGGAACTGGAGTAGCGCAGATGCCTGACTGGAATGGCTACAACGGTTATCGCCCTGTCGTACCGATGTCTGCTGGCATCGAACTCGGAGACTCCTGCGGTGAATCAAGCTACGAGGTTAAGAAGGATGATGGTACTGTAGTCTATACAGCCAAGATTCCTAGCTTCTTCGGATACAAGAATGGTTTCGGTAACCTCTGGCGTATGATGGATGATGAGCAGGTGCAGTGCAACGAGGATACATCGGTTGTACACCTCGTTGCTCCATCCATCTATGGTACCTGGACAATAGGCAAAGCTGAAGGCATGATTGCCTATAGCAAGTCGGAGACAAAAGGTGAAGGATATATCAAGGAGCTATGTATGGAGCACCTGGAGAACTTCCCGACTCGTAAAGGTGGAACCGAGACAACCTATTGGACTAGCTACTTCTGGAACAATAGTGGAGCGACATCCGGTTTTCGTCTTTGCCTCCGTGGTGCCTATGCCATCTATGGTGGGCGATGTGGTCTTTCGGCGCTCCTCGTTAACGATGCTGTCTCTGATGCCAATGCGAACTGCGGTGCGGCCCTCTGCGAAGCAGCATCCGAGTGGTCTGTGGAGCCAACATATTACGCAGCTGCCTAGGCTGGCTGCGTAGGCTCAAAATGCAGAGCAAACAGAAGAACTGGGGTTCCTGAGCACACGGCTCGCACAGCGAGCCCCACCTTCCGCCCTTTGGGCGGACGATTTTTTTTTGAAATTTCGCTCTTTGACTTTTTTTCATTCCGATTTTTTTTAGTACCTTTGCAGCCGGAATAGAATCCAGGTTGTGATTCCCTGTGCCGGTTTTCGTCTTTGCCTCCGTGGTGCCAATGCCAACAATGGTGGACAATGTGGTCTTTCGACGCTCAACGTTAACAATGCTGTCTCTGATGCCAATGCGAACTACGGTGCGGCCCTCAACTTATAGAAATCCACAGTTTTTGTGTGCTTATGTGGAGAATCGGGAATCAGACCTTGCCCCAAGGCAGAAAATTCACTTATCTAGATTAGCTGGTAGATGATGACAATAGGGTCATCCGGTCGAAGGTTAGGACTCTTAATTAAGCAGACAACGGATTTGTACACCGCATTATACACCGACATGCACCGTCATATACACCGACACATACACCGACATATACACCATATTAGTTATCATTCATTAATTAATGCATAGTGAAGAGAATAGGTAATATATCCGTTATTGTCGAGACTTTACAGAATTTTCGCGAAGCCTTTTTTGAGTTTTCGAAGCATAAGAGGTCGAGATTAAGCGTGCAAGCTTTCGAGGAGAATCTGGAGCAAAAGCTTCAGGTACTTCTGCGTGCATACGAGGCTGGAGCCTGGCATACATCGAAGTATGAAGCCAAGCAAGTGACTGAACCGAAAATTCGTACAGTCAACAAGCTGCCTGTTCCTGATCACGTTATCCAGCACGCTGCCCTCAATCCATCGGAACCCTTGCTGCGTAGCAAGATTCCGTACAATTGTCCGGCAGGTACCAAAGGGCGTGGGACTCATTTTTTTTATAAGATTATCAAGCGTGATATTTACAATTCTCCACAGCAGGAGACTGCATATTGCGCACCCATGGACATACATCATTATTTTATGACCATCGATCATAATCTGCTGAAGAGAGAGTACCGGCTGTATATCAAGGACCGCAAACTGCTATACTTCATTGACGAAGTTGTTGACAGCTATGCCAATGGCGTTGTCCTCGGTGTCAAACTTACCCAGCTTTTAGGTCAACTATACCTGGTTAGATTCGATTATCTCGCTATGCGATGCTTCGATATCCTGGAGGATCCTGAGCGATATCACTACTGGCAGGCACGCTACGTCAGTGATATGCTCGTCACTTGCAGGACTGAGGAGCAGGCAAGACTGATAACTAGTGTACAATCACTGAATGAGCGATTCAATCGCTTCGTTCGGCAAGGACTCAGCTATTATTATAGGTTCATGGACAATATCTTCATTTTGCATGAGGATAAGGTCTTCTTGCGCCTGATGGTCGAATTGAGCGCTATGCATCTGTCGAGAGATTGGAAGCTGCAGATTAACCGGTCGTGGAATGTTCATCGCACCTGCGATGGCATTGACTTCTGTGGGCAGGTCATATATGCGGATCATGCCAAGATACGAAAACGTAGCAAGCAGGCATTGTGCAGGCAGGTCGCAAGACTTCGTAAGAGAGGCTATAGTAATGAGCAGATCAGAGTCATAGCCGCATCGAGGCTAGGAATTGCGAAACACGCAGACACAAAAAACTTATTACAGAAAATCGGAATGAAAACTTATAGAGACAACCTCGGCATCAAGAGAGGGGAAATTCCCTTCGCAAGTATGACCAAGCGGCAGAAGAAGCACATAGGAGATGTTTTGTGCAAGGATGGAATCGACTACGAAGATCATCTTATCCTCATCGAGGACTACAAGATTGATAAGTCAACAGTTAGCTTCAAAACTCAACAGGTCGAAAAAGTGGATGAACACGGCAACAAGTTCATCGTTCAGGAGAAGGTTCCGAACGACAGACTGGCGCTGAAGTTCAGATACATCGATCATGTGGAGAGAAAAGAGGAGTTGGATGAGAACGGGGAACCTATCGAGGTTCCGCACTGGAAGGATGAAACCTGGTGGTTGTATTCCGGTGCAGAGATTCTTATAACACAAGCACGTGAGGAATGGTGCTTCCTGGAGAAGCCGTTTTATGTTGTAGTCGGAGAGCTGAAAAACAAATTCGGCAAAACGTTTTACAAGTTTATATAGTAGATGAATAAGAAAATTTATCTCGTTCGAATGAACTACGTCAGATACGACGGAAATCACTATCTGTTATATCTGAATGAGAAGAGAATTGAAAACTATCAGCCAGACTCGAATATGATGGAGTCTGAGAGTGATGGTGAGACGGTCACAGCATATAGTTATGAAGGTAGCGAGCCGGATGGCTCAGTCAAGATTGAGGCTACTTCAGCAGGTTACAACGATTTCGTGGCAGGACTTGTCAGAACCAAGTACAGCCAGAATGACGTTGAAGCGATCCTCTGCAACCATGGAGATGGCGATTCTGCTCACGAGGCAGAATACCAGGCATTCCAGGAGTGGAGAGAGCAGGCGAAGGAAATCGCCAAGGAGATTCTCGAGCGAGATATTGCATAATCAATACGGCAGGTAGTCATAGCATTACCTGCCGTATTTTTATTTTTCCCTACATAATTGTATTTTTGCATAAAAAAGAGAATAAAATGCAGAGAAATACCAAGGATTGGATACACTATCTCAGCGCTGGTCTAGTCTTGATTGCAGCTATCGCTCTAGTGTACATCAGCTACTTTTTATCACACGACGTGACATCAAACGTTCTGTGGTACTTCGGTCAGAGTCTCATGTATGTAGCTACCGTTTTTGGTTTCGCTCTTACATTCGATACTCGAGTCAAGGACATTATTAATAAATACATAAATCATGGGGAGAAAGATTAAATTCATTTTCGTTCATTGTACAGCAAGCCGACAGACATGGACTGTCCAGGCCTTGCTGAAGGAATTTACTGCCAAAGGTTGGCATTATCCTGGTTATCACTGGGTAGTTACCGCAGATGGCGTGCGCACGCAGCTGATGACAGAAGACCTTCCATCCAATGGTGTCAAGGGTCACAATCACGAGGCTATCAATGTCGCATATATGGGTGGTATCTCGCGAACAGGCAATCCTATCGATAACCGAACAGATGCGCAGAAGGAGAGCCTTCGCGAACTGCTGAAGGAGCTCAGACAGAGATACCCTGATGCCAAGATACTCGGTCATCGTGATATCTCGCCTGACAAGAACCACAATGGCGTGGTTGACCCTTGGGAGCGAATCAAGGAGTGTCCTTGCTTCGATGCTATTCCAGAATATGCTGACATCTAAATCGTAGGATAGGAAGAAGATTCTGAGATTCATAGGCATTATCATCGCAGTGATACTGGCTATCGCTGCATTCGTCTGGTTATTCGACTCGAGACAGAAGCGAGCGGAGAAGGAGTTGAGGGAGCAGTTCAACCAGCTGGCGCTGAACTATGCGCCAGCTAAGCGTGATACCATCAGAGATTCCGTAAAAGTCATCACTCAGCAAGTGCTGATGATGCCTCCTGATGAGTATAGGTCATACGCCATTGACCGGCAATTGCTCAAGGATATCAATCTGCAGGTGAAGCAGATTGTCGCTGAACAGCGAACGGTAGTTGTCACTGCCGATTCCGTCAAGACGAAGCGCAGAGACCATATCTATAGCTATAGTGATGCCTGGCTGGACTTCCGGCTCAACACCGCAGACTCTATCCTTACATATAAGGCAAGAGACAGCTTGCAGACCATCATCGCAAGGCAATTCAAACATAAATTCTTGTTTTGGAAGTGGGGTACCAAGGGATACCAGGTCAAGGTCATTAACTTCAACCCACATTCCACCATATCTTATAATAACTATATCCAAGTCACCGAATAATGGCAAGACAAGAGGTATATACTACCATAGTGAAGCTCAATTCAGAAGAGGCGAAGAATCGTCTGAAGGAGCTCGAAGATAAAGTCGCTCGTCTGAAGAAGGCAAAACAGGATGCCTTCTCGACGGGCGATTCCCGTTTAGGCGCATCCCTCGCCAAGGACCTGAAGGCTGCCGAGCGAGAGATGAAGCAATTCAAGAACTCGACCATGAGCGTCAAGGAGACGCTCGAAAATTTGTCATCTGCAAGCCTCGGACAGCTAGAGAAAGCTGCCCGACATCTGAAGGGTCAGATGAAGGCGGTATCTGATCCGACAGACTATGTCAAGCTGGAGAACCAGCTGAGCAAGGTCAAGGAGCAGATGTTGCAGCTGAAGGGTGCGACCCGCAAGGCTGACGAAGAAGCACATCGCATGACTGCGACCTTGTCTAATCTGAAGCACGCTTCTCTCAACGACCTCAACTTCACATCAAGCAAGCTGAAGTCGCAGATGGCTGATTTCGACCCTCAGTCAACCATGTACGCCTCTCGAGCAGCCCAGCTGAAGCAGGTGGAGGCAGAACTGGAGCGCATACATCAGAGTGAGCGCAGAGTCGTTACTCTGATGCAGCAGTATGACAAGGAGATTGAGGAGACCAACATAGATATCAAGGAGACCAAGCGGCAGATGCAGCTTGTCAACCGCACGATGTCGAACCTGAAGACATCATCCATCCGTGACCTCGAATTCTCCATCAAGGCCATCAATCAGCAGATGGCTGGCATGGACCGCGGTACCGAGAAGTTCAAGCAGATGCAGCTGCAGGCGAAGCAGCTGAAGGCTGAGCTGCAGGCTGTCAGAGCCGAGGGCGTAGCCCAGGAGTCCTGGATCAAGCGCTCTGCTGATACCTTCAACCGCATGCAGGGACTCGCCATCAGCGCCATCGCTGCAATCTCCGGCATCACCTTCACTGTCAAGAAGTGTGTGGAGGAGTATGCCAAGATGGATGACGAGATGACCAACGTCCGCAAATATACCGGTCAGGCAGCAGATGAAGTGGAGCGGATGAATGAAGATTTCAAGAAGATGGACACACGAACTCCTCGTCAGAAGCTCAACCAGCTGGCAGAGGATGCCGGTCGATTAGGCATCACGTCAACAGCTGCCATCGAAGAATTCGTTGATGGTGCCGATAAAATCAATGTCGCACTCGGTGATGATCTTGGAGACAAAGCGGTTTCGCAGATTGGTAAGCTGGCGCAGATGTTCGGTGAGGACAAGACCAAAGGTCTGAGAGGAGCCATGCTCTCTACCGGTTCTGCCATCAACGAGCTGGCGCAGAACTCTTCTGCTTCAGCTGGCTATCTCGTTGACTTCACGGCAAGAGTGGCAGGTGTAGGCAAGCAGGCAGGATTCACGCAGGCGCAGATTATGGGTCTCGCTTCCGTTCTCGATCAGAACATGCAGCAAGACGAGACAGCTGCTACTGCAGTGCAGAACCTTCTGGCAAAAATGTTTCAGGACTCCGCAAAGTTTGCAAAGATTGCAGGACTCAATGTCAAGGAGTTCGCCAATACACTGAAGAAGGATGCCAATACCGCCTTGCTCCAATTCCTGGCAGCTATGCGTTCCAAGGGTGGATTCGCTGAGCTGGCACCTATGTTCGAGGAGATGAAGATGGATGGCTCGAGAGCGACCGGTGTTCTCACCGTCCTCGCTGATAAGCTCGATGATGTCAAGACTGCTCAGCAGTTGGCCAACGAGGCATACGAGGAGGGTACTTCCGTCATCAACGAGTTCAACACGCAGAATGAGAGTGTACAGGCGCAGCTAGACAAAGCTGGCAAGAAGTTCCTGGATCTCTCGATAGAGCTCGGTGAGAAACTATACCCAGCTGCTCGCCTCTGTCTGTCAACGGCAAGCATTACAGTTCGCATCCTCTCAGAAGTCGTTGACTTCGTCATCAAGTATCGTACAACGATTCTTGCGCTTACAGCTGCCATCATCGCTCTGACAGTTGCAGAATCTGCACACGTCATCAAGCTGAAGGCGATTGCATTGTGGAATAATGTTGTGATAGCCGGCTCCAAGAAGCTGTGGGCAGTTCTAGTCGCTCACCCATATATGGCTGTAGCTGCTGCCGTCACGGCATTGATTGCAGTTCTGATAGACCTCAACCGTCAATCTGATACTGCAGCGAAGATCTCCCAGGAACTCAATGACATCAGAGAGCAGTCACAGAAGGAGATAGTTGAGGAGAAGACCAAGCTCGAGAACCTTCGCAAGGCTGCTATGGATGAAACTAGGTCGCTCAATGAGCGATATGCGGCAATCAGTGAACTGAACCGCATTGTACCGAATTATAATGCCTCTATCGACAAGACAACCGGCAAATACATTGAGAACAAGCAGGCACTCGATGAATACATCGCATCACTCGCTCATCTCTATGAGGTCCAGGGAGCGAAGAAGCGAATCCAGAAGTTATCAGAAGACAAGGTAGATCTGGAGCTGAAGAAGCAGAAAGTGCAGGAGCGATATGACGATGCCAAAAAAGCTGGTTTTGGCTGGTCATACTCATCAATCACTGGCGCAACTGGCAATACACGAATTGATGCCAGCAGTCACCTCAAATCTGAGCTTGAAGATATCAACGCTAAATTGGAAGAGAAGAATAAAATTTTATCCACAATCACCAAGGTATATGGCAATGATATTCAGAGCCAGGAGGTGCAGAAGGTCATCGATAACAACAAAAACAAAGGCGGTGGAGGTTCAAGTGGAGAGACTGAAAAGGAGCGTAAGGCTCGCGAGAAGGCAGAGAAAAAAGCTGAAGCTGAAGCTCGCAAGCGTGAGGCAGAAGCCAAGCGCAAGCAGAAGCAAGCTGCTGATTCCATCAAGGCTGAGACCAATCAGCTTTTAGCTGAGAATGCCAAAGCTTATGCGGAGGGTACCAAGACATACCAGCAGTTCGTGGATGATCGTCAGTCAATACAGTTGAGTGGCTTCGAAAAGCTGAAGCAGCTCTATGGTGAGGAGAGCAATGAGTACAAGCAGCTGCTTGATAACCAGGTGAGCGCTACCAAGCAGCATGATGATGCCATCCTGAAGATGAATGAGCAGACCATTGAGCGCGAACGCCTGATCAAGCAGGCGAACATCAAATCTCAGTACAACGATGTGAAATCTGATATCTATCAGAATGACATCGCTCTCGATGAAGCCATCTATCAGAATGATGTTGATGCTATGCAGAAGCGCCTTGCACTCTACAATAAGGGCAGCGAGGAGTGGCTGGATCTGAAGGCTGAGATGGAGCAGGCTGCGCTCGATCACCAGCTGCAGATGCAGGAGGCATACCAGAACCAGCTGCGAGAACTCCGTCAGCAGTTCGGCAAGCAGGACATCGAAGCTGAGAAGCAGATGTATCTCAATGGTCTCGAAAACATCTACAAGCATGGTCTCATCAAGGAGGAGGAATATCTGCAGATGAAGCTTGATCTCATCGAGCAGTATGCAGAACGCAAGGCGCAAATCGAAGCAGAAGAACACGGAGCAGGCTCTACACAGCTGAAGGTGGATAGAGTCTCAAACCGTATGATCAATCAGGCTAAAGCAGAAGCAGGAGATGCGCAGAACCCTGCAAATGCCAGCTTCGGAGGGTACTTCTCATCTCAGATTGCCAACTATCAGAACACCATGGAGAAGCTGAAAGAGCTGTATGGAGACGATGAGCAGAATCATGCTGCCTATATGCAAGCGAAGGCAATGGTGACTGCTGACTTCCTCAACGATATGGTTGAGCAGACATCCGCAGCCTACAACGGCATCAACAACATCCTCTCAGCTGCATCAGCCTATGCACAGGCTTGCTCAGACCTCGAGCAGGCGAAAATCTCCAAGAACTACGAGAAGCAGATTGCTGCAGCTGGCAATAACTCGAAGAAGAAGAAAAAGCTCGAGGAGAAGCGTGACAAGGAACTGGCAGCTGCCAAGTCGAAGGCTAACAAAAAGGCTATGAAGATCGAGATTGCTCAGGCAATCGCATCTACCGCCATGGCCGCTATCAATGCATACTCTTCTGCAGCTGCCATCAAGGGTACTGGCTGGTTGCTTGCACCTATCGCTGCCGGCATGGCCACAGCTGCTGGTATGATGCAGATTGCGACAATCAAGAAGCAGCATCAGGCAGAGGCTGCAGGGTACTACGAGGGTGGTTACACCGGAGGCAACCGCTATCGCAAGGAGGCAGGTGTGGTACACGAAGGTGAGTTCGTAGCCAATCATAGAGCGGTCAACAACACTTCCATCAGACCTGCATTCGACCTCATCGATAGAGCGCAGCGCGCCAATACCGTAGGCTCTCTGACCGCTGATGACATCAGCAGAGCACTGGGAGCAGGAGCCAGCGCAGCTGTCGTTGCTCCTATTGTCAACGTCAGCAATGACAATACCGAGGTACGCCAGTCTCTCGATGGAGTCAATTCTGCAGTCAGCAGGCTCAACGAGAATATTGAGAGAGGTATCAAGGCAGATGTGTTGATATCAGGCAGAGACGGCATCGACCATAAACTCAATGAATATCATCGTATGCTAAACAACAAGTAGATATGATTACATGCATTATCAATGGCCATAGAGCCTATCCGATATCCACATCATCCATCAAGGTGACATACGCTAATCAGTATGTCACCGATGATGGTGAATATACCTACGATATCACCTTCCCGATGAATATCCTGGCCAACCGGGAAATCTTTTCCAATGTATCCCGACTGGAAGTCAAGAAAAACATCGCCAAGTTCGATGACTGCAAGCTCTATGTTGATAGCAAAATCATCATGAGCGGTGTTGGTACCATCCTCTCGGTGAATCAGCAGGAGGTCAAGCTGCAGATTGTTGGCGGCAAATCACGCATCAAGTTCAACAACAAGATGACAAAGCACTACATCGATGAGATCGACCTGGGCATCGCTGATGCTCCTGGTTCTACTGTGAATAAGTCTGTGGAAAACAAATTCAACGACTTATCAAAGGTCACTGACATCTTCATCCTGAGCACCGACAAGACCAAATTCCTCGGTGTAGAAGGAAAATGGTGCTTCATGCCGGTACACGATGAGACCTATGAGATGATTGCCAACTACGTAGGAGTTGACCGAACAGGGAGACATTGTGGCCAAAAGACGGCATTCATCCAGAATACCGCTGTTCAGCCTAATCTGATGTACATCTTCAAGAAGGTTGTCGAATACGAAGGTTATCGGCTTATCAGGAATGATATAGATGTCAAGCCGTGGAACCAGCTGTATATAGCGTCAGCGTTCAAGTCTCGAGAGCTTCGCAGAGCGCTTCCGCACTGGTCATCCTACACATTCATCGAGGAGTTCCGGAAACTGTTCAACGCTTCCATCTACTTCGATGAGGTGGGCAAAACCTGTTCTGTTGTCAGTTCCTCAGAGCTGAGTACTGCCGATTCGGTTGTGATAGAGCCGCTGGAAGAGTATGCGACAGACTATGATGAGGATGGCTCCTTCAGTACTTCATCGACCGCAAATCTCGAATATAAATTCGACGATTCTGCCAACAGAGGAGACTATGAGGTCATACCTAAGAAGGTTTTCGAGAACTTCGAGCAGGTAGAGTCTAAGGAGTTGCTAGGCTATTCCAAGCAATTCGCTACGACAACAATGGGCTGGTCTGAGAAGAAGAAAAGGCAGACTATCATCCGTAATTTCGGAGATTACTATATATATATAGGTGAAGAGGGTAACCGCAAGTGGGAACTTGCAGGCATTTGGTCTCCACTTATCCGAGACGTGGATTCTGATGATTATGTTGACTTGAAGATATGTCCTGCTGCACAGATAGCAGAAGACATAAACTTCAAGAGCTGCGCTGTCTTCGAAGACAACTGGATAGAGAAGCGCTGCCTGCTGTCAATCACTAATACCAGGGAGTCTGATGCCAAGGAGTGTGATTCTGATGAGGATGGCTATAGCTATGTATCAGTCCAGGATGCCATCGATGACGAGTCAGCGATGGAAGAGAGCGAGGACGAAGAGGAAGTGATGAGCATCTTCTTCATCTTACCAGGTAGAGTGCAGCAGCATGATAAGCCATACGGTAAAATATCGTGGGTAGGTGAGAAATCCAGATGGCCTCAATTCCTGACAGATTACCGAGTCAATGCAGATTATAGGTACAATGGCATTGCCTACATCGATAGAGATCTCTATACTCTATCGTTCAATTCTGACACGGCTGGTACCACATCATTGAGGCTCTTCCAAGGCGAAGTTATCAAAATTGATAACCGAAACTGTATGGAAGTGAAATTCAAGTCAGCAAATATTCCGGATCCATCGAAGATATATATCATCAGGAATAAGCGATTTGTCTGCGAGAAGATAGAAATGGAAGTCAAGGATGATACCATCGAGCCTATCTATACTGGCTACTTCTATATGCTATCATAATATAATAAGGTGAGGTACGTTTCCGTATCTCACCTTATTATATATATATATATATACTATAAGATACCCTTATAATTCTTGATGTACTCATTCGCAGCCTTGATGTCCTTAGGCGTGTAGATATCGGTGATGAGGATAGAGGAATGTCGTGCCTGGTCTCTGACCGACAAGACATCGGCATTCGCCTTCAGCATATTGGTGATGCCGGTATCCTTCAAACTGTAGAACTTATAGCGGTCGGAAAATCCGAGCGCCTTGCGCAGGTTTCGTCCCCAATAATCTCTGAAACTCTTCTCGCTCTTGCGAGTCTCACCAGGGCAGAAGTTATCTGAGAACAGATAATAGTGACTAGGGTATGAGAAAACATTGAGGTCAATCATCAGCTTGATGACATGAGACGGCAGGGTGATGACTGCATCATTTCCGTTCTTGGTATGCGAGCCATGGAGCGATAGGGTCTGAGCATCCAGGTGGAAGTCTTCAATCTTCAGGTACGAGAGCTCTCGAGGGCGGACGAAGAGATAGTGGAGTATCTCGCAAGCAAGCAGAAAATGCCTGTTTTTCTCAAAGAGATAGTTTCGAATTTGCATCATCACATCATCAGGTATGACCTCACGCTCCTTCATATGCCGGTTACGGATTCGGCTGAATCCTTCCGTCGGATTGCGAGAGATGTAGCCTCGCTCTAACAGATAAGTGGAGAACGTGCGTAGCCAGCCGAGATAATTGTTCCTGGTGATAATGGTGTTATTGCGGTCGATGAAAACGTAGTCCAGGAACTTGGAGACGAACTGTCTGTCGAACTGATAAGAGAAGTGAATGTCTATCTTCTTCTTCTCAATCCAGAGTTCCATGACTCGCACACGGCTGGAATAGTCGATATACGAATCATCACGCAAGCTATGTTCATTGCATAGCTTCTCGAGATATCTCTTATATCGTTCCAGAACTGTAGTGAAAAGGGTGTATTCGAGTGGACGATCCTTCACTACCCAGGGATTCCATCCACTTTCTAGCTTTTGGGTGATGCGCTTCATAAGCTGATCAGCATACACTCTCTGATTATGCTTGCCCTTGATGTGATCAAGCATAATCTTCTTCTGGTGCATCTTGCCGATTGCTGGATCGAAGCAAGAGAACGAAATATAACACTCGCTTTTCTGGTGGAAGGTAGGAAGCTTCCACGCAATGACATGGTGCATATCGTCACCTGCCAAACCTTGGAAATAATTTTTTTTAGCCATATCTTTAATTTTTTAGAAATATGGCCTAAATCTTATCATTTTTTAATACTTTACCGACTTTTCACCGAGTATTTTTGTGGCGAACAGCCTAAGTTATCTGATACCCAGCAAGTTATCACAAAATCCGTCGGGATTACTGGACTCGAACCAGCGACCTCATCGTCCCGAACGACGTGCGCTA